>Ga0078972_1009981_pt2 | contig 11517 bp, 10 predicted proteins | sample YelNatPaOPGAMG01_FD_67568 | JGI IMG/M metagenome (GOLD analysis project Ga0078972, IMG submission 67568) | Hot spring thermophilic microbial communities from Obsidian Pool, Yellowstone National Park, USA - OP-RAMG-01 (SPADES assembly) (version 2) | ecosystem: Environmental > Aquatic > Thermal...
GTTGGTTCGCCAAAATCTATGTGAGCTTGAAGCTTTGCTCCCTTAAACTTTGCTATTTCTCTTACCCACTCAAGCAAATAATCTAATTCAACGATATAATTTGTAACTCTTGTTTTTGAGTTTGGTCCCAAATCTGTTGAGCAAAAAATACAGCTTAAGCTACAAAGAGTACTGGGCCTAATTTGCAAAAGGTTTGTACCTCTATCTATTATCCCGAAGCAAATTGCTCCAACTAAAGGGATTCCTGAGTTTAAGTCTATCTTGAAAAGCTTCACTTTTAAGAATTTGTTAGATAAAATCTTAAAATTACCTCTTTTAGTGGTTAGTTTAGGTTATTAAGCAATTTTAAAAAAGAGAGAATTATGAAACTTAAGTTTATTCTTCCAATTTTATTGGCAGTTCCTTTAATTCTTTTCTATTTCTTCTTTTTCAGAAATTCTTCAAGCAAAACCCTTGTTACTGTTGCAAGAGTTATAGATGGCGATACCTTTGAGCTAGCTAACGGAAAAAAGGTTAGGCTTTTGGGAGTAGATGCTCCTGAGAGAAATCAGTATTTTTATGATGAAGCTAGAGAAAAGCTTAAGGAATTGGTAGAGAATAAAAATGTTTATTTGGAAGCTGACGTTACAAATTCTGATAGCACCGGAAGACTTTTAAGGTATGTTTTTGCTGGCAATACTTTTGTGAATTTGGAATTGGTTAAGCAAGGTTTTGCAAATGTTTATATAGTTTCTCCGAATGAAAAATATTCTTCTCAGCTTTTAGAAGCAGAAGAATTTGCAAGAAAGAATAAACTTGGAATTTGGGGGAAATTTTCTGAATTTAGCGATTGTATTAAAATAAAAGAATTTCATTTTGATGCTAAAGGTGATGATAGCAAGAATTTAAACGACGAGTTTTTTATTTTGAAAAATGAATGCAATTTTGATATAAACATTACTCACTGGAATGTTAAAGATAGAAGCTTCAGTTCTTTCTATTTTTCTGAGTTCGTTCTTAAAGCTAATTCTGAATTAAAAGTTTTTTCTGGTTCTGGAAATTACACAAAGAATGAAATTTTTCTGAATAGCAAATATCCGATTTGGAATAATGATGAGGATACTCTTTATTTAAAAGATGAAAAAGGAAGTTTGGTTTTGGTTTATTCTTATCCTTAAGCTAAAAATAAATACTTTTACTTTCTACTTATTTTCATGCTGTTTGAAGACAAGGTAAAAGCTGCTTACAAAGAAGCAGGAAGTATTCTTTGTGTTGGTTTAGATCCTTTACCAGAAGTTATTCCTCCTAAGTATGATTTAAAAGAGTGGGCTAGACAAATGGTAGAATCAACTTATGATTTTGCTCTTGCGTTCAAAGCAAATTTTTCAGGTTATATAGGAAGTGGGAAAGACTTAGATATTCTTAAAGAAACTTGTAAGTTTGTTAAAGAGAAAGGAAGACTTTTTATTGTTGATAGTAAAGCAAACGATGTTGGTTTTACAGCAGCAGAATATGCAAGAAGATATTTAAAGGAAATAGATGCTGATGCTTGCACAGTAAATGCGCTTCCTTGGCTGAACGATGTTATTGATTCTTTCACTCCTTATTTGGATGAAAAGGGAATTTTTGTTCTAGTTTATACAACAAGTCCAAACTCAGAAATGTTTTGGCTGAATGCTAGAATAGGTAATCTTCCGATGTGGAAATATGTAGGACTAAAAATTGCAAACGAATTCTCACAGAAGTTGACTAAGCAGGATTATTCTTCAATAGGAATAGTTGCAGGTCCTAGAGATAGAGAATTAGCAGAAGAAATAAGAAGTGTTTGTGACACTCAAATTATCCTTGCCCCAGGTTTAGGAGTGCAAGGAGTTCCTGTAGAAGTTCTTAAATATCTTAAAAAAGAAGGAGCACTCTTTCCTGGTATAATTGGAAATGTTGGAAGAGATATTGCTGGTGAATGGAAAAAATATCCTGAAGAAGACCCTTTTGAAGCAGTAAGAAGAAAGGCTGAGGAATGGAATAAAAAAATATTGAAGGAGGCTGTGTATGGGGGAAGCAAAGTTTGATGAGAAAAAATTTATTGAATTTCTTGTGGGTAATAGATGCATAGGTTTTTTTGAAGAACCAATAAAACTATCTTCAGGTCAAGAAAGCTCTTGGTACGTTAACTTAAGAGAACTTCAATCCAATTTTTTCAAACTAGAAAAATTTACAGACTTTATTAAAGATTTTCTAGTTTCTAAAGGATTGGATAAGTATCCTTTGATTGGAGTTCCTGAATCTGCCACCTTGCCAGCTATAATGATTGATAAAAAACTTGGTTTTGAAGATTTTATCTTCCTTCGTCAGCAACTAAAATCACACGGAGTTTCTGGAAAGTTTCCTTATAGCGTTTCTCCTTTAGACATTTCTGGTAAAACTTTTACTTTGCTTGAAGATACAGCAACAACGGGAGATTCTGTGATAACTACTGCTTTGCATTTGTATGAAGGTGGAGCAAAAGTCAATGGTATAGTTGTAGTTTGCTACAGAGAAGATAGAAGATGGGGAGGTGTGTTTCCCGATAATTATATCATTGCTCATTTAGTAGTTCCAGTTTATTGTATGAGTAAAGCTAGAAATATTTTACCTATTGCTATAGAAAAGTTAAATCCTAGTAAAAAAATTATAGAAAGTTTAATGAAAGAATATAAGGGCCATTTGGATATTTACAATTTCCTTTATGATTATAGCGTTAAGTTATAATTTTAAAAGTATAAAACCAAAAATTTCTTGTTGAGTTTATGAAAAAAATAGCAAAGCAAGCATTAATTTTAATAACGATTTTTGGAATAGTTAGTTTGCTTGGTGATATAATTTATGAAGGAGCAAGAGGGATTAATGGTCAATACCTTCAAATTCTTGGAGCAAGTGCAGCAGTAATCGGTTTTTTCACAGGCTTGGGAGAGTTTTTTGGCTATGGCTTAAGAGCAATTTCTGGCTATATTTCTGACAAAACAAAATCTTACTGGTTTTTAACAATTCTTGGTTATGCTTTACTTGCTTTTGTTCCCTTGCTTGCTTTAGCAGGAAACTGGCAGCTTGCAATAACTTTCATAATTTTTGAAAGAATAGGAAAAGCTATAAGAAGTCCTGCTCGAGACACGATTCTTTCCTATTCTGCAAAAAAAGTCGGAACTGGTTGGGGTTTTGGAATTCATGAATTTTTAGACCAAATAGGAGCTCTTTTAGGTCCTTTGCTTATTTCAATAGTTTTCCTTCAATTCAAAACCATAAGCCTGAAAGAATATCAGTATGCCTATTCGATTCTTTTTATTCCCTTCTTGGTTTTAATTCTTTTCCTCATCTTTGCTTACTTTTTCTTTAAAAATTCTAAGTTTGAAGTTGAGGAAAAAAGGAAGAAGGAGAAGTTTTCAAGAGTATTTTGGATTTATATTGCATTTACTTTTGCAACGACTTTAGGACTAATAAGTTTTGCAATTCTAGGCTATCATTTTAAGGTAAAGAATGTAATTCCTGAAGCTCAAATTCCTCTTCTTTATTCTTTTGCTATGATTACAGATGCTTTAGCAGCTTTAGCGATCGGAAAGGCTTACGATAAGCTTGAGAAAAAAAGTTCAGGTTTGCTTCTTTTGATTCTTATTCCTTTACTCACACTTTTAATTCCTGTTTTAGTTTTTTTTGAAAATTTTGTCTTTATTCTTCTTGGCATAGCTTTTTTTGGAATGGTATTAGGATTTCATGAAACTATAATGAGAGCTGCTATAGCTGACATAACACCAATATCAAAAAGAGGTTCTGGCTATGGAATTTTTACTGCTTTATATGGGCTTGCTTCTTTGGCAGGAGGAGCTTTAGTTGGAATTTTTTATGAGATTTCCATTTCTTTCCTAACAGTTTTTGTTTTTCTAACTCAAATTTTTGCAATAGCAATTTTCTTTTTCCTTAAAAGAAGAATAAGCTAAAATCTTTTTTCATTCTAAATTCTTTTGATGGACAAGCCAAAACTCTATAAAATCGAGAAAATTGAACAAAAAACTCCAAAAGTTAAAAGTTTTTGCTTCTATTCTGAAAAAATTTCAAGAGAAGCTAAGCCAGGTCAATTTTTAATGGTCTGGGTTCCTGGTTTTGATGAGTTTCCAATAAGCATAGCTTCTGCTTACAATAGAAGAATAGAAATTGCAGTAGCAAAAGTTGGAAAAGGGACTGAAGCTCTACATAAGTTTAAAGTTGGCGATTACGTAGGAATAAGAGGACCTTATGGAAACTGGTTTAATAATCTTGGGGAAAAAGTTTGTGCAGTGGTAGGAGGTTATGGTTCGCCTGCAATCAGATTCTACGCAGAAAAAAATAAAAAAGATTTGACAGTTTTTCTTGGGGCAAAAACAAAAGAAGAATTGTTGTATAAAGAGGAAATTGAAAAGTTTGCAAGGGTAAAAGTTGCTACAGAAGACGGAAGCGAAGGTTTTAAAGGTTTGGTAACAGAACTCTTTTCCCAAGAAATAGAAAAAGAAAAATTTGATCGAGTTATGAGTTGTGGACCAGAAATCATGATGAAAAAAGTTTGTGAGATAACAAGAGATTATAAAATTCCTACTCAAGTTTTAACTGAAAGAATTGTCAAATGTGCTAAAGGTTTTTGTGGTTCTTGCGATTTAGGAGGGTATAGAATTTGCAAAGAAGGTCCTGTATTTGATTCTGAAAAAATTTATGGTAAAACAGAATTTGGAGTATGGACAAGAGATAAAAGTGGGAAAAGAGCTTCTATCAAAGGAATTCTTTCTGAAGATTTTTCTTCTTTTTTGTCTGAGCAGTTTACTCCGAAAAGAGATGAATACTTTGAAACTGAGCTATGTGGAATAAAATTTCCAAACCCTTTTATGAATTCTTCTGGTTTTGGTATTTCAGGAAAGCTTTTATACAGATATGCAATAGAGGGTGGAGCTGGAGCTTTAGTTACAAAGTCTGTTTGTTTAGAAGAAAAAGAAGGCTTTGATGGACCAAATTTTTTTGAGATTAAAAAATTTACACCAATAAACGCTATGGGTCTTCCAAACCCTGGAATTGGAAACATGAAGTATGAGATAGAGGATATGAAAAAAGCTAACGTGCCAGTAATCTTAAGCGTTTTTGGAAAAAACCCAGAAGAATACAAGAAAGTTGCCGAAATTGGGGTTGATTATGGAATAAGTATGGTAGAAATTAATGTTTCTTGCCCTCACACAGAAGTTTCTAGTATAGAAGAAAATCCTGAACTAGTGAAAGAAATAGTAAAAGAAGTTGCAAGAGTTTGTCATCCTTTTGGAATACCAGTCTCAGTAAAAATATCACCAAACTCAAATTATATTGAAGTTGCAAAAGCTGCAGAAGAAGGTTGGGCAAACTCTATTGTTGCGATAAACACTTTGAGATACATGCCAATCGATAAAAAGCTTAACTTAAAAATGCTTGGAAGTCCTTCAGGTTTTGGAGGAATCTCTGGAAAAGGAATTAAAAAATTGAGTGAAAAAATTTTAAAAGATTTGAGGAAAGAAATAGATTTGCCCATAATCTCGGTAGGAGGAATATTTAGTTGGAAAGATGCTTTAAAACGTTTTACTTTTGGGGCTTCTGCTTGCCAAATAGGAAGTGCAATCGGTTATAAAGGAATAAAAGTTTTTGAAGAAATAAAGAATGGTTTAAAAAATTATATGGAAAAAAATGGTTACAAAAACATAAACGAGCTAATCTCATTTCCTTGATTTTTTCTTTTGCCCTCCATTAACGTCAAACCTAGGCTTTACTGTACAATACTCAAGGACAGAATGACATTTAGCACAAAGTGGAGTATGGTCTTTTATTACTATTTCATCAAACTCTAGTTTACCATGTTTAGGGCAGAAGCATTTAGCTTTCAATTTAACCGCCCTGGTATCCTGGAATCTTTAGTGAAATTAAACCTGCTATGGCTTCTATAAGTTTTGGTTCAACAACCATTATATCGCTTGCTGTTATTATTCCAACAAGCTTTTCGTTTTCCATTACTGGCAATTTTTTTATCTTTTTTTCTGTCATAAGCTTTACCGCATCATCTATTGTTTTATCTGGCTCTATTGTAAAAACTCTTTCGGTCATTATCTCTCTAACTTTTGTTTCATCCAAATCTTTACCTTCAACTATAACTTTTCTTAGAATATCTCCTTCTGTTATTATCCCAGCAATTCTTTCTTCTTCAAGGATAATTAAACTTCCTATGTGGTATTTTGCCATTACCTTTGCTGCTTCCCTAACACTTGTTTCAGGCTTTACTGCTATAACATCCCTATTCATAACTTCTTTTATCAGCATGTTCTCACAATAATATTTTGAATTTGAAAAATATTAGCTTATAGGTATTTATTCTTTTTTTCTCTCTATAAAAATTATGACTAAATACATAGTTGGACTTGATGTCGAAGGAGTTCTAGTTAACCCAGCTGCGGATTTTGCGTGGCTCACTTATGATAAACTTCTTTCTGAAAGAACAAAGGCAATTTTCCCAAGAGAGGTTTGTGAATTTTACGATAGCAAATATGATGATGGAAGATATTTGTTTGAGTTGAATAAAAAAATAGAGAAAAAATGGTCTACAGGTACATGGCCACCCCTTTCTTTAGCTTTAGCAGCTTATGATGGGATAATTGATGACGAACTTATTAAATATGCAAATTTAATTGCACAGAAAAATCCAGGAACAGATGAGCTTCTTAAACATTCAATCAAAAAAAGTGAAGGAAAAGTTTACTTAATAACAAGCTCTTATCCAGCTGTTCCTTTAAAAATTGCTTACGAATTTGGAATACCGTTTGAAAATGTTTTTTCCTTAGGCGGTAATTATTGTGATTCAAAAAGAAAGTTGGAGAATACGGTAAGATTAAGATCACCGCTTTGGAGTCTACTCGACCTTAAGTTGGAATGGAAGTTGGGCCAATTTTTATATCAATATCTTTATGTTTGCGAAAGATTAGGAAGAGCATACGAAAAGAAGGACGAAGACCAAATTTACCATCTTGTTACAGAGCACGATAGAATTTTTGAAAATATCGATCATCCCGCGAGTAGAATTTTAAAAGAGTGCTTTCTAGAACAAAATATGTGTATGGGAAGCCATAGAAAAGTTGAAGCGTTAAAATCTGTGGCAAAAGAAGAAAAAACAATTTATGTTGGTGACGGAATAGTTGATGCAATGCCAATCAAATTTGCAGATTATGGAATTTCGATGAACATGACTAATGAGCATGCTTTATTTTTTTCAAGATTAAACATAGCAACTACTGATGTTTCAAACTTAATTCCAATTTTTGATTCTATTTTTGAAGGAAGGTTTAACCCAAAAAGACTAAAAAAAGAGCTTGATTCTGATAACGTTAAAATATTTACTCCAGAAGACATTCAACAGAAAACAAAAGAGGTTATAGCAATCAATAGAGAAATGAAAGCAGAATTAAAAAAACTGTTCAAACCAGTTAAGGTTTGATTAGCCAATGTAACCAGGGGTTTCCTTTTCCTCTTCAGTTATTTTCTTTGATCTTTCAACAAATTTTTGATAGTGTGAAATAACATCTTTTGTAATGCTTGGTTTGATCTTGCTAAAAGCTTGCTCAAAGTGTTTGTTTGTTATTTCTTTAGCTTTTATATTTTCTCTTAAAGCGTTCATAGCAGCTTCCCTGCACAAAGCTTCTAAGTCTGCTCCTGAAAACCCTTCTGTCTTCTTTGCCCATTCCTTCAAGTCAACGTTTTTCAAAGGCATGTTTCTTGTGTGAACTTTTAGAATTTCTAATCTTGATTTTTCATCAGGAGCAGGAACTAGAACAAACCTGTCAATTCTTCCTGGTCTGAGCAAAGCAGGGTCAACAATATCAGGCCTGTTAGTTGCAGCTATTATTACCACATTCTTAGTTTCCTCTATTCCAGACATTTCTGTTAAAAGTTGGGAAACAACTGTTTCTGTTACTGCGCTTCCTCTGTACAAACCTCTTCTTGGAGCTAAAGCATCTATTTCATCCAAAAATATTATAGCAGGAGCAACTTGTCTAGCTTTTCTAAATATTTCTCTTATTTTTTTCTCAGATTCTCCGACCCACATCGTAAGAACTTCCGGCCCTTTAACTGCTATAAAATTAGCTCCACTTTCATTAGCTACTGCCTTAGCTAAAAGAGTTTTTCCACAACCTGGAGGCCCGTACAAAAGAATACCTTTTGGTGGTTCTATTCCTAATCTTTCAAAGGCTTCAGGGTTCTTCAAAGGCCATTCAACCATCTCTTTTAATTGTTGCTTAATTTCTTCTAAACCACCAATATCCTCCCACTTAACTTTTGGTATTTCAATCAAAACTTCTCTCATAGCACTTGGCTCAACCATTTTTAAAGCATTTTCAAAATCTTCTTTTTTAACAACAAGTTTTTCTATAACTTCTTTTGGCAATTCCTCTTCAGTCTTCCATTTTATTTCTGGTAAAACTCTTCTTAAGGCAGACATTGCAGCTTCCTTACAAACAGCCATTATGTCTGCTCCAACATACCCATAAGTTATGTCAGCAAGCCAGTTTAAGTCAACATCCTTGTCTAAAGGCATGTTTCTTGTGTGAATTTTGAAAATTTCCAATCTTCCGTTTCTATCAGGAACAGGGATTTCTATTTCTCTATCAAAACGGCCAGCTCTTCTTAAAGCTGGGTCAATGGCGTTAGGACGATTAGTGTTATGGAGAAGAATAGGTGTTTCTCCACCAAAGAACGCTTCTCCCTCGCACCCACATAAGTCATAAACATAACCATTATATTTCATTTTAGTAATCTTTTTTATTTTAGCAAGCTTTTGATAGCTTTTTTTATTTGAATTTAAGAATGGGTTGTTTGTTTTTCCAATCCCTAATCTAAAAGCCAGTGTATCCTTCTCGATTACCTTGTTATCGATCTTTCTTCCTCCCTTAGCTATGAACTTACCTATATATGATTTGATACCATGCATCCTACACAACCAGTTTAATTCTATAATAAGTTGTTTACTTACAGAAGTTATTTCAATTCTTCCTTTTTTATCAAAATAACCATCTCCCATAGCATAAGCCTTTAAAAATTCTAAGAAATACTCTTTAGGAAGTTCGAACAAAAACCAAGGTACATGTTTATTTTTCGCACCTTTGCCACAATATCTAGCAAAAAATTCAGCTAGTAGTTTTACATTATAAGTTATGTTGCATCTATTCTTGATCGTTCTAACGGATGATGGTTTAATTCCAAAAACTTCCAACATCTTTTTTTGAACTTCTTTAATCAAATCTTTTTCGTGCGCACCAAAACAAAAATCGAGCACTTTTGTTGAAGATCCTTCTGCTAAGTAATAACCAAAAAGGCTCATTAACTCTGGGGTAATATCAACATACATCGGTAATGTGTTAATATGTTTCATAATTCTTGGTTTATGAATTCCTTCTTGCCACTTATGCACGGTAGTAGGATGCACACCAAATTCAACTGAAATTTCTGAAGGAGAAAATATACCAGCAGTTGCAGTTTCAAAAGCCAGTCTATTTTCAAAATCATAGACTGGTAACGTTAGCTTTACGTTATGTGGAAACTCGTGCGCTCTTATTTCCATATTACCAGTTCTGTTAACTTTATAAGGCAAATCAACTAAACATTCACCAGGTTTAAGTTCATCTACCCTTTTTGGTTCAATACCATGTTTTGTTCTAACAAAAACAGAATGATTGCCTGTAGTTCTTATTTTTCCGCCATTAAACTCAATTTCAAAAATCTCATTGACTTTGTGTCTAAAAACACTTTTGACAGGTTTAAAAACGCTAGATTTAAAGAATGTCCATGGAAAGTTCTTTTTTGTTTTCATTTTTTCTAACCCAAGAACAAACTTTCCTTTAACCAGTTTTTCTACACCTTCTTCTCCATCTTCATAAAATTTATCTACAAAATCTCCAATTGATGTAAGTATTATTCCATTTTCATCTTTAATTAAGATTGGCGTATCACCAGTTACACTAGCAGCTATTACTACAACCTTACCTCTTGACTTTAAACCATCCATAAGAGTCAATAGCTGCGAGACAACTCTCCTTTCTACTTCACCAGTAACCTCTTCTCTTTTTGGAGCAATCGCATCTATTTCATCGATAAATATTATGGAAGGAGCATTTTTTTCTGCTTCTTCAAATATTTTACGGAGATTTTCCTCGCTTTGACCGTACCACTTACTCATAATCTCAGGGCCACTTATTGAAATAAAATTAGCTCCACTTTCATTAGCTACAGCCTTAGCTAAAAGTGTCTTTCCAGTTCCGGGTGGTCCATAAAGCAAAACTCCTTTTGGTGGTTCTATTCCCAATCTTTCAAAAAGTTCCGGATGTCTTATCGGAAGCTCAATCATTTCTCTAACTTTATTTATAATTTCTTTTATTCCACCAACATCCTCGTAAGTTACAGTAGGAATAGCTCTTTCTTCTATTTTTTCAGGAGCTTCTGGTAAAATTTCAAGTTCTGTTATATCGCCAACTCTTACTATTCCTGAAGGGTCAGTATTAGTAACTATAAATCTTGTTTCGCCAGGAAAGGGAGTAAAGAAAAATTCTGTGAAGAATTCTTCCCCAAAAAAATCATCAAGTAATCCTCCGGAAGGTCTTTTTTTCCTTACTATTGGAGAAGGAGTAATTATATCACCTTTAACTAAAGGACGCATGTAAATGTTTTGCTTTATCAAATTTGGTGAGATGTGAATCATTATTCCTTTTTCGGCAGGAGCCAAAACAACTTTTTTTGCTTCTTTAACTTCAGCTTTCCTTATTTTAACATAATCTCCAACTCCTGCACCACAATTTCTTCTTGTTATTCCATCCATCCTTATAATGTTTAAGCCAACGTCAGCAGGGTAAGCTCTTACTGCTATTGCTGCAGTTTTTTTTGCACCTTCTATTTCTACTACATCACCTTCTTTTATTCCAAGTTTTTGCATGGTCGAAGAGTCTAGCCTAACAATTCCTCTTCCTGCTTCTTCTCTTGCTGTTAGCTCGCCAACTTTTAGCCTTACTTCCTTTTCTGCCATTAAACCTCCTCCTCGATTAAATCTTCAAGGTCTTCGTCTAATAATACTTTGAAAGTTCTCCAAATAACTTTATCGTGCCATTCCTTTAAAAATCCAACTATTCTTTCAAACTCGTCTTCTGGAACTATAAAAGAGCTTTGGTCAACTTTTAAGTGTGGTATTTCGTCTAGCAAACCTTCTCTTTTGTAAACGTAAGATTTTTCCTTTTTTCCTAGCCTAATTTCTTTTCTTATAACTTGTTTCCAACCATAAAGTTTTTTGAAAAATTTATTCCTCTCTGAATAGCTTTCAAACTTTCCAGACTTTACTGAAAAGCAAATCAAGATTGCTTTCTTTTCCTTCATTCTTCTTCACTTTTTAGATTATTTAAACACTAACTAATTGTTTGAAAAGATATTTAAAGTTTACTTTTCCTTTTAAAGGTATGAGCTTTGCAATACCTTTGATAGAAGATTTGAAGAAAA
>Ga0078972_1015692_pt1 | contig 11517 bp, 11 predicted proteins | sample YelNatPaOPGAMG01_FD_67568 | JGI IMG/M metagenome (GOLD analysis project Ga0078972, IMG submission 67568) | Hot spring thermophilic microbial communities from Obsidian Pool, Yellowstone National Park, USA - OP-RAMG-01 (SPADES assembly) (version 2) | ecosystem: Environmental > Aquatic > Thermal...
GGTGGAAGTTGAAACCGCGCGGGCTCCAGCCGTTGTTCAGGCTGGCCGAAATGTAGTAGCCGCCGTAACTGCTGGAATCCATCGTCGGCGTCGAGGTGGGCGAGAGCGCGCTGCCATAGAATCCTACCGGCGTAGCCACCATCCGCGCGTTGGCGCTGCTCTTGGCACGCCGGCCAATCGCGATGGATAGCGACTGGCCTGTCGGCAGACTGTAGAAGTACGTCGCGTAGGCCAGCATGGCTGGAGATGGCATATCGCCCGCGATGCCCGAGAGGAGCAGTTGCGCCGGCGACTGCGGGAAGCGCAGCTCGCAGTAGGGCATACTGGTCTGGCCGGTCTTGGTAACGTCCCAGACCTGCACGTTATCGAAGAGCACATAGCCGCCAGCGCTGGCACCCGCCGTCGCATCGGCCGCGCGCAGCACGATTGCGATCTGCGTCGTGTTGGCGTTCTGCAGCGTGTAGGTGCCCGAGAGCGTTATCCAGCCCGCCGTCGGTCCCGTGTGCAAGAGCGCCTGGGCGTTCAGTAAATTGTTGCCGCTCGAATCGTACTCGTAGATCCAGACGCCCTGATAGGCCGTCGCGCTCACGCCGACCGCGTTGACCGCCAGCGAAATCCCGACCTCGCCATTCTGCGTAACCGGCATCCAGCCCTGTGTACTGGTGCCATAGGCATCCTGATTCCAGTTGGCGAGCCAGGTGCCCGCTGGCGGTGCATCCAGCCGCGCGCAACCATACGATGTCGCGGGTCCGCTCGGGTACGTGTCACTCGTGCTCTGGTCCCAGGCGCCAACCGCCGCACCAGTGCCGCCATTGTTCACGTACCAGCCGCCCGGCCCCCACAGCCAAACCTTATGTACCTGGCTGTACGCGCCGCCAATGGTGAGATCAGCGCCGGAAGCCGCGATTTGTGGTTGGCCGGAGAGCGCGGTAACAGCATCGGATGTGGCATTCGGACCAAGGCCGAAAATGCCAGTGCCCAGTGTGCCGACGTTATCGTATAGGATCGTCGCCTGGAACATCGCAGGATCCCCGGCAACCGTCGGAAACTGGACAATCTTCAGCCAGTAGAAGATGCCGTTGATAAGTGCAGTTGGATAGCTCCCAGAGGTTAGTATCAGACTGTTGCCGCTTATCGTCTGGATCAGGCTCAGTGTTGTTCCGGTCAGGTTAACTGCCAGATAGTTATTCGCGTTAGTGTAGTGCAGGTAGAACGTCGCGTTGAGCCCGCTGCGATAGCGGAAACGGATAAGCCACTCGTTGTACGCGCCCCAGGTTGGCGAGCCAAAAGAGATGCGGCCTCCGGTTGGAATGAGCAGCGTATTGCTGGCAGTCGTCGAAGGTATAGTGCTGCCGGCCGCCGCGATAGCGCTTACTCGCGCCGCAGACAGGGTAGATCCCACTACTACCGCTTCATCAATGACGCCGTTGAACCACATCGAGCCACCGCGGTTGACGCCGAGATAGAGTGATCCGTAGGTGATGTTTGGTGTAATGGTCGTCAATGTGCCATTGGCGGTGCCATCCAGGTAGCAGGTCAGCGTGGTCCCGTCCCAGGTCAGCGCGACATGGTGCGTGGTGCCTGTCGTAATCGTGGCAGTGCCATTGGTTTGGGCAGTGCCATAGAGACCAGCGTAGACGTGGCCCGAACTGTCGATCTGGAGCACCCACGCCTGCCCGGCCACATTCGTGCCAAGGAACATGAGCGTAGCGGAGTTGCCCGAAGATGGCAGCGCGTTCGCCTTGAACTTGCAATGCATCGAGACGACAGCCGCCGCCGCGGGCAGGCCCGTCGCATCCGCCTGCACATAGCCCGTGCTGCCGTCGAACTGCATCGCCGTGTCGGTCGAGCCAGTCACCAGTCCTGCGGTCCCCAGCGTCACGCCGCCGGCGATCGTGCCGTTGTGACCGCTGGCAGTCGCATCGTAGGCAGTGGCACCACTGGACTCATCCAGCCGGAAGTACCTCAGCGGATTGTCTGCCATGACCGTATCGGCGTAGCTCACCACATCCTGCGTCAGCGCGCCCCCAGCCTGGATCGTGTATGCATTGGCATTGGCCAGATTGTCATCAAACACTGCTACACCCGGCCCCGCCGGCGCTTCAAATCCCGGATTGGGTACGAGGTTCTGCAGCCACAGCCGATCGCCGCGCAGGCCCGGGCGGCATTCGAAATCAATCTGGATGTCCTTGATGGTCCCGTTGAGGATCAGCAGCGGATCGCTCGGGATGTTATGCGTGCAGGCGACGACGTCGGCATAGCTATACGCCGTCGCGCCCGGTAATGCGATGCGCAGCACGAACGGCGGCGCTTCGAGGAGCGCGAGCAGCGAGCGCAGAGACGTCATCATGGCCGCCGTAGACGCGCCACGCAGCCGCACGCTCACCTGGATATGCCGGTTGCCATATTGCCACGCGGTAATGCGCTCGCCAACCGCACGGATATTGGGGGCGCGCACCATCGTCTTGGCCGGCTGATTGACCTTGAGCGCGTTATTCTGCAGCCAGAAGCTGGTACGATCGTTGAGATCCACGACGCTGGTAAACGTATCTGTCAGCGGCGTATACGTCCCGACCTGGAGCGTCGTCGTGGTTGCGTTGGCTGGTGGTGTCGCTGGCATCCGTGCCTCCTAGAAAAGATTCCCGTGGGCCTGGTTGCCACCCGGCCGCCGCCACTGCAAATTGCCCCACAGCGCATCCTGCTGCATCTGCCTCTCCAGGCTCGCCTGGATGCCCGTGATGACCCCCTGCGCCAGCGTGTCGCCAATCTGCGCCGCGTGCCCGATCACCGTGTTGTTGATGGTGGTCATCGCGACGCGCGTCGCCGAGGCGATCTCATTGGTATTGCCGTTGAAGCCATCGGCAACGGCCTTGGCAGCGGCTGCGCCCACCTGTGTGCCGCTCGACTGCATGGCCTGGTTGTAATCCGCCTGTGCCTGCGCCAGCTGTGCCGCGTACTGCTTCTGGTTGCTCTGGCCGTTGGCGCGGCCGCTGTTGTAGTCGTGCGAGAGCGCCAGCGCATCGCCGATCAGCGCGGGAATGTTCTGCGTTGTCGCGTCGCGCATGATCTTCATCGTATCGACGGCCATGTTGCCGAGGGTGAACAGCGAATTGACAATCGTCTCGATGTCATAGCCCATCGAGAGCAGCGCGATCTTGAAGTCGAGAATGTCCTGCGGCGTCAGGTTGTGCAGGAAGTTTGAGACCTGCGTCCCTGCGTCCTTGAATGCGCCGGCGATATCCTGCACCGCGGGCCCGACGACCGAGCCGAGCTGATAGCCCAGATTCTTGAGCATCTCCTGGTTGTTCGAGTCCGAGAGCCAGGCGATGGCATCCTTGACATCCTGCACGATGGTCTGGCCAATGCCGCTTTGGGTGACGCCGTTCCAGAAGCCCTTGAAGATGCCTGACAGGTCCAGTCCCGCGACTCCCACGAGCTGCCCGACGAGACCAACGAACTGGCCGATGCCCGCCTGCGTCGAGGGATCGGCCAGCCACTGCGCGAAGTTCGCGAGATCCTGCTCCAGACTGGTATCGATGCCCGTCGCGTGCAGCGACGTGAAGAAGTCCCGCAGGATCGTCGCGCCGGTCTGCACGCCCGCGCCGAACAGCTTTGACACGATCGTCGCGAACTGCGTCAGGGCACTCTGATTCTGCGAGAGGAAGGCGCTTGCCGCATTCAGCACGTCCTTGATCTCGCCAAAGAACGAGCCTTTGTTGACCGTGCCGTCAGCGTTCATCCCGCCCGCGGCAAGCGCCCAGTTCTGCAACTTATCGATAAACGAGCTCTCGGCGCCCCAGAATGTGCTCGTGGTCGTCTTCTGCGCGGACCCGGCCACCCCACGATCTTTGGCCCATGCCTGCAATGCCGGCAAGAGATCCTGCGGATTGTTGATCTTGCCGACGCCCGTGATATCCAGCCCGTACTTCCGCAGATCCTGGGGATTGATGCCCAGCTCGTAGCGCAGCATCCGGCTGTAGCCCTCGCTCGCGCCCTGGATCGCCATGGCGACATCGTTCAGCGAGAGGTTCGGGTTGAGCGTGCCGAGGTCCGCGATCGTCGGCAGGTACTGCTTGATCTGATCGCTCGTCAGTCCCAGGCGGCCGAGCGTGGTGACCGAGTTCATCAGATCCTGGCGGGTGTAGGGAATGTTCATCGAGAACTGCTGCGTCCAGGCCGCCAGGTTCGCCGCATTCTGTTGGCCCCCGTAGAGGAATTGCCAGGTGTTGACATTCTTCTCGGTCTGGTTGTTGAGGTTGAAGATCTGCTCGGCCAGGTTGGAGACGATGTCCGCACCCTGCTGCAGCGCATCCCAGCCGATGTTGACCGCCAGCGAGGCGAGGTGCTCGCCAAACGAGACCACGCCCGAGATCATGGACTGGATCGGGCCAATGATCGCCCCAGCGATACCGAAGAACGAATTGAGCCCGATGAGAAAGCCGGCCATTGGCCCAATATTGTTGAGAAAGCTGTTGCCGAGGTCACTCAGCGTGAAGTCAAACTGCTGCCATCCGGGCTGATTCTTCCCTACGGTGCGACCGAGCCAGTCGAGCTGCTGCTGGCTGCCCGCAATAGCCTTCTTCAGCCCGCTATTGTCGCCGCCGATCGTGACGGTAACGTCATCGCCCCACGCCATCCCTGGCCCCCACCATGACTCAACCCACTACTCAGCCCACTACAGCCCGCGATGCGCGTTACGCAATCGGCGGAATTCCGCCTCGCGCTTGCGCTCCGCCTCTTGCCGGCGTTCCCGGTCGGCATAGCGCAGCATCCGCGTCCACTTCACGCAGAAGAGCTTCCACGGCCAGCGCAGAATAGCCTCCTGGTGCTCGTGTGACCAGGCGCTCAGACCCTCCAGCACATCCAGGAGGTCGAGTGCGTCACCTGGTCGGTCCACGTCATCCTGGTCATCGTCCCCAGTCGCCAGCAGCGCCTCAGCGACCGGGTCGTGACCGTTCCTTACCGATGCCGCCTGCGACGCTGCGACCGGGTCACGCCCGTCGTCTGCGGCTCGCTGGGCGAGCTCAGCTCCGGTGCGCCAGACGGTCGCAAGCGGATCGAAAAAAAAGCGCGCAGGATCTCATTCTGCGCTCTGGTCGGCACGACGGATCCGACCTCCTCGTCACTCACTCCCGGATAGCTGTGCCGGACGATCTCGCCACAGTGATGCCGGATCGCATCTTCGTAGGCCTTGAACGCGTCGGCCATCTGGTTGGCGTCGTTGCTCTTCATCGCCTCCTGATACACGTTCTCCAGCTGGACCACCTCGAACGCGCGAATGAGCACGTGCGCTGGCACGTCGTCGCGCAAAGTCCAGATGAGTCGGTCGCCGCTGCGCACCTCGATGGTCTGGATGGCGAGCGGCTCGACGTTGATGATCGTCGGCTGCGGCATCACGTTCTCCTAGTACTGACTATTCTGCGAATTGTTGAGCGTCGCGGTGAACGGGATCGTGGATCCCAGCTTCGCGCCGCTGAAGACGATGCTCTGCATGAGCGGCTTGGAGTCGCGCTTGGGCGTCATCTTGGCCGCCGTGTAGGCGACATTCGGCAGCGAGATCCCGAGGCTGTTGACGACATCGCCGATCCAGGTCGTCGCGATCGAGCCGTAGCCGGTCAGATAGCTGTCCGTCGCGTTTGGTGCCGGCGAACTGGAGCCGTAGTAGGTCTCCATGTACTGCTCGTAGCTCTGGAAAATGACGTCGGCCTGCCCGTCGACGTCAAACGTGCCCGGGATGAAGTAATCGGTGAAGATGCTCTCGGCCTGGAACTCATCCCACGTGGTCGAATTCTTGAGTGTCAGCTTGAACTGCTTGACCATCGCGGCGTTGCCCGTGCTCGCGCCATCCACCAGCCACTGGCTCTGCGCCTGGCTATGCATCAGCGGACCGCCGGCGGCGCCAACGACATCAGACCCTTCAAGCACGACGCTCGCCAGTGCCGCCTCCAGCGCGCTGTCTGCCGCCAGCCAGGTCTCTTCGAGCTTGAGTGGCTTGCCGGCGGCCGATGTCAGTGTAATGTCGGTGCAGACGGAATCGCGCAGGCGGATTGCCTGGAATGGCTGGTTCACGCCGTCGCCGAAGGCGTACTCCAGTGAATAGGCGTCGTAGCGGCTCTGGCGTGTGAAGACGTGCGTCGAGGCGCTGGTCACCGCATCGCCGAGGAGATGCGCGTTGCGGGTTTTCGTGCCATTGGCCAGCGTGTAGGTGTAGGGACCCGTGCCGCTCTCGGTCGTCAGATCGAGTGTCACCACCTCGTATATCGCGCTGGAGTAACCCGGCGTCAGGTTAACCGCCAGCGTGCCAGTGTTGCCGAGCGCGGCCGCGACCTCGATGGCGGTGGCGCCGGCTGCCACCGCAGCGGCGAGTGTCGTGCTCTGCGCCGGCGCGGTGTAGGTATCTGAGCCCGAGCCCAGCAGTGCCTGTAAGCTGCTGCCGACGCCGATCGGCCGCACGTATTGCACAATCTTGATGGCCCAGTACTGCCCGCTCTTGTAGATGAGCGTGATGTACGGCGAGCTATCGCCCTCGCGCTCCTTGGCGATCTTGGGATCAGCGTTGACGTCCGTGCCATCCTGCCAGCGCACGAACTGCGTCGGCGCGACGGCCGTGCCCCACTGCGCCTGCTTCGCGTATCCCAGATAGAAGAGATTTTCGGCTATCGGCGTGCGCCCGCCGGTCGTTGCTGGCATCCTGCCACGCTCCCCTCACCACCTCAACACTCACGATACGTGTTGTCGATTCCCTACGACGCCACGCTTTCCACGATATTGACAAGGACCTCCCAGGAGGCCATCCAGCCGATGATGGTCTTCGTATTCGTCGGGCTAGCAACCGGGCTCTTGCCATATTTGAGCGTCGAAACCCCGGCGAGCCCGCTCAGACTGCCGTCGAGTTGCTGGTGCAACTTGATCACCGTCCAGATCGCCTGCAGGTAACGATTGGCTTGCGCCTCAGCGATCTCCATCTGGTCCGCCATGCAGAAGACCGCGACATCCAGATGATGCTGCAACTCGCCAAAGTCTGGCGCGCCGTCGGCTACTTCGGTGCCGCCTACTGGCGTGACGATGATCGCCGGCGCAAGTGGAATCGAGAATACCTCGCGTGTGTAGATCGCCACCGGTGCCGGCAGTGGCACGGCAAAACCGAACTCGCTCTGGTCATTGGCGGCGTACGCCGCGGCGATATCGGTCAACACTGCCGGCAGGTATGTCGCGAGCGTATGCGCCATCGCCAGCGCCGCCCCCTCCATCATCTGGATGATTGCCGCCATGTGCTAGTCCTTTACCTGCAAACCTTGCCGACGCGCCTCTTCACGCACGTAATCACCCAGCACCTTGACGATCGCCGCGCGCCGGTTGCGCGTCACGCCAACGATCGGCCGCGGCGGCATCCGGCTTGTGCCGTACTGGTGATACTTGGCGATCGGATCATAGGTGCCAACCACCAGCTGGTTCCTGGTCGCCTGAAACACGTTGCCGGGTGCCATGCGCTGTGTCACACTCTGCCGCAACTGCCCTGTGCGCTCCAGGATCGGATGCTCACCGTCATAGCCGCGGCGAATGCGATCTCGCACCGTCGACCACGCCAGTACCGGCCAGCCGTCACTCGCCCGGTCGAACAGATCGCCCTCATAGTCGAAGTTGGCGGCGAAGTCCTTGAGCAGATCGGTTCCAGCCTGCTCCCACGCGGGCTCCAGCGAGTCGATCTTCGCACCCCAGCTCGCTAGCCGGCGGTTGATCACCTCCTCGCCTGAGATCTCGAATGTGATGCGAATGAAGCCGCTACCTGCCATTGGTCACCTGTTAGATCTTCGTGCTCGGGCGACGCGAACCGCCCTGACCTGGCGCTGAGCCTTTGTGCTTCCACGGATCGTTGACAATGATGCCTTTCAGGCTGTCGCCTGCGGCATGCGCGATGTGCGGCCGCTTGTCATAGATTGCCGTCGTGTGGCCGCCACCACTCACCACCGCCACGATCTTGTGCGCCTTGTGTTTCCTTGTCGCCATTGGTCACCTCAGATCGTCCTAGAGTCCCGGCGGCTGGAAGCGCGTCATTCTGCCAATGCGAAATATCGGCCGCGCGCCGCGATCCATCTGTCCGGGATTGGGCGATCCCTGCGTCAGTCCTGACTGCGGATACGCTGGACGCTCGCCCATCGGCACGGCATCGCCGAGTGGGGGCGCCCACTGCACCAGACCGTGCTGGATGTCAGCCAGCAGCGTCTCGGCGAAGTTCCGCTTCTCCGTCGCCATGTCGCTAGCATTAGGCACCGTTGCCTGGAAGTACCGATCGGCGATATTCGCTGCTGCCAGCTTCGCGTTGATGTTGCGCAGTGTCAGCAGGATGCCGGGATCACTGCCGGCGTACGGCATTTCGTAGGTGGTGGCCAGCACCTCCTGCATCTCCTGACTGGCGTACGTGATCTCCTGGCCCATCACATCCGGCGTCAACTTCGGCATGTTCTGGGCATTCGCGAACTCGTACACAACGTCAGCGATCGTACAGTAGCCGTAGTACTGTCCGGCTGGTCCCCACGTCAGCGTGACACTGGCATCGGTGATCGTCGGTGCAAGTTGCATGCATCACCCCCGCCTGCGGAACCGCCTATTCGCCACTTTTGGGCGCGGGCTGCCCTGCCGATTCCAGCGCCGCCAGTTTCTCGCGCAACGTCGTGATCTCCTGCTGTGCCGCTGCGAGCTGGTCCGCCACCTGTTGCGGCGGTAACACTTCCGTCGGCAGCGCAATGGCATTGGCCGCGCGTAGCTCGGCGATGCGCTCGGGATCGCTGAGCGAGATCTCGCTTCCATGCGCGTACAGCACGTTATCCAGGCGCAGCGTGCCTTGAACGATGAAGGTCTGCGCGGCCGGCGCGCTACCCGCTTCGGGTGCGTTCGTCTCTGGAGCCATATCAGTTTCTCCCGGTCATTCCAGGCCGGCTACGTGGCCGGCCACGAACACGTCAACGTCACGAAGCGATCGTCGCCGTCTAGGCGATCGCGTTCTGGATCAGGTAGCCGCAGTCCGCGCTGATCAGGTGCTCGTCCTGATCGACTGACACCTCGTACCAGTCGACGCGGCTCGGCTGATCCTGCCACGTGCGGACCTGGAAGTCGTGCCAGCGGAACGTGGTGCCGAAGGTCAGCGTATCGATGCCCGGGTTGGGATCGACGTACCCCATCCAGACGTTCTTGCCCCAGATGTACTGGAGGTTGTCGGGCTCGCCTTCGACCGTATTCTGATAGGTGATGCTTGGCACCAGCACCTTCATGCCCCAGAGCGTTGGCGGCAAGAGATCCTCGACCAGCATGTCGGACTTCGTGTACTTGATCAGGTCCACGAGGCCGGCGTCATTGTTCATCACGATTGCCACCTGCAACGGGATGATGATCAGGTTTGGCTTGAGCCCGCCGGTCTGCTGCGAGACGGCCTGTTTGCCGGCATCGATGACCGCCTTGATGGCCGAGTGGCCGCCGGATCCGATGCTGGTGAAACCACTGTTGTTCCACTGCGACGTGCCGCTGAGCGTGGTATAGTTCGTCGCCGCGTAGTTCGCCGTCGCGTAACACAAGTTCTTCACGCGCAACTCGAAGTCGAGCATGATCTCGTCCTGGATGGCCGCGACTTTGTGCTGTTCCAGTTGCAGCGACTCGTCGGCATTCTCGCGCTCGTCCCAGGACACCGAATCCGCGAGTGCGAAGCGTCTGGTCTGGTAGCGGTCCGGCACGGCGCCATAGTTGCGCACCTTGGCCGGCGCGCGATCCGGCTGCAGGGTGCCCATGCCGTCGGCACGCGCCACGCGAAACGCCTGGCCTTTGTTCCAGCGCCAGAACTGATCGCTCTTGTTCTTGACGGTCTTTACCGGGAATAACTGATCAGCGATGCCGCCCTTGGGACGGTACGCTGTACTGAAATCGGACAGCGCCTCATCTATGTGGACACTGCCAACCGTGAAATTGGGGCTGGTTGCCATCCCTGTTTCCTCCAGCGCGCTTGTCCTCCAGCGCGCCCCACATCCCTGCTCAGGCGGCTTCGACGTTTACGTGAGCCGCCATACCACCACTACAGGGCGACCTTACCGTCGCTGACCCGCACTTCGATTGTGATCAGATCATCCACCGCGACCGCCGCTTCAAGCGCACGGCCGACAACAAAGTTGCTCGCCGCCGCTGGCGCAGTGCCCACGCGGCCGGTCGTATCGGCCACATAGAGCGTGTCCCCATAGGCGATCGCGCCGGCCGCACGCGCCTTGCAGATGCCCGCGACGCGCACGCGCACCGCCTGCCCTGGCCCGACTGCCGGATAGTCCTGCACGATACCGACCGCCTTGGCTCCTGCCGCTGCTGGCGCTGTGACATCGAACGGATTGGCCGTCGCCGTATCCTGCACACAGGCCGTGCCGTATGGCAGGCCGCCGCTGCTGTACTGCAGCACCTCGTTGCTCGTGGTGTACGTCAGCGGTGAGACATTGCTCGACGCCACGTACCCTTCGTCACGGACTCCCTGGCCCTCAAACGCCATTTCACACCCCCGCTTCCTGCGGTTTCCTCACCCTGGCCGCGCACGCGCGGTCCCCAATCCAAAGCCTTCGCGTTCCCGGTTTCAGCGGTTATTGCCGCGGGCGCACCTTGTGGTAGCCGATCTCCCTGGCCGCCTGGCGCTGGATCCGCATCACCGTATCGGTATCCAGCTCCCGCAACTCGCGTTTGTGCTCTGAGAGCGCGATCTCCCGTGAGCGTTCCGCCAGCCGCTTCGACAGCGCCACTTCGTCACCAGCGTCGGCCAGCGCGAAGGTCTCTCGCTCGTGCATCTCGAACGAACCTGCCGAGCGTGTCGTGAGATCCACCAGACCGTCACTGAGCAGCAACTCGATCAGCGCGTTGACCTTCGCGAAGCGCGCCTCACCCATCGTGAAGCCATCGCTGAGCGCGAACTCGCGATACGCGTCGCGGAACGCCTTCGATAATGCGACCCGGCCGTCACGCTTGACGAGTTTGCCCTCATGCTTCTCGCTGAGTGTGAAGCTGCGAGCACCCCATTCTGCCAAACGCGCCGACACGTCCTGCTCGTGCAGTCGACGCTGCATCTGCTGCAATTGTTCAGTCAGCGTGCGCACCTCCGGTGACGGCTCACTCAGCTTGCGCCCGCGCTTGAGCGGTGCGTCGCTGTGATCGGCGTCGCCGTCGTGGCTGTGCCGTGCATAGCGGCCGTGGCTGTGGCCATCCGTTGTCATGCGACTGTGGCGATCGCTCTTCGGATCCACTTCAGCCATCATGTCGTGGTCCGTATCGCCGCCCGGCGTCGTGTCGTCGTCGCCGTCGTCATCCGGATCCTTACGCATTCGCGCCTGGCGCTCCAGTTCGCCGTACTCCTCGGCATCCTCGTTCTCGGGATCGGCGAAGTCCTCGCGCTCATTGGCTCGATCTGCCATCTTGCGCTTCCCTGCCATGTCCTTCTTGCCCTCCTGGGCACTGGCCCCATACTGCTCCATCCAGTGCTGGAGCTTCGCTCTCACCGAC
>Ga0078972_1015693_pt1 | contig 11517 bp, 10 predicted proteins | sample YelNatPaOPGAMG01_FD_67568 | JGI IMG/M metagenome (GOLD analysis project Ga0078972, IMG submission 67568) | Hot spring thermophilic microbial communities from Obsidian Pool, Yellowstone National Park, USA - OP-RAMG-01 (SPADES assembly) (version 2) | ecosystem: Environmental > Aquatic > Thermal...
GCAAAGAGAAATCTCGAAATCCTTAAAAAAACAAGCGCAACAGAACAGGATGTAAAAAGATTTATTGTTGAACCTATTATGTTGTGGGCAGGTATTGATATTTACGATCCTAATGTTATTCGAGAAGAATATTCCGTACAACAGATAGAAAATTCAGCAAGAGCCGATTTTGCAATAATTCTTCTTAATAAAACACCACAAATAGCCATAGAGGTAAAAAATATCGGTGAAGAACTTGATAAAAGTTTAAATCAATTTATAGACTACTGCAATTACAAAAACATAAGATTTGGTCTGATAACAAATGGTAGAGAATGGTGGTTTGTAGATAAAACAAAGAGAGATTCACAAGACCAAGTATTTTTAAAAATTGAACTTGGTTCTGAGTACATAGAGCTTATAAAACTCATGGATCCTTCTTTTTCGGACATTCTTGAAGCTTTTGCAGAAGACCATGCTTCATTTGAATGTAGTTCTTTGGCAATGCCTCTCAAAGACAATCCTTTGATTTCTTTTAAGACCATAATTCTGAGTATCTGTTGATCTGAGAACTTGAATCTTTTGTCTTTGAGAAAGTCAGAAGAGATAAGGTCGATTATGTCAGAAATAAGGTAGATGTCAATTGTATCCAATGTCAACTGTCAACATCTTTTTCACTTTTCAATGATCATCTAAAAATTTCAAACCAAAATTGTTGGACACCCTATAAACTTTAGTTAGTACATCCTAAAAATATTTTGGGGAATATTCTACTTCTGTGCATCAACTTTGGGGGGGACATCACAATATCTCTCCCCTTTTCCTATTCTTAATTGTTGGACAGGCTATTCAAAGATAGTCAAAGCTTTTACAATTAAATAAACGATTGAATTAGAAAACACTAGTTAATTATCCATAAATACTATTATTAGCATACAAATGCTTAAAATAGCAAAAAATGCCATTTGACAAATAGATATTTGTGTGTTAGGATTTATTAAAACGTTTATTTAAAATTTTGGTAAGTATAGAGAAATAAAAATTATGACATCGTCGTTTGGTTATCAAAAAAAATTACTAGAGGTGTAAGGATGACTCAAAATCAATACTTTTTTGAGGGACGAAATATAACAAAAAAATTTGGAGCTTTAATAGCAAACGATAACATAAGCTTTGGAATTAAAGAGGCAGAAATAGTAGGTTTAATAGGAGATAATGCTGCAGGAAAAAGCACTCTAGTGAAGCAAATAATGGGCGTTGAGCAACCTACAGAAGGTAAATTTTTTCTTGATGGTAAGGAAATAAAAATAGAATCTCCAATAGTTGCTAGACAATTAGGAATTAATGCTGTTTATCAAGAACTAGCTGTTTTCCCTCATCTGAATGTTATAGAAAATTTGTTTGCTGGTGACCTTGATTCATTTACTCATTTCGGTTTTTTGAACTGGAAAGAAATGGCAAAAAGGACTCAAGAAGTTTTAGACTCTTTAGATATCGATATTCCTAATACAAAACGATTAATAAAATTTTTATCAGGTGGGAAGAGACAAGAGGCTGTAATATCTCGTGTTTTCTTATACAAACCAAGACTATTATTAATGGATGAACCAACAGCTGCTTTATCAGTTAAGGAAAGAATAAAAATTATGAATTTAGTTCGTAGTTTAAAGCAAAAAGGTGTATCTATCATTTATGTTGGTCATAATATAGAAGAAGTATTTGATTTAGTAGATAGAGTCATAATTCTTTCTCTAGGAGCTAAGATCGCAGATGTTGAGAAAAGTGAAACTACTGTTAAGGAGTTAGTAAGTATTATTGTAAGTGGAGGTAAACTCGATTGATTATGCCTCATTTTTACAGAGAGTCGATAAGGTAGTTCTTTGAAAACATGAGTATAAGTCAGTGCATCTCTTGCTTTAAGACAATTTCATGATATTTCATAGGGTAAAAGTAAGAGATGACTTTCTCGCAACAAAGAAAACATCAAACTAAGGGTGATAATCTTTATACCTTTCAATGACTATAATCACAATTGTCAATTCATAATGCTGGACAGATTAAACAGTACTTGTTTTGACTGAATTGTTTGGGGTCTTTCAAAAAAGCATGAAAATTATGCTCAAGGCAAGAAGAAGAGATTTTACTTTTAAAATCCTGAAAAGTAACTTAGAGAAGTGTGAATAATCTAATAAGAAAGGAGGCGAACCAAAAACTCTGATTTTACAAAGTTATATGGATAAGGCATTCGTAACATTTTGAAAGATCCTGAACTATATTTTACATAGGAGGTGTTTAGAGATATGACGTCTAAAGGGATACTTGTTTTGTTGGTTGTAGGAACTCTATTTTTATCTGTTCTGGGATTTGCTAATCCTATGTCTTCCACAACGAGTGTATTTTCGGGTAGTTCTACCGAAACGTACTACATGGTTACATTCTTGTCAGGAATAAATTTCTGGAGAGCATGTTACTATGGATTTGAAGTAGCTGGGAAACAGTTAGGTGTAAATACTGTTTATACAGGTTATCCAACAGCTGATATTAGTGGCGAAGTAAACACTTTTAATGCGGTTGCTGCGAAGAATCCTGCAGGAATAGCCGTCACTGCTTTCAATCCTGATGCGTTTGTGGCACCAATAAATGCAGCTATGAAATCTGGAATACCAGTTGTTACATTCGATAGTGATGCACCTAATAGTATGAGACTTTCTTATGTTGGCCAGAGTAATTCATATCAAGGAAGTCAGGCAGCTCAGTTTTTAGCGTCTTTGCTAGGTGGAAAAGGTAAAATTGCTTTGTTATATACTATAGGACAGGGAAATATAGAAGAGAGAGTTGGCGGTTTCTTAAGTACAATTAAAAACTATCCATCAATAAAGGTAATTCAAGTTAACGATGGAGGCGATCAACTTACGGCTACTAAGAATATGTCTTCCGCAATAGTATCAAATCCAGATTTAAATGCTATCTTCTGTGTTGATGGAGTAGCTGGTGTTGGAGGTATAGAGGCTGTCAAAGAAACAGGTAACGTCGGCAAAATAAAACTATTGACATATGACGTAGATCCATCTGTTATAGCAGCTGTGCATGATGGGATGGTTAGCGCTACAATAATACAGGGTATGGCCGCGGAAGGATACTGGTCAATGATGTTCTTATATGCTGCATATCACCATCTTACTCCTAGCAATTTGCCTCCTAGCGTAAATTGCGGCATTAATTTTGGTACGGCGCAAAATATAAATGAACTCTTAAATGAAGAAGGATTGACACCGACAGGCTTGCCAAAATAGTTCATTCAAGGTGGCTTTTAATTGTTTGGCCTTTTACAAGTTGAACAAGTAAGGCGCAGATATCAGTACTTAAAGTTTGAATAAACAATGATGCCTCCTAAAGATTGGCAAATTGTATGTACTACTACAATACATCTTAGTTGTATGCATATGTATTAGATATTATCAATGATAGAATTTCTCCTCATTCTTAAAAAGTAAATTTGATGGTGTAGGGGAGTGCTACAAGAGTTAACCAAAATAAAGTTGAAAATCATGGAAATACCTTTCTTGTGGGTTATTTCCGAGAGATAGAGTTTGATCGCATTACTTACATGAAAAACAGTGTAAATAAGATGTTAATGCATTTCAAGATAATGCATGCTACCAATCCAAGGGAGGCAACTTTATAAGAAATTTTATTTACAAACTTGAGTCTTTCGGATATTGTAGAAAGCCAAGATCAAAATTATAATTATAATCTTCCAACCTTAACAATAGCAAAACCAATAACTACACCCGTTCTCGGTTTTGTCGACAAAAGATCGTATCTTGCAGAGAGAAAATGTTTCACCAACTGGGATACTTGGAAACTGCTTGAAGAGGATGTTAAGTCAGAGAATTTTAATGATGATGCGTGTAGAACATTTGACATGATGTACGAGTATGAGTCAACAGTGTATACTTATACAGTATTTTATTTTTTGATCAAAGATGTGGGTTACATGGTTTGAGTAAAGCGGTAGGAGGCTAATTTATGATTAATAAACAAACTGAAGATATAAGTCCTGTCAAAGTTCATTCACAAAAAGAAGGAAGCCTGTTAAAATCATTTGGCATGCTTTTCAGATCAAGAACATTGCTTTTACTCTTAATTACTCTTGGAATAGGAATAGTATTATCAATTGTATCTCCTTATTTTCTTACGGTTGGAAATATATCGACTTTGCTTTTTGGCCTTTCTGCTGATGGAATAGTAACAACAGGAATGGTAATGGTTATGATAATAGGAGAAATTGATTTGTCTGTTGGTGGAATAATGGCTATGACAGGTGTAATAACAGGTTCTTTATATTTAAGTGGGGTTAATATATGGTTTTCTTCATTGATAGGTTTTATCTTAGGGGTAACAGCTGGCGTAGGAAACGGATATTTCAATGCTAAGTTAAAAATAAATTCGTTTATAGTAACATTAGCAATGATGGGATTAACTCAAGGAATAGCTTATATTTTCACTCTAGGCTCTCCCTTAGCTTTAGGTAATTTACCATCTCTGTTTACAAATTTGGGTAGTGGAAAAGTAAATAATCTTCTCCCCTATTTTACTATTATATATGCTGTTATAGTAGTCATTACAGCTATATTTATAAAAGAATTACCAGTATTAAAAAAAATGTACTATGTTGGAAGTAGTCCCTCATCTGCACAACTTGTAGGGATCAACGTAGTAAAAGTTAAGTGGTTGGCGTTTATCATTTCGGGAGCTTTGGCTAGTTTAGCAGGAATTTTGACGGTTGCAAGATTTACTGTAGCTACTCCTCAAACAGGTCAAAACGAAGCTCTTACAGCGATAGCAGCAGCAGTTATAGGTGGTACTTCTTTTACAGGTGGAGAAGGCTCGATAGTAGGTGCTGTTTTAGGAGTGTTCATTGTAAGCATGGTAGATGATGGTTTAATCCTCTTAAATGTATCAGTATATTGGCAATATTTTGTTAATGGTTTAATTTTGATAAGTGTAGTTGTAGCTAATGAACTTCTTCATAGGCGATTAGAAAACAGATAAATTTGTTTTATTTGCCATAGAAAAGTTATCCGGTAGGAAAAAGTATAAGTGAATTTAAATATAGGAGATGAGAAAAATGAAAGAGTTTCAATTTGAATTACCTACGCGAATTGTTTTTGGAGAAGGTAAGTTTGAAAAGATAGGAGAAATAACTAAAGAATTTGGGAAAAAGGCTTTTTTAGTTATTGATCCTAGTTTAAAAAAAGTTCTTAGCCAAAGAACTACAAATATATTGGAGAAGGTTAATATTCCATCAATTGAATTTAATGATATTCAACCTAATCCACCTTATACTAAAATAGATGAAGCTAGTGTTATAGCAAAAAAGGAGAAATGTGACTTGATAATAGGCATAGGAGGAGGCAGTGCAATTGACACGGCAAAAGCTGTAGCAGTAGTATTAGGAGGAGGAGGCAGTGCATGGGATTATGTTCAACGTACTGATCACGAAGTTAAAAAGCCTGCTAAAGCGACGCCCCCGATAATAGCCGTCCCTACAACTGCAGGAACTGGCAGTGAAACAACCTTATATTCAGTTTTAACTAACCCAATTATAAAAGAAAAAAGTACCATAATTAGTTCTATAATTTTCCCTAAAATAGCTTTGGTAGACCCTGAACTTACTATTTCTATGCCTCCTTTTCTTACAGCCTCTACTGGTTTTGATGCATTTGCCCATGCTGTAGAAGCATACATTAGTGTTAATTCAAATCCTCTTTCTGATATATTTGCCCTAGAAGCTATTAAGTTGCTTTCGAAATATTTGCCAGGTGTTGTGGCAAATGGGAGGGATATTGTTGCGAGAGGTGAGGTAGCTTTTGGAGCCACTTTAGCTGGAGTTGCTATTTCTCACGGTGGAACTACCTTACCACATGCAATTGGACAAGCAGTTGGGGGTTACTATAATGCTCCTCATGGAGGTACAATTGCAGCATCTTACGTAGCTATTATGGAGTACAGTTTTATCTCTAATCAAACGAAATTTGCTAAAATAGCAGAAATCATGGATCCAAGTGTAGCCACATTACCTCTCCGTACTAAAGCAGAAAAAGCGGTTGTTCTAATAGAGCAATTTTTAAAAGATATAAATTTGAATGTAAAATTCAGTGATTATGGTGTAAAGAAGGAAGATGTTCCTAAACTTGTCGAAAGTGTTTTAAAGGGTTATAAACAAGATGTAGAAGCTCACCCAAGGGTTGCTAACAAGGAAGAAATTGCAAATATTTATTACAAATGTTTGTGAATTTTAATGTTTTGCTTCAGTTCTTAAATTTTGAAGTAATGAATTTTACACTAAATGAAGAAGAACTTTAGAAGTAAATGATAATAAGATTTTTCCAAATTTTTGAAAAAAGAGGTGAAGGGCGTGAATGCATTCTATTTGGAAGGAATAAAGCGATTTACAAAGAAGGATATAACAGTGCCTTCTCCAAGTTCCGAAGAAGTGCTTGTAAAAGTAAAGAACGTTGGAATATGCGGTTCAGATGTGCATTATTATGAACATGGAAGAATAGGAAATTTTATCGTTGAAAAGCCTCTCATATTGGGACATGAAGCGGCAGGAGAAATTGTAGCCGTTGGTTCTGAAGTCAAGAATTTAAAAATAGGTGATAGGGTGGCGATGGAACCAGGAATACCTTGCAGAAAATGCAAATTCTGTAAAACTGGAAGGTATAATCTTTGTCCAGACGTTAAATTCTGGGCAACTCCTCCAATAGATGGTACCTTCACTGAATACGTAACACATCCAGCAGATTTTTGCTTTAAATTACCTCCATCTGTATCTTATGAAGAAGGTTCTATGTTTGAACCTCTGGCTGTAGGTTTATGGGCAACTGAAAAAGCGGCACTCAAACCAGAAAATACCGTAGCAATTCTTGGTGTTGGTACAATAGGAATGATGACTTTAAAGAGTGTTCTCGCTGTTGGCATAAGTGATATTACAGTATTTGACGTTTCTGATTTTAAGTTAGATATGGCAAAACAATTTGGAGCCAAAACTGTGAACTCGAAAGATCCAAATGTATTCAAGGCTTATTCAGATGCATTTGATGTTGTATTTGAAACTGCAGGCAATTCTGTTACCACTTCCAATACGGTTAATCTTGTTAGCAGAGGGGGTACAATTGTTTTAGTAGGATTACCCTCGAAAGATGAAAACATTCTAAATACAAATCTTTTGAATTCAAAAGAAGGTGTTATAAAAACAGTTTTTAGGTATGCAAATATGTATCCTCGTGCATTACAACTTGTTTCATCTGGAAAGATACAATTGAAATCCCTGATCACGAAATATTTTGACTTTGATCAACTTCCAGAAGCTTTCGATTATGTCGTAAAAAATAACGATAAGGTCATAAAAGTAATGATAAATATGTAATTTATGTTGTCCTGATCTTGTCCCGTTTTTACATTGTTATTTTAACCAACTTGAATTTTTGAAGATCTTTTGATAGGTTTATTTGTAATATTTTTCATAGACAGAGAAAATAATAACTCATTACCTCTCTATAAAAATGGGACAAGATCAGGTAAGAAGGTATTATACTAAATCTTTTTCAGATCTGAAATTTACAAGAGCCTTATTGCGAGTAACAAACTGACTCACAGGTAGTCTTTGCAGTGTATGAGAATCAAGCACTAAAAATTAGTTACCAGAACAAAAATTTCGAATTTAAAGATATAATTTAAAAAAAAGGAGAAGAAGGCAAAATGTTAAAAGGGATAGATTTCGTTATATCACCGCAATTATTGAAAATTTTGGATGAAATGGGACACGGAAATGAAATATTGCTTGCAGATGGAAATTATCCTGCTGAAGCATCTGCGAAAAATGGCTCTATCATTGTTAGAGCAGATGGAATTGGTATACCGAGGTTACTCGAAGCAATTCTCAAACTTTTCCCACTTGACACATTCCCAGAATACAATGTTATCTTGATGATGCCTGAAAAAGGAACTCCAGAGATTTGGCAAGAATACGAAAAAATTCTTAAAAATTCTGGCGAAAGTGTAAAGATAAAGAAAGTACCAAGATTTGAATTTTATGATTTAGCAGCGAAAAGTTATGCAGTTATTGCAAGTGGAGAAAAAGCATTGTATGCGAATATAATTTTGAAGAAAGGTGTTATATGATAGGATGTCTCATAAAGAGTATCTCAAACTATTCACTCGTGTAGAGATCTAACACAGTGACATTATTGAAAACAAATTCTACAATTATACAAGGGAGTGATTAAAATGATATCATCTTAATAAAAAAAGAGAGATTCTAGATGAAGATACTTATTTGTTAGTTACCGTATAATATTTTAAATGTTAGGCTTTATAGGCAATTTTCAGCCATGATCGGAAACTACTGATTATATAAGAAAGGTGTGGCTTAAAATAAAAATTGCGATTATAGGTGAAAATCTCATTGATCTGTTCAAAACAGATGATTCTTTTGAGCCCCATGTTGGTGGCTCTCCTTTGAACATAGCCATCGGACTTTCGAGACTTGGAGAGAAAGTGAGCTATATAACAAGGTTTTCTTACGATTTCTTTGGAGAAATGCTAAAAAATACGCTTGAATCTGAGGGTGTAGATATATCTTTGTCAGTAACAGACGATGATCTACATACAACACTTGCATTTGCCTTCGTGGATGAAAAGAAAGTTCCTAAGTTTGCGATATGGAATAGATCGACGGCCGATAGTGCGTTGACTTTTGAAGATTTTTCAAAGATAAGGATCGAATCTTTTGATGCATTTCATTTTGGTTCTATTCTTTTTGCAACACCAGCATCAGATCATATATTGAAATTCATGAAATTGGTGAAAAATGAAAAAAGATACATTTTTTTTGATCCAAATTACAGACCACATATAACGAAAGACAAGGAGAAATACAAATCAAGCCTGTTAGAAGGATGGAAGATTGCTAATCTCGTGAAATGTAGCATAGAGGATGCAAAATCGATATTTGAGATGGATGACTTTGATGATATTATTGATAAAATAAGATCTGTCGGTGTAAAAACGATTGTTACATGTGGAGAAAATGGTGCCTACTTAGTAAATGAAACAACAATTCATATTCCGGCAATTCAAGTCAATGCCGTAGATACCACAGGATGTGGAGATGCTTTTATGGCGGGCTTGATCTATAAAATTTCAAAAGAGGGCTTTTTAAATCAAGAAGAAATTTTACTTGAGGCGTCCAAATTTGCGACTGCAACTGCGGCTATGGCCGCACAAAAAATAGGTGCAATAACATCTTTTCCAAGAATTGAAGAAGTTGATCAATTTCTAAAAACATTGAAGAAAGTGTAGATCAAGAATGGTAAGTATAAAAGATATAGCGAAAAGTGTAGGTGTTTCAACTGCTACAGTATCAATAGCTTTGAATCACAAACCAGGTATTAGCCAGGAAATCAGAGAAGAAATTCTGGCAAAGGCAAAAGAGATGGGCTATGTTGTCAATGGTCTTGCCAGAGGAATGAAAACATCGAAAACTTTTACCATTGGAGTGTTAGTTTCAGATATAATGAATCCATTTTTCAGTGAGGTTATATCTGCGATAGAAAGAGTTTTGTACGCGAAGAAATACAATCTTATGATATGCAATGTCGGTGAAAATCCACAAAAAGAAGTTGAATACCTGGAATTACTTATTTCGAAAAAAGTTGATGGTCTTATCGTAGCTCCCGCAGCTGAAGGTCAAAATTCTTCAGTTTATAAAAAACTTGTCAGACATGGCATGAAGATCGTACTTTTTGATAGGCTTGTAGATTCCGTCAATTGTGATTCTGTCGTGATAGACAATCGTGCTGCAACTTATGAAGCTGTAAAATATCTTAAAGATCGTGGGCACTTGAAAATAGGAGCCATTTATGGCATTGAAAACAGTTATACAGGCTATGAAAGATTAAGTGGTTTTAAAGAGGCAATAAAGACATTTGGATTGGAATACCATAAAGAATGGATTAAGAGTGGATTTTTCAGAGAAGAAGATTCTTACAAAAAATCCATTGAAATTTTAAGAATGAATCATAGGCCAACTGCCATGGTCGCAATGAACAATTTCACAACACTTGGTCTTATGAAGGCTATAAGAGATTTGAAATTAAAAGTCCCAAACGATATTTCGATCATAGGTTTTGACGATGCTGAATGGATGCAGGTATCTTCGCCACTTATAACAACCATAATTCAACCTGCTGATGCTATAGGTATGACAAGCGCAACACTTCTTTTAGATGCAATAGAAAACGAAAGCATGCACAAACCTCGACATATCGTATTGAAAGCAAAACTTGCAGAGCGTGAATCTGTTGCAAATCTTCTATGAAAATATCTTCACTCTCAATTTCACAAATTAGATCAAAATGGTAGTTTCAGGATGTAACTCACATTCCGCAGATTAAAAACAGATTTTGGAATTTATTGGGAAACATGTTTTGAAGTTAAAAAATGATTGATTTATGTCCATCCACTGATGATATGATCTATACAGATACTGATAGTGGAGGTAGAAGAATGGAAATCACAACAAAGTAACTGGATCACCATAGATTTATGGCGGGGACATTCGATAAGTTTGAAATGGGAGAAGTCATTGAAAAGAGAATACCGAAAGGGCGAAATTGCAATCTTCCAACGTCTACGATAATAAAAGCGATGATCATACTCGGACTTGGTTTTGTCGACAGGAGATTGTACTTTGCAGGGAGTTACTTTGCAAATTGGGATGTTGAGAAGCTTCTGGGAGAAGGAGTTAAGGCTGAAGACCTTAACGATGATGCTCTTAACAGAGTGCTTGACAAGATTCATGATTACGGGTCGATGGAAAACGCAGGATACGAGGTATATTCGGAAATAAGCGATTATGGCGGAATAAAGCAAAAATGGGTAATGGTGAATTCGGAATATCTTAAAGAACAGGAACTGAAAACCTTTGACAGACATTTGGGAAAAAGCAAGGTAGAAGCGGAAAAGTCATTGAACAAGGTTGTGACGAAGGAGATTTAAACAATTTCTTAAAGAATATAGATTGGGAGACTTTAAAAAAACAAATACTATACGAGGAGGAAAGATAGAAATGGAGAGAATGAAGATACATATAAGAGATTTAACCCAGGATTTAATCAAGGGAGTTACAGTACAAATGCCAAGAACAGTATCCGCTTATAAAGAAAGTTATTTCGAGTGGACTCCTTCTGCTTTGACTGCTAAGTTTAATTCAACTAAAATTAGTGGAGGAACGTTGATATCCTGGCACCATGTGCCTGTTTTCAACGAAATAGAAACTCATATAGATAAAGAGATGTTCTATTTCATATCTGGTACAGCGATTATGCTTTTCATTGACGTAAAACAAGGTCAACCTGATTTGAAAACGGCCCAGATAGTAAGAATACAAGCAGGTACACAACTTATTATTGAAACTGGCAAAGGACATTTTGTGCCTATAGCAGAAACTTCTGATCCTTTGAGCGTGAT
>Ga0078972_1006805_pt2 | contig 11515 bp, 14 predicted proteins | sample YelNatPaOPGAMG01_FD_67568 | JGI IMG/M metagenome (GOLD analysis project Ga0078972, IMG submission 67568) | Hot spring thermophilic microbial communities from Obsidian Pool, Yellowstone National Park, USA - OP-RAMG-01 (SPADES assembly) (version 2) | ecosystem: Environmental > Aquatic > Thermal...
GACGACTCGCGTGGACCTCAGATGACGGCGGACGGCCGCGCCAGGGCGTCCAGCGCGTCGTTTCCGTGGATGTCCAGTCCGCGGATGGCTTCCCACAGCTGCTTGGTGTAGCCGACGTCGACGGCCTGCTGCGGTGCCACCGGTGCGTCGTTGTCGTCGCCGGGGGGCGGCAGGTCCTCGGGAGGCGCGGGCGCCAGGTCTTCGGGGGGCGGCAGGTCCTCGGGAGGCGCGGGCGCCAGGTCTTCGGGGGGCGGCAGGTCCTCGGGAGGCGCGGGCGCCAGGTCTTCGGGGGGCGCCGGCTGGTGGTCGGAGGCCAGTTCCACCGCCGGGGGCGGGGGTTCCGCCGGGGGAGCGTCGGGCGCGGGACCGTCCGCGGGCGGCGGAGCATCCTCCGGCGGCGCGTCCATCCCCGCCGGTGCGGTCATGTCGCGCGGCGTCGGGTTCGACAGCCCGTGCCCGCACGCCGGCCAGGCACCCCGGCCCTGGGTCGCCAGGACCCGCTCGGCGACGGCGATCTGCTGTTCCCGGCTGGCCATCTGGGCCGCCGGAGCGTAGTCGCTGCCCCCGTGGGCGGCCCAGGTGCCCTGGCTGAACTGCAGGCCCCCCTGGTAGCCGTTGCCGGTGTTGATCGCCCAGTTGCCGCCGGACTCGCAGCGGGCTACCTGATCCCATTCGCCGTCGGTGGCGGCCGCCGCTTGGCCGGCGAGGGCGATACTGCCGCCACCAAGCACCGCCCCGGTAAAGGCGATCTTGGCGACATTGATGTTTGACGTGGTGGGCTTGCGGTGACGTCCACTCATACGCGCCGGGTAGTTCCTCTCGTCTAGCGCCTGCGAGGTCAGCTGTCGGGTTCGGGTTGGAGAGGCCACCCGGCCGCGTCGTGCTCGGCAGCGAGACGACGCCGGCTTCACCCCAAGGAGCCGCGGAGCGGCTCCGGGTCGGTCACGGCGGACCCGTTGGGTCCCCCGCCTCCATCCAGGTACGGTCTGCCCCCGCCTACTGGATGGAGCTCGGCGCGATAGGGAGGGCAGGAACGCCGTTCGGCTTGCTTGGCGAACCTCCGGGAGACGCTAGCGGTTTCCGTCGGCGGCGTCACGTTTGGCGAAACCCGGCGTTTCCGCTGCGGACACCTTCGAAAAGTCCAGTAGCGCTATCGATTTGCGCAGGTCATGGCACCGAGACCGCACCGTGTCCCGGTCGTTATCTTTCCGTTACGTGAGATATGTCACACGCCTCAGCCGCCGGCAAACGGCGGGAGGACATCGACGGTGTCACCCGGGCGCAACGCCGTCGCACCGTCTCGCACGGCGATCCCGCCGCGCAGGTAGGAGCATCGGCTCAACACCGTGGCCAGGCGGGTTCCGCGCACGGCCAGTCTGTCGACGAGCCCGGCCACCGTGGTGCCCGCCGGCACCACCACGGTTTCCGATTCGGCTCCGGCGGCTGCGCACGCGGCGGCGAAGTAGCGGACCGTCACCTGCATCCCGGCCGGCTCGGCGGGGGCATCACTCATCGCGCTAGCCGCCGATCGCGCTCATCGGCCGGTCGGGCTGGATGAAGCCGGGGTCGTTGATGCCGTGGCCGGCGGGCTTGCCCCACATCGCGTCGCGCCAGGCCCCCTCGATCGCGTCGTCGTCCGCGCCGCCGCGCAGCAGGCCCCGAAGGTCGGTCTCCTCGGTGGAGAACAGGCAGCTGCGGACCTGTCCGTCGGCCGTGAGCCGGGTGCGATCGCAGGACGCGCAGAAAGCGTGCGAGACCGACGCGATCACGCCCACCTTCCCGGCCGGCGTGTCGGGGCCGGTGTCGACCAGCCACAGCTCGGCCGGAGCCGACCCTCGCGGCGTCGGGTCGGGCCGCAGCCGAAAGTGTGCGCGCAGGGCGTCCAGCACGTCGTCGGCGCTCAGGGCCGCCCCGCGCCGCCACTGATGCCCGGCGTCCAGCGGCATCTGCTCGATAACCCGCAACTGGTAGCCGTGCTCGAGGCAGAACCGCAACAGGTCGACGACGTCCTCGCGGCCGGAGACGGGATCGAGCACGGCGTTCACCTTCACCGGCGCCAGGCCCGCCTGCCCGGCGGCGGTCAGTCCGTCCAGCACGTCGGCGAGCCGGTCCCGGCGGGTGATCTCCGTGAAGCGGGTCCGGTCCACGGTGTCCAACGACACGTTGACCCGGTCCAAACCGGCCCCGGCCAGAGCGGCGGCGCGGCGCGCCAGTCCCACACCGTTTGTGGTCAACGAGATCTCCGGACGTGGCCGCAGGCCGGCGGCCGCTTCGACCATCTCCTCGAGGTGACGGGACAGCAGCGGCTCGCCGCCGGTGAACCGCACGCTGGTGACGCCCAGCCGGGTCACGGCGATATGCATCAGCCTGGACAGCTCGTCGGGGCGCAGGAGTTGTTCCCCGGGCAGCCAGTCCAGCCCGTCGGCCGGCATGCAGTAACGACATCGCAGGTTGCAACGGTCGGTCAGCGACACCCGCAGATCGGTGGCGATCCTGCCGTAGGCGTCGGTCAAGGGGCCGTCGGTCCGGGCGTGCCCCGGTGCGGAACGACGGCCCGGGCGGCCGGGCACCGCCGGCACGCCCAGTGCGGTCAGCGTCATGCGGGCACCCGCGCGCGCCGGTCGGGTGAGTCGACGGAAACGATCTGCTTGCCCAGTGGCATCAGCGAGACCGGGATGAGCTTGAGGTTCGCCAGCGCCAGCGGCAGGCCGACGACCGTGAGTGCCATCGCCACGGCGCTGACCAGATGACCGATCGCCAGCCACGCCCCGAACAGCAGCACCCAGATGACGTTCCCCAGTAGCGCCCCGGTGCCGGCCGTCGGCTTGTCGACGATCGTCCGGCCGAACGGCCATAACGCATAGGAGGCGATGCGCAGCGACGCGAACCCGAACGGAATCGTGACGATCAGCAGGAAGCAGGCGAGCGCCGCCACCAGGTAACCGGCGGCCATCCAGAGGCCGCCGAACATCAGCCAGATAACGTTCAGGATCGGGCGCATCTCACCTCCGCGTCAGTGCCAGCCTAGCGAGTAACGAGTCAGAGGGGGTGCTCGCCGGACGACGATCCGAGTAGGATCATTTCTCGATATCGCGTCCTGCGCAGGCGGGACGCTTCTTGTGTTGTTCAACCAGTGACCCGTCAGACAAGCAGGTGAGACCAGTGCCGACCGGCAAGGTTAAGTGGTACGACCCCGAGAAGGGGTTTGGCTTCTTGTCGCAGGAGGACGGCGAGGACGTCTACGTCCGCGCGTCGGCACTGCCCGAGGGTGTCGAGGAGCTCAAATCCGGGCAGCGGGTGGAATTCGGCATCGCTTCCGGCCGGCGCGGACCGCAGGCGTTGAGCCTCAAGCTGATTGAGCCGCCACCCAGCCTCATCAAGGCCCGCCGCGAGGTGCCCGCCGAGCACAAGCACAGTCCCGACGAGTTGCATGGCATGGTCGAGGACATGATCACGTTGTTGGAGGGCGCCGTGCAGCCCGAACTGCGCAAGGGTCGCTACCCGGACCGCAAGACGGCCCGGCGGGTTTCCGAGGTGGTCAAGGCCGTGGCCCGCGAACTCGACGTCTGACGACCCGCGCGGCGGCGGGCCCCACCGCCGCGGCGCGCACACGCCACCGAAGCGCAGACCACAACCGCTACCGGGGAATTCGGTGAAAGTGGTTGGTACACAACATTATTTCTGGTCCACCATGGTCGGTCAACGGCCCCGGTCCCGTTGGCCTGGCCCGGCGATTGCTGCGTACGCAATGTCGTGAGACGCGCACCGGGCATCGGCCCCCTTGTCTCCGGGGCAGAATTGCGGACATGGCTTCCTATGTGGCACCGGCGGGCGAATTCACCCGCGACACCAACTACATCACCACGCGGATCACCGCCGACGGACGCGACGGCTACCCGGTCGAGGCCGGCCGGTATCGGCTCATCGTCGCCCGGGCCTGCCCGTGGGCCAACCGCGCCATCATCGTACGGCGGTTGCTGGGCTTGGAAGACGCTCTCTCCATTGGCTTTTGCGGCCCCACCCACGACCAGCGCAGCTGGACGTTCGATCTCGACCCGGGCGGCGTCGACCCCGTGCTCAAGATCCCGCGACTGCGGGACGCCTACTTCAAGCGATTCCCCGACTACGCCAAAGGCATCACCGTTCCCGCGCTCGTCGACATCCCCACCGGGGCGGTGGTCACCAATGACTTCGCGCAGATGACGCTGGATTTCTCGACGCAGTGGACCGCACATCATCGCGACCGGGCGCCCGAGCTGTACCCGGAGCCGCTGCGGGCCGACATCGACGAGGTCGGCAGGAGGGTTTACACCGAGATCAACAACGGCGTGTACCGCTGTGGCTTCGCCGGCTCACAGCAGGCGTACGACGCGGCGTACGACCGGCTGTTCGCCGCCCTGGACTGGGTGAGCGATCGCCTGGCCGGCCGGCGGTATCTGGTGGGCGACACCATCACCGAGGCCGACGTGCGGCTGTTTACCACCCTGGTGCGCTTCGACCCGGTCTACCACGGGCACTTCAAGTGCAATCGCTGCAAGCTCAGCGAGATGCCCGTGCTGTGGGCCTACGCGCGCGACCTGTTCCAGACGCCGGGCTTCGGCGACACCGTGGACTTCGACCAGATCAAGCGGCACTATTACATCGTTCATGCCGACATCAACCCGACCGGTATCGTGCCCAAGGGGCCCGGGCTGGACAATTGGCTGACCCCGCACGGCCGGGAAGCGTTGGGCGGCAATCCGTTCGGGAAGGGAACGCCACCCGGACCGCCCCTCGAAGGCGAGCGCGTCGCCCGGCGCTCGGCGGCGCCGGGTAGCTAACCCTGCCGGGCGACGATCACCGGCGCGCGTACCGCCTGCACGACCGCCGTGCCGACCGATCCGAGCAGCATTCCCGCGAAGCCACCGCGTCCGTGGCTGCCGACGACCACCAGCTGCGCGGACGCCGAGCGCTCGACGAGATGCTGCGCGGGCCGGTTGGTGACGACCACGCGCTGGACGGTGACATCGGGGTAGCGTTCCCGCCAGCCGACCAGGCGTTCCGCCAGCGTCGCCTCTGCCGCCGACTGCAGCCTCGTCCAGGACGTCCTGGTGGTTCCGGCCCACTCCCGGCTCGGGAGGTCGGGCACCTCGGCGTCGGTCCATGCGTGCAGGGCCACCAAATCCGCACCGCGCCAAGAGGCCTCGTCGAAGGCGATCGCGGTGGCCAGTTCCGACGCCGGTGACCCGTCGATGCCGACCAGGATGCAGCCCTGCGCCGGCGGCGAATAGCCGCTGCGGATCACCGCCACCGGGCAGTGGGCGTGATGGACCATTCCGGTGCTGACAGATCCCAGCAGCGCGCGTTCCAGCGCGCCGTGGCCGCTTCTCCCCACGACCACCAGGTCCGCTTTCGTGGACAAGTCGACAAGTGCGGCGACGGGTCCCGCAGCGGACAGCTCGCTGTTGATTGTCAGGCGGTGATCCCGGCTCATGTCGTCGACGAGCTTGGCCGCGTCGGCGAGGACCTGTCGCGCGTTGGCGTCCAGCTGCCGGACGACCTCCGCCGGGAGCGGCTCGCCCGACCACTCGAGCACCGGCGAGCCGGCCGGCAACCGCGCCGCGGCGTGCACCAGGGTCAGCGGCACGTTGCGCATCGTCGCCTCGTGGACCGCCCACTGCATGGCCGCGGTCGCGTCGGGGGATCCGTCCACTCCGACGACGATTCCCGGATTCGCCATACTCTGCCCCTTCCCTGGAAAAATCGGTTCGGCGCTCTCGACCCTAAGTGCGCGCCATCGCGCAGTCAGGAGCCGTTCGTCCCAAGCATTGGTGACTTGAGGCCCCACCACCCGACGCTCCGGTGGTCGCTCAGAAGGTAAGCCGCACCGACCATTCCGCGTGCGGGACATCGCGCAACCCGCCGGAGGAGTCCAACGCCAGCGTCAGCAACTGCACGACTATCCCGGTGAGCCGACCGCGCCGGCGGTCGACGGAGGGGATGGTGACCGCCATGCGGGTGTGCGGCCGGAACAGGGTGGCGATGGTGTTGGCCGGGTCCTCGTACACCTGCAGGAGTCGCCACGGCGCCCGGGAGATGGCCTCGGGCACCGAGAGTTGCACCGGATAGCGTTCGCTGACCGGCAATTCGCCCTGGATCTGCGGGTTTTGACAGTCGTTGAGGTCGAGCACGTTGCAGTACATGTACGGCCCGACCCGGGTCAGGTGTCCGTGCGAGTACGCGCTGATCTCCGGGCGCTGCGGGGCGGGTTGACGCACCAACAGCCATGTTGCGACCCCGCCGCCGACGGACAGCAACATCGCCAGGGCCACGACCAGCAGCGTCACACCCCGCGTGCGCCGGGTCCTCACTCCGGCACCGCCGCCGGCCTGCCGGCGCCCCGCCGCCTGCCTTCCTGCTCGACCATGACCGGGCGGTTGCCGCCGAGTCCGGGAATCAGCGAGTCGCCGCGGAAGCTCACCAGGGTCTGCGCCAGCCCGAGGATGAGCACGGCGGTGACCGCGGTGAAGCCGATCCACCATTCGGTGTAGACCAAAACCCCGAGCGCCCCGCCCAGCACCCAGGCCAGCTGCAGCGTCGACTCCGAGCGCCCGAACCCCGACGCCCGCGATTCCTCCGGCAGATCGTTTTGCAGCGAGGCGTCCAGCGAGGCCTTCGCGATCGCGCTGGATCCGGACGTGACCAGCGTGGCGATCACCGCCACCAGCAGGTTGCCGGCCACCGCCGCGGCCAGCGCGACGGTGCACACCGCCACCGCGCAGCGCACCACCAGCACCGCGGGCCTGCCCAGTTGCAGGCGGGCGCTGGTGAAGTTGCCGGCGAAGTTGCCGATGCCCGCCGCGGCCCCGATCATGCCCAGCATGCCCAGCTGCGCCCAGCCGTTGGCTTGATGCGCCTTGGCTACGAACGCCGGGTACAAGAACAGAAAGCCCACCATCACCTTCACGGTGCAATTGCCCCACAGCGATGTAATAATGTTGCGGCCCAATGGTTGTCGCAGTGTTCCGCTGACCTTTTTGACCCCTTCGGGCCAGTCCCCCACACGTGGGAGTTGCCCCCAGCGGCGCGGCGGGCCGCTGTCTCGGCGATAGCTCAGCGTCGCCGGTACCTCACCGGCGGTCACCTCGACCCAGCGTGGAATTCGCATCGAGAGCATGGCGCCCACGATCGTGACGGCGACGACGACGAACAGCGCGCCCGGCAGCTTGAACAGGTGGGTGCAGACGAACTCCACGCCCGCCGCGATCGCGCCGCCCGCGATGGTGCCGCCCAGCAGGCCGAACACGGTCAGCCGGGAATTGACCCGCACGAGGTCGATCGTCGGTGGCATCACCCTGGGCGTCACGGCGCTGCGCAACACGCTGAACGACTTCGACAGCACCATCATGGCCAGCGCGCACGGATAGAGCACCCACGACGGGTAGCTGCCGGTCGGGCCGTCGTAGTTCATGATCAGCAGCGCGGCCAGCCCGGTGCGCAGCGCGAACGAGGTCGCCAGTGCCACGCGGCGGCCGTGCTGCAACCGGTCCAGCGCCGGACCGATCAGCGGCGCGATCACCGCGAACGGCGCGATGGTGATCAACAGATACAGTGCGACCCGGCCCTTGCTCTCCCCGGTGGCCGCGGCGAAGAACAGCGTGTTGGCCAGGGCGACGGCCATCGCGGCGTCCACCGCGAAATTCGCCACCACCGGCCACGTCAGCGCCGTCAGCCCGGACTTGTCCGCGCCGTCGGCGGTGGCCGCGCGTTGCACCATCGAGTACATCCGGGAACCCATTTCACGGCTGCGCTGTGCCGCGGCGCGGGTGACGGTGATGCGTTCGTCCGAAGCGGGACCACGCGGTGGCGCACTGCTGTCGCGGTCCGATTCGGATCGCTCACCCAGGGGCGGCAGGTAGCGGTTGGCGCTCGGCATCGGCGGGGGCCGGCGCGCGCGCCGGTGACCGGAGCCGTCGGCCGGGTAATTGGCCATGCCCGGATGCTGGTTGGCCGACCCCCTGAGGTCCGAGCGGGTCCGGCGGCCCGGGTTGGAGGCCACGCGGCCCGGATCGTCACGCCGCCGTCCAGACACGACGCAATTCTCCCCCATAGCCGCTTCCTGCGTCCGTAGGTCACCGGGTGTGGCAAGCACCCCTAGTATTGGAGGCGCGATGCAAAGAGAGGTAAGCGTGACCGGACCCATCGAGGAGACCGCCGTAGCCACCGTGGCCGACTGGCACGAAGGGCTGGCGGAGGTGCTCACGGGTGCGGCCGACCAGGCGAGGGCGGCCGTGGAGGAGTTCAGTGGGCCGGACGCGGTCGGTGACTACCTGGGCGTGGACTACGAGGATCCCACCGCCGCGACCCACCGGTTCCTGGCGCACCTGCCGGGTTACCAGGGCTGGCAGTGGGCCGTCGTCGTCGCCGCCTACCCGGGGGCCGGGCACGCCACCATCAGTGAGCTCGTGCTCATCCCCGGTCCGACCGCGTTGCTGGCGCCCGAGTGGGTGCCGTGGGAACGGCGGGTGCGGCCCGGGGACCTGAGCCCCGGAGACCTGCTGGCACCGGCCGCCGACGACCCGCGGCTGGTTCCGGGCTACACCGCCAGCGGTGACCCCCAGGTCGACGAGACCGCCGCCGAGGTAGGGCTGGGACGGCGCTGGGTGCTGGGCGTCCTGGGCCGGTTCGAGGCCGCCGAGCGGTGGCACACCGGGGATTACGGCCCCGAAGCTCCGATGGCGCGGTCCACCAAACGCGTCTGTCGCGACTGCGGTTTTTTCCTGCCGTTGGCGGGTTCGTTGGGCGCGATGTTCGGGGTGTGCGGCAACGAACTGTCCGCCGACGGACACGTCGTGGACAAGCAATACGGCTGCGGAGCCCATTCGGACACGCCCGCTCCGGCGGGCAGCGGCTCACCGAGGTACGAGGCGTACGACGACGGCGTGCTCGACGTCATGCAGGCGCCGCCGACCGCGGAGCCCGAAACCGAAGCTTCTGAGCCCGAAACCGGGCCCGCGGAGCCCCACCCCGAGGTCGGGCCGGGGTTGCCCGATACCCCGGAGTCGGCTCCCGAGCCGCTGGAGCCGCCGGACTAGCGTGGCGAGTCGTTGTTTCACCGACACCAGAAGACGGCTGACTCGGCCGCCTTCACGCACCGAGGGTGTCGGCCGTGCACCGATTTCAAGGAATTCGGTGCACACCACGCGCCGCCGCCGCGCTAAGCCCGCTCGGCGGCGGCTTTGATCTTCACCAGCGAGGCGTTGATGCCGTGGAGAAGTTCGCCCTCGAACTTGGCCGTCCCCCCGAAAAACGCGTTCGTCATGAGATTCGAGAAGGCGGCCACACCGTTTTCGGCGTGACGGCTCTCGACCAGCCGGGTGCCGCGGTCATGGGGCTCGAGTTCGTAGCTCCAGATGGTGCGGTTGGCGTCGACCTTGAACGCGAGCTTCTTTTCGGGGATGACCTCGACGACGGTGCACGTGGTGAACCAGAACAACCGGCCGCGACGGTTGAGGTTGAGGGTGCGAACGCCGGCCCGCAGCGGGCCCAACGACTTCATCCACCGACATTGCGGGCTCCACTCGCGCATGCGCCGCAAATCGGAGACCAACTCCCAGACTTTCGAAGCCGGCGCCTCGATCTCGATCTCGGCTTGCAGCAGTTCTGCTGTCATTGATACCCCCGCGTCTGAAGTGTCCTGGGCGACGTTATCTCCGGTGGAGATACGTCTCGAGCCCGGCCTGCGCGCCGCGGCTGCCGCGACGGGCCGCGGCAAGCTGCCAGACGAAGATGGCCGTTCCCAGCAACCCGACGGCCAGCCCGGCCAAGGACACCGGGCGCCAACCGTGCAGGGAGGGAACGAGAAAGGCGGCCGCCCCGGCGACCAGCCAGGCCAGGGCGCCGACCGCGATGACCGGCCATACCTCGAGCAGCGCGGGCGGCAACGGCGGTGGTTTGCGACCCTCGCACGGCTCGACGGACATAGCCCCCAACATAGCTTTGCCGCGGCGCGGAATCCGCTCCGGCCCGAGACAGGCGACCTGCGCGGGGCCGCCGGCCAGCGGCCGGGCCGGCCGCAGCCCGGGTGACAGTGGTTCGGGGCGGTCGGCAGCCGGTCGGCGGCTCGCGTTTCCGCGGTGGCGTGTAACCTCGCGCCATGCCTGACAGCGATGCGCGGCTGGCCAACGACTTGTCACTGGCCGTCATGCGGCTCGCCCGCCAGCTGCGGTTTCGCAACCTCTCGTCGCCGGTGTCGTTGTCCCAGCTGTCGGCGTTGGCGACGCTCGTCAACGAGGGCGCGATGACCCCGGGCACGCTGGCGCTGCGCGAGGGGGTGCGGCCACCGTCGATGACCCGGGTGATCGCCTCGCTGGCCGACATGGGTCTGGTCGACCGCGTCCCGCACCCCGTCGACGGCCGGCAGGTGCTGATCTCGGTGTCCGAGGCCGGCGCCGAGTTGGTCAAGGCGACTCGGCGTGCCCGCCAGGAGTGGCTGGTCACGCGGCTCACGACTCTCGACAGCCACCAACGCGAGACCCTGCGCAGCGCCACGGGTTTGATGCTGGCCCTCGTCGACGAAGGCCCGTGAGCCGCGGCACCGACGGCCCGGACGTTCACGACGTCGACGACCCCGACGACCCCCGCCTCGACGATTTCCGCGATCTGAACAGCGTCGATCGCCGTCCCGACCTGCCCGGCGGCAAAGGGCTGGTGATCGCCGAGGGCGTCCTGGTCGTCCAGCGCATGCTCGCATCCCGGTTCACCCCGCACGCCCTGCTGGGCACCGACCGGAGGCTGGCCGAACTCGAGGGTGACCTGGCCGGTGTGGCGGTGCCGTTTTACCGGACCTCCGCCGATGTCATGGCGCGGGTGGTGGGTTTCCATCTCAACCGGGGCGTGCTTGCGGCCGCGAGGAGGGCGCCGGAATACGGGGTGGCGCAGGTGGCCGAGGGCGCCCACACTCTTGCGGTGCTCGAGGGCGTCAACGACCACGAGAACGTGGGCTCGATGTTCCGCAACGCCGCGGGGCTGGGCGTGGACGCGGTGGTCTTCGGGAGCGGCTGCGCGGACCCGCTGTACCGTCGTGCGGTCCGGGTGTCCATGGGCCATGCCCTGCTGGTGCCCTACGCGCGGGCCGCCAACTGGCCCGGCGACCTGGTGACGTTGCGAGAACACGGTTTTCGGCTGCTGGCGATGACCCCGCGCAGCGACGCCCGTGCGCTGCCGGAGGCGATGGCGGCGGTGCGCGACGAACGGATCGGGGTCGTCATGGGCGCGGAGGGCCCGGGTCTGACGGTGGCCACGCTGCGGTTGAGCGACATGCGGGTGCGCATCCCCATGTCGCGGGGCACCGATTCGCTCAACGTGGCGACTGCGGCCGCCGTGGCCTTCTACGAACGATCTAGGCTGCGCTCGTGAACGAGTCGGTGCCGTGGGCCACGGGATTGGCGGTGGCGGGGTTCGTCGCCGCGGTGACCGGCGCCGCGATCGTGGTGCTCAGCCTCGGGTTGATCCGGGTGCATCCGCTGTTGGCCGT
>Ga0078972_1015697_pt1 | contig 11512 bp, 5 predicted proteins | sample YelNatPaOPGAMG01_FD_67568 | JGI IMG/M metagenome (GOLD analysis project Ga0078972, IMG submission 67568) | Hot spring thermophilic microbial communities from Obsidian Pool, Yellowstone National Park, USA - OP-RAMG-01 (SPADES assembly) (version 2) | ecosystem: Environmental > Aquatic > Thermal...
CATCGGTAACTTGGAGATTGAGACCTGAGCCTGTTCCGCCGGTGGTATTGTAGGAAGTATGAGAGTAGCCTGTTCCGCCAGCGGTTACTGAGATTCCGGTAACTACTCCGCCAGTTCCCACACTGGTAACGGTGCAAGTGGCATTGTTTCCTCCTCCGGAGAGAGTGACGACATCGTTTACGGTGTAGCCTGTTCCGCCAGCATTGATAGCGACTGCTTCCACCGCTCCGCCAGAACCAGCATAGTCCATTTCATAGTTAGTATTGTCCCAAGTCCAGGGAGAAGAATAAGTCCAGTTTCCAGAAGGATCCGTTGAGAAATTTCCGTTGGTAACTTGCTCGCTTCCCAGAGTGGCTTCCGAGTTTTCTCCTTGGAGAACTAATTTGTCAGTTGGTGAAGTGGTCCCGATGCCCACATTGCCTCCGCTGGTTACCACAAAAGCGGTTGAGCCAGAGTTGTTGATTTGGAAAAGTTGAGTGGGGTTAGTGGTCCCTATTCCCACATTCGTATTGTTATTGAAGAGATTGGCGCTCGCTGTCCAAGCCGAGCCGTTCCAGTAGAGAGTTTGACCAGTGATGGTTCCAGCCACTGTGGGAGAAAGAGCCGTGCCGGAGACATAATATCCGGTAGCGTTCACGGTTCCGTTGACATTGAGTTTGTAGCTTCCGACATTAGTGGTCCCGATTCCCACATTCGTTCCGTTGTCATAGATTGATCCCGTTCCCAGAGTGTTGGTTCCGGTCCAGCGGGCAAGGTAGTTAGTGGCGCCGGTTCCAAGAGCGGCGGTGCCGGTAGCGGGGATGGTGAGAGTATAGTCTCCAGAAGTGGAGAAAGTGAGGTTGTTGGAGCCAAAGTTGATAGTTTTTCCGTCGGCTCCGGAGAAAGTAAGAGAATTGTTGAGAGTGAGAGTTTTCGAGTTGAGAGTGAGAGTTCCGGTTCCGGAAGTGATGGTAATACCATTAAAGCTGGTAGCGGTAAGAGCGCCGGTGTTCACGGTTCCATTGACGTTGAGGCGGTAGCTTCCGACATTAGTGGTCCCGATTCCCACATTCGTTCCGTTGTCATAGATTACTCCCGTTCCCAGAGTGTTGGTTCCGGTCCAGCGGGCAAGGTAGTTGGTGGTTCCGGTTCCGAGAGCCGCCGTTCCGGTAGCGGGGATTGTTAGAGTGTAGTCTCCAGAAGTTGAGAAAGTGAGATTATTGGAGCCAAAGTTGATGGTTTTTCCGTCGGCTCCGGAGAAAGCAAGAGAGTTGTTGAGAGTGAGAGTTTTCGAGTTGAGAGTGAGAGTTCCGGTTCCGGAAGTGATAGTAATGCCGTTGTAGGTTCCTCCGGTCACATTTCCCGCCGCTGTCACGATAAATTCTGTTCCGTTTGTTCCCACTCCCAACGATCCGCGCACATCAAGAGTTTGGGTTGCGCTGTTGGTGCCGATCCCAAGATTGGATCCGGTTATATAGAAATTGTCATTTGTATTGAAACCAAATTCTCCCGTATCATTGTCAGTCGCTTTGAAATTGAAAGTGGGATTGGCGCTGGCGTCATAGCCGAAATAGAAATTTCCCAGCGATTCATCAATGCCAAAAATGGAAGCAGTGGGAGTCGTTCCTCCAATGGCAAAATCGTTGAGAGTATCCGTTGGGTAAATCGTCCCTCCGGAAAGTGTCCAGATTGATCCTGGTCCCCCGCCGCTGATCGCCGCGTCCAAATCTTTCAAGACTCCTTGGACATTGGTCGAAGAAGAGTTGGCAAATTCATCAAAGACGCCGACGAGATAGGCTCCCGAATCGGTAGCCCCGGTTGCTTCCCCGAGCGAAGTTGCGCCTCCGAAAATGAGATTGGTGGAAGCCGTGAGATTGAAATTTCCCGTGATAGTCGCGCTGGCAATGTTCGCGAGATTCCCTGCGTTGAAATCCCAATCCCCCGTCAAGTTTCCGTCGGCGATCGTGTTGGCGCCAAAATCAGCCGTCGTGATATTTCCAAGAATGATATTCGCTGTCGCAAAATTTCCAGTAGTCGCGGTGAGCGCGTTGATACCTGATACGGTTCCATTGTTGAAATCCCAATCCCCGGTGAAATTTCCATCAGTGATTGTGTTGGCGCCCAAGTCCAGCGTGGAAAGATACACCGTTGTGAAAGTCGGATTGGCCACCGTGTCCAAAGTCAAGTTGATTCCTCCGCCAGCCGTTCCGCTTCCGCCACCTTGAAGGTTACCTGTTGTATTCACCACAATCGACGTATTTCCCTGCGCTATCGTATTAGCTCCGCTTCCGTACACCGGAGAAATAGTAAGGGTATTCAAATTTCTGGAAGTGGCAATTCCGTCCGCGCCCGCCAAGATAGCCGCTTTTTTCGTTTTTATTTGATAACCTACATCTGTTGAACTCGCCGCTAACTTCCAGCTCAAATAATTGTCATAGCTTCCCGCCGGCTGAAAAGCGCTCGCGTGTTTTCCGTCCAAAAGATCGGCATTGAGATTGACGCTCAATGTCCCATTGGAAAGAGGAACGTTGCCCACCGCGTTACCCACCGTGAAGCCATTTACCGAAAGGGCATTCACCGCTGTCATAGCGGTTCTGGCCAGCGGCACGGCGCCGATTCTTTTGCGAGGCACCAGCTCCGCATCCTCCCCAATTCGAATTCCCAGATAATAGTTGGCAGCGGCAAAGTTGAGACTGGTTGGAATGGGATTAACTTGTCCGAGATAAACAGAAAGCAACCCGTTTTCAATTTTCACCGTTCGGGTTTCTTCCCAAACTCTTGAGTTTTGGTCAGCATCCGAAGGATAAGGATCCGGCTCCAGTCGATCAACAGTATAAAGAGAAAAGCGAACGCTATACTCTCCATTGGGAATTTCTCGGTTGTCTTTTCCCAGAACGTAGGCGTTTACTTCAACGTCGCCAATGTTTTCTGTTAGCGTTCCCGTCGCTTCCGCTAAAACCACTCCTCTCTCTTTTCCTCCCTCTCCCTGATTTCCTTCCTTCTCAACCCCGGCCACAATTCCTCCCATTGTTTCTTCTTCTGAATGAACCAGATTTTCCTTTTCCTGATCTGCGCCGCGAAGAGTCAGACCAGTTGCTTTTTCATAGCGGTTAACTTTCTGGCGACCCAAAACCGCGTTGGCAAATTCGTTGATTTTATCCGTTCCAATTTTGAGAGTATGGATACTTTGAGCCAAACCTTTGTCCATTCCAGGAAATTTCTCGACTATCTTTTCAAGAGAAGAATCATAAGCGGCTAAAATTTTTTCTGCCGCTTTATCCCGCCAGCTTTCCCAATCGGCCCGACTGAGATTAGCCGCCGCTATCAAAAAGACAATAGCTATCAAAGCCGCTCCCTGTTTCAAAAGCGACCAATCGTATCTCAAAAAGTCAGGACGCCTTTCGTGTTCTTTTTTGTCAAAATCCAGTTTCAAAAATTTCTTTGCCGTTCGCGCTACCCGACTTGAGCCGCTCATTTTCTCAGACAGTTCTTTCCGAATGTTTTCTTTCCGACTCTGCGCTTCTTCCTCAAAAGCCTTCACCCATTCCAAAGTAGTTTTCCAAGTTCCATCCACTTTTTGCGCTCGCAATTTTTTCTGCCGCACGAGATACCCCAGATACTCTCTTTTATATTTTGAAACTTTAGCAATCTCAGAAAGCGACTTCAGCCGCGGATCATCATCGCTCAACTTTTCTTCTTTTTTTTCTTCTTCCTCCAGAGATCCTTCTTTGACCAGCTTGAGGCTTTCCTCAATCTTCTTTGCTTGTTTTTCTCTTGGCTGAGAAAGCTCTTCTTTCTTTTCTTTTTCTATTTCTATTTCCTTTAGGAGGGTTGACTCGGCCTCTTTATTTTTCAGTTCAAAATTTTCTTTCAAAGATTTTTCTTCCTTCTTTTTCCAAAACAACCATTTTTCCATTTTCTGTTTTTTCTCAGCCGCGATTTTCTCAAGTTCAGCGAAATTGACCAAGAGATATTTTTTCTTGTCTTCGCCCTGATAAATTGAAAAAATTTTTTTCCTGATTTTTTTCATTCTTCTCTCTACTTCTTTTCGATCTTTCTTTTCCATCTTTTTTATCTTGGCAAGCCTTTTCCAATCGCCCCCAAAAAGTTTTTCCAGCTTTAGCTGAATTCTCTCAATTTTTTCTTTCACTTTTTCTTTATCTTTTTGCTCCTTCTCAGAAATATCTTTAGCACCTGTTATCTCTTTTTTAGAAAACAAAAAACGCCCGGAAAAAACTTTTCCTTTCAACCTTGCCAAATATTGCTGTCTTTTAGTTTTGTTTTCAGCCACGTTTTTTGCTTTATAAGTGATATTAAACGTCTCTTTTCTAAATCTGCTTAAATTATATTTTTTTCGTCAACAAAAAAAAGCCCCCTCCTAAAAAAAGAGGGGACTTTTTTGAGAGAGATAAAAAGTCTATTTTTAGGTTAATTTACAACTCTTTTTTATTTGCTCTACGCACTTGTTTTATAGAAATATTTTTGTCTCAATTTAAAAAAGCGATTATAGATAATTTTTAAAAGAATATCGGATTTATATTTATTATCTTTTTTAAGCAAATATCGGATTTATTTTCAACCTTAAAATTGAGAATTTAAACTCTTTTAACGTTATAGAAACTACTCAAGTCTCATCAAACTTTGTCAAGTCGCTTTCAAAAATTTAGCCAACTTTTTTTTGCTAAGCTCTTTCAATTTTTTCTTTCTCCAAACTTTGGAGAGGTCGAACCGCCTTTTTTTGGAGAGATCTTTGTAGAGGTTTCTTTGTAGAGGTCTTTTTATAGAGGTCGAACCGCAGTCAAATGAGGTAGGCGGTTCGACCTCTATAAAAAGGCGGTTCAACCTCTCCAAAACCTCTGAGATAAGCGGTTCGACCTCTACAAAAAAAACGTTTCGACTTCTCCAAAAAGATCTCTCCAAGCGATTAATTATAAACTCATCTAAGCAAAGTTTATCTTAAACAGATTTGAAAATCGGAAATTGAAAATTCCCGCCGAAACGGGAATCCAATTTTCTAAATATTTTATTTTTCCAAGTTAACATAGAAACTAAACTTTTATTAGCGCCCACTACCGTTATCTGTATAACGGTAGTACGATTTGTTATTATCAATGTTTGAAACTTTAGCCTCAAATTCCAAACTCTCTCCAGTTTCTCTTTCATTTTTTTCTCTCTCCAAAATACCATTCGTAAATTTCTTTGGTTACCGGCACTGCGGTTGAATGTCCTTCCCCGCCTCCTTCAACCAAAACGGCCATTGCAATTTCCGGATCGTCATAAGGCGCGAAAGAAACAAACCAACCATGGGTTTTGTTTTCTTTTCCAAATTGAGCTGTGCCTGTTTTGCCTGCCACTTCAACAGGAAGACTGCTAAGCCAGCGGGCTGTTCCAGAAACAACTGTCTGTCGCATTCCTTCTCTGACCACAGAAAGATTGGAAGGAGAAATAAAATTTCTACTCAAAATTTCCGGATTTATTTTTTCTTCTGTTCCGTCATTCTTTTTGATGGAACTCACCAGATGCGGACGATAGACTGTTCCGCCATTAGCAATCGCCGCCGTATAGTTTGCCAGCTGCAGCGGAGTAGCCGTGTCAAACCCTTGGCCAATCGCCGAGTGAAAATCATCTCCCTGATACCACCGCTCTCCCATTTTTTCCTGCTTCCAAGATTGATCCGGTATAAGCCCGCTAGCTTCTCCCGGAATATCAATCCCCAAAACTTTTCCCAACCCGAACAGATTGGCATATTTTTTCAGCCGATCAATTCCCAAAGCCGGAATATTTTCCCAGCCCCCGCCAACCGAATAAAAGAAAACATCGCAACTTTCCGCAATCGCTTTGCGCACATCCGTCAAGCCATGCGCTTTCCAATCTGGAAAATTATAACTGCCGATTCTGAGGCCGCCTTTGCAATCAACCGTCGTCTCTGGAGAAATCACTTTTTCCTGAAGAGCTGCCGCCGCAACCAATGGCTTCAAGGTTGACCCCGGCGGATATTCTCCGGAAATGGCGCGATTGAACATCGGCCTATCTTCATCGCTGAGAAGTTTTTTATAATCCTCCGGTGAAATACCCTGAGCAAAAAGATTGTTATCAAAACTAGGCAGACTCACCATTGCCAAAACTTCTCCGTTCTTAGGATTGATAGCCACGGCTGCCGCCGTTTTTGTTCCCGTTTGAGAAAGCATATTCTCCAGCCTTTCTTGAATCTTCTCTTGAAGATCAGCATCCAAACTTAAACGCAAATCACTTCCTTTGATTGGATTTTCTGTTCCCAAATTTTTCTTGATATTTCCCACCGAATCAACTTCCATTCTTTGTTTTCCATCTATACCGCGCAAATATTTTTCATAACTTTTCTCAAGTCCCATCTTACCTATATAGTCCGTAAGAAGATAATCGGGATGGCTCTTGAGCTCTTCGGGACTGATTTTCCCCGTATAGCCCACCACTAAAGAAAAAATATTTCCTTTTTCATATTGCCTGACAGCCGTTTTGTCTAAATAAAAACCCTTGAGTTCATTTTTCTTTTCTGCAAAAAGAAGAGCCTCCTCTTCAGTAATATTGCTTTTTATGAGAACCGGATTGAGCGAATTGGCCTCTTGAGAACCAACAATTGCCGCCACATTTTGGTCATTTATTCCTAAAAGCTCGGCTACTTTTTTTATCTCTTGTTCTCTTTGAAAATCTTCTCTTGGAAAATCAGCTGGAACAAAAATAACGTCAAAGCTGGGAATGTTCCTCACTAATTCTTTGCCATTTCTGTCAAAAATGATTCCTCTTGGCGCTTTGATAGCCATTGAACGCACCCGGTTTTCTCTTGCCATCTGAATATAATAATCTCCTCTTATCACTTGAAGATAAAACACCCGAAGCGCCAAAACCGCAAAAACCAAAATTGCCGTGAGTCGAAAAAAACGAAGTCCCCGGCTGTCAATTGGCTCGCTCATCATCATCTCCGCCTGAAAACCATTTTCGCCAAAGTTGGTAACATCTTCAATTTCAACCTCTTTCCCCTGACGTCTTTTTTTGAAATATTTATCAAGAATCATTTGTTATATCACTCAAAATTATTTGACATAGAACCTTGCAACTTAAGCGAAAAAAATAGTAGAAATTCTAAATCCAAAATCCAAAGCTCAAAATCCAAAACAATATCGAAATTCTAATGATCAAAATCCAAAACTTGTTTTGAAAATTAGAAATTGTTTTGAATTTGGAATTTGGAATTTAGAATTTGTTTTGGATTTTGGATTTTGGATTTTGAAATTTTCCATCATTTGGTATTTTGTTGTTTTGTTGCTTTGGTATTTTCTACTATTTTGGATTTAGGATTTATCTATTATCTGAATTGCCTAACTCCTAATATTTTCGTATTTCGCTCTATTCGTATTTCGTAAAAGCTTTTCGTAATTCGTTCAATTCGTATTTCGTAACTCTTTCGTATTTCGTAACAACGGCATTTTAGGCTTCTTCAAAATCTGACGGACCCAAAAATAAAGGGGAATGACCGAAAGAGCTGTCCCAATCGTTTTCAAAACATAATCCGTCCCTGAAGAAGAAAAAAGATGAACAGGATTTATATCCGCGAAAAAAATTTTTTCGGTTTTGAAAATGATCTCAAGCAGTCCGTCAAACAAAATGCTCGAAAGACCGGCCGTCAAGAAAAGAAGAATGGCAAACCAATGTTTTTTTGAGCGAAATTCAGCAATTGCTTTTATTTTGTCAATTAGCCAAAGAATAATCACCAGCGCCAAACTTCCCGAACCAATAATCCAAAAAGATCCGGCGTCTAGCCAGAATCCAGATAAAATAACCCAACCCAGTGATTTTTCGAAGCCCAAAATCACCGCCAGACTCACCGTCAAAGCCACAAACAAATTAGGAATTTGCTCGCTCTTCAAAAAGACACCAAGCGCCGAATACTGAAAAAGAAAAAGGACTAAAATCAAAAGAAATAGATAAAAATTTTTCATTTGTCATCCCCTTTCTCCCAAGAGCCGCCTTAGGAGAAAAGTCTTAGCTAAAACTTTTTCACAACAGAAACCACTTTGAGAGAAGAAAAATCTACCGGAGAAAAAATAACGGCTTGCTGAAAAAGCTTGTCTTCGGATTGACTAACCTGTCCAATTTTTCCAACAAAAAGTCCTCTCGGCAAACTACCTCCCAGCCCTGAAGTGATAACTGTATCTCCCTCCTTGATAACTTCTGTTTGAGAAATCATATCCATAGCAATTCCCAAACCATAAGTGCCGCGAACAATTCCTTTGGCGCCCGACTCCAAAACTTCTCCATTCACAACGCTTTCCCGATCGGCGATCAAAGTTACTTTGGCAGTATCGAAAAAAACCTGACTAACTTTTCCTACCAAAATACCATTAGAAACAATAACCGCCATCCCCTCTTTAATTTCTTTATTCGCTCCTTTATCAATAAGAATCGAACTGCCTGCCCCAAACGCTTCTTGCCCAATCACAAAACTAGTCTCCAGTTCATATTTGTTTCTCGGAAGAAGATCCAGTTCTTTTCTCAAGAGATTATTTTCCTCGGCTATATTCTTGAGTCTGACAATTTCCGCTTCTAGTTGTTGGTTTTTCTCAATCAATTTTTCGTTTTCCTTCTTGAGATCGCCAATAGACCCAAGAAACTGAAAAAAGCCATGAAATCCTCCTGAAAAAATGCGAAAGGTTTTCATAAAAGGACTCACTATCCAAAGCGCTGCCCCCCGCGCCGGACCGTCCACCCCGCGGGAGGAAATGAAAACAACAATCAGCAAAACAACAATCGCGAAAATAAATTTTGTGTTTTTACGGGAAAAAAAATGCATGAAATGTGATGCTAATCTACAAATAAATGCCAATCAACCTGCCCGAAATGCTTTGTTTATTATTTCCGAATATTAATAGTTAAATCAGTAAGTATATAAATTCAAGTATAACAACTTAGTTAGGGGCATTTCAAAGCCGGCGGGCGAATCACGAATTAAAGCTGTGATGCTAATCTACGAATCTTATGCCAATCAACGAATTGCGAATGTTTATTCGTAGATTCGTGATTTGTAGATTCGCATTCATTCGTTGATTCGCATCACAGCTTCATTCGTTGATTGGCATCACATTCAAAAACTAACTTTGTCATATTGGGTTTCCGTCAAGACGTCTTTCAGCTCATCAAGATGCTCCAGAATAATTCCTGTCCCTCGGACCACTGCTGTAAGCGGATCGTCCATAACTTTCACTGGCATATCGGTTTGCTCGGAAATGAGGCGATCAATTCCTCGAATAAGACTTCCCCCGCCAGCCAGCATTACTCCTTTTTGCATAATATCGGAAAGGAGCTCAGGTGGGGTTTCTTCAATAGTTAATTTGATATTATTGACAATTATTTTTATTGATCGAAAAATAGCTTCCCGAATTTGAGCGTCATTTACCACTACTTCCTTAGGAAGTCCGGTAACAAGATCTCGTCCCCGCATCGGCATTTCCAAAACTTCATCCATTTCATAGGCACTGCCAATAGCAATTTTGATATCTTCGGCTGTCTTTTCCCCCAAAAGAAGATTGAACTCATCTCGGGCATAACGAATAATGTCCTCATTCATCTCATCTCCCGCTACTCGCAAACTGCGACAAACTACCACTCCGCCCAAAGAGATGACCGCAATTTCAGTTGTCCCACCACCAATATCCACCACCATATTCCCGGCCGCTTCTTGAACCGGCAAACGGGCGCCAATTGCGGCTGCCATTGGCTCGTCAACCAAATAGGCTTTACGCGCCCCGGCGCTCACCGCTGCATCCACCACGGCCCTTTTTTCCACCTCCGTTACTCCTGAGGGAATTCCAATAACCACTCGCGGGCGAGCCAAAAGCGCCGAACTTCCTTGGTGAACTTTCTCAATGAAATAACGAAGCATTTGCTCCGTCACTTCGTAGTCCGAAACGACTCCATCCACCAGCGGCCGCGTCGCCACAATATGAGAAGGAGTTTTTCCTACCATCTTTTTGGCTTCGACGCCAATAGCCAAAACTTGACCCGTTTTTTGGTTTACTGCCACCACTGAGGGCTCGTTGATAACAATTCCTTTATTGCGAACATAAACCAAGGTGTTAGCCGTTCCCAGATCAATTCCAATATCTTTTGAAAATTTTCCGAAGATTTTTGATAACATTGAAAAAAGCAATTAGCAATTTGCAATTAGCAATCAGGACGACAACGCAATCCTAATTCCAAATTACGAATTACCAATTACTTGAATTTTTGTTTTTGCTTTTGGCGTTTGGTTTTGGCTTACAACTTTTGCTGGTTTTTTGGTAAAAATTTATGATTTACTATGAATCTCCCAGAGTTTACGCTCGGGGTTTCATCCCGTTGCGAGCGTTACTTTACTCGTCCGCCTATCGGCGGATATACTCCATCCCACAAGCTTACGCACGGGGATTTAAGTTAGGAGTTGTTAAACCACTTCCTTAGCTACATTATTCTACAAAAGAAAAACAGGCATGTCAAAACGGCTTAGTGGTAGGCAAATTAGGCTGGAGGCATATGCGGTAGGCGTTCGATAGCTATCTTCAATTATAGTAATTATACTGTGTAACTCCCGTTGATCTTTTTCTTAAGAATCTTAGAAAATAAGCGCCATTTACTCACTCCCGTTATCTGGATAACGGTAGTAAGACTTAACGGGATTTCAATTCCCCCTAGATAGAGACTGGCAGGGACTGTTGCCAATTCAATTTTTTTAGCTTATTTAAGCCAAAGGGATTTTAGGACAAAAGAGCTAAAAAGCCACTTATAAGCTAAAAATAATTTTTTTGATGCCGTTTGGCGACAAGCCCTAGTATTGAAGATATTCGACATCTACATCTTATTATAAAAAAGCGACGTTTTTTAACATCGCTTGAAATTAATACCTTTTTCTTTCTAGCTTTCTAAAAAAATTTTTAATTTTATCAGATAAAAAGAGCCAGAGCCAAGCCATTAGGTATAGCCAAAGCTAGCCATCTTTTGAAAGACTCAAAAGCTTTTCGCATCATTTTCCTTCCTCCTCAGGTTGGTATTTTTTTACTTGCAGTTATCGGGTGTTCGATACCTGCGACATCCCTAACCCGAAATTAAGCCCTTGGAAAATTTCCTAAGAACTTTCGCTAAATTCGAAAAATCAGAATTAGCTAACAAGGTTCCCTTTCTATCCCAGTTACAAATTACCAATTACTGATTACTGATTACCAATTGCCTCAAAAAATATTTTTTATCTTTTCGACGACATCAAACCTTGCCACATCTCTTGCCGTTACAACAACCATTAGAGTAATAAGCAAAGCAAATCCAATATTGTGAGCGCGTTGTTCAAATTTTTGGCTCACTGGCGAACCTTTGATTTTCTCAATGAGGACAAACAAAATTCTTCCTCCATCCAATGCCGGAATAGGAAGGATGTTGATGATAGCCAAATTGACGGAAAGCATTGCCGCAAAACGCAAAAGATAATCAAGTCCCAATTGCGCCACCTGACCGGTCAACACCGCAATTC
>Ga0078972_1015698_pt1 | contig 11510 bp, 13 predicted proteins | sample YelNatPaOPGAMG01_FD_67568 | JGI IMG/M metagenome (GOLD analysis project Ga0078972, IMG submission 67568) | Hot spring thermophilic microbial communities from Obsidian Pool, Yellowstone National Park, USA - OP-RAMG-01 (SPADES assembly) (version 2) | ecosystem: Environmental > Aquatic > Thermal...
TTTTTCTTTTTGTTTGTGGAGTTTTTGGTTTATCATTTAAAGCTTCAAGCTTTTTATTGCCTTTTATCCATTTTTGTTTCCAAAGATAAAGAGTTGACCTTTTATGAGGAAAAGCATCTAATGTTGCTTTAAGGCCATGCTTTTCCCAAAATATTAATACTTTGGCCTTATATTTTGCTTTTTCTGTAATCATATACCGATATCTTAATGCATCATTATAAACAGTCAAAAAACCCTTGATACCCGTATATTTACAATGGAAATGATTAAAAAACTCCATAAGATTATGGTCTCATAGAGTCCAAGATGTATCTTGCATTATGCAATCTAATAAAAAGAATTATGGGGCGTGAATTATGAATCAAAATTTTAAAAACTAATAGCAAAGAAATGATGAGTTTATTTTATTTTTTTAGAGAATTAGAAATTCTTTCAACTAAATCATTTAAATCAATAGATTTTCTTAAATATTCAACTGCTCCGATTTCAGAAGCCAATTCTTTATGATACTCGCCTAACTCCGGATCCGCATTATCTAAAGAAGTTACAAAAAATATTTTTACATCTTTTAAATTATTATTTTCTTTTATTGTTAAAAGAGTTTTCACTCCGTCCATTTCAGGCATTAAAACATCTAAAAGAATAACATCTGGTTTTTTATCCTTTAAAATTTCCAATGCTTCTTTGCCATTAGACGCCTCTAAAACATCAAAACCGCTTGATGTTAATTTCATTTTCCATATCTCTCTAAATCCGGCATCATCATCAACTAATAAAACTAAATGTTTATCCATAATATTATATTACACAAATTTTCTAATTTTATCAACAATATCAATCAAATTACTTGTTTTTTTAATAACTCCAACAGCTCCAATAGATATAGCAAAATTATCGTCTATTTTTATTCCCGATTCTGTCATATCAAGATTTGTTAAAATTAAAATTTTATAATTACAAGTATTATTATAAGATTTTAGATGAGAAATAAAATCAAAGCCATTAATATAAGGCATTAAAAGATCTAAAATAACTAAATTAGGTTTATTTTCGCAAACATTTAAAAGAGCTTGTTTAGGATCATTATAAATAATTATATTATATCCATAATTTTTCAGAGCAAAACCAAGCATTTCTGCAAATGACTTTTCGTCATCTATTATTACTATTGTAACGGCCTTATCTGTGGCCATATTATTATTATACAATAAATATTTTAAAAAAACAAATTTAAATTATTTAACAAAAGTAAGCCAATTTAAATATTTTTCTTCTTCTCCTTTTACTATTTTTTTATAAATATTTTTAATATTTTCGGTTATTTTTCCAATTTCACCATTATTTATTAAAGCATCATCAATTTGACCAACAGGACAAACTTCTGCCGCTGTGCCAGTTAAAAACACTTCATCAGCTTCTTTTATTTCTTCAGGGCTTATCTTTTTTTCTATGACTTCAAAACTTAAATCTTTAAAAATTTTAATGCAACTATCACGAGTTATTCCGGGCAAAATTGATCCCAAAGAAGGGGTATAAACTTTATTATCTTTAATCATAAAAACATTTTCTCCCGGACCTTCAGCAACATATCCATCTGAATCTAAAAGCAAAGATTCCGCAAATCCGTTTTTTTGAGCATCTAAGGTTGCTAAAATAGAATTTACATAATAACCGCAAACTTTAGCATCAGAAATAACTGATTTTGGATCTAAACGGCGATATTTAGAAATTTTAACTTTAATTGGTTTTGCGCTTTCTAAGTAAGCTCCCCATGGCCAAAGAGATATAGAAACAGAAACAGGAGAATTTAAAGGATTAAGACTCATATTTCCATAACCCCAAAAAGCAAGCGGTCTTATATAACATTCTTTTACTTCATTTACTTTAATTGTTTCTAAAATTGCTTTTTCAATTTCTTCTTTTGCAAATGGCATTTTCATATCCAAACAAGAAGCAGAATAAAAAAATCTATCAATGTGTTCTTTTAAACGGAAAACAGCTGGGCCGTTTTTAGTCTCATAAGCTCTAATCCCCTCAAAAACACCTCCGCCATAATGAAGCGTATGAGTTAAAATATGTGTTTTTGCATTTTGCCAATCAACAAATTCTCCATCTAACCAAATTTTTTTAACTTCATTCATATTATAATTTTACAACAAAATATATAATTAAATCAAATATATAATAAATTTTAAGATTCTAACTATATTTGACAATAAAATAATTTTAATTTAAATATAATTTAAGAAATAATTACTAATAAAATCTATGGAAAATAATAAAGAAAAAGAAATTAAAAAACTTTGGAATCTTTTTAATAAAGGAAACTTTAGTGAAATTTTAAAAAAAGAAAGAGAAATTTTTAAAAAATTTAAAAATGAACCTGAATTTTTAAAACTTTTTGGTCTTGTTTATGATCAATACGCTCTTTCAATACAAGATAATTTTAAAAGAAAAAAATATCAAGAAAAAGCTAAATCATACTTTAATATGCTTTTTAAAGAAAAATCTTATTCATTTGAAGCATTAAAAGGATCAGGACTTGTAGAGCTTCATCAAGGAAATTTAAATAAAGCTCTTTATTTTTATAAAAAAGCTTTATCTTTAAATCCTAAAGAATATTCAATATATATTGATATTGGGAATGTTTATCAAGCATTAAAAAAATATACAATTGCTTTAAAATTGTACAAGAAAGCTTTAATTAAAAAAGAATTAAAACCATTTGTTTTCACAAACTTAGCTTTACTTTACTTAAAACAAGGAAAAATTTTATTAGCAAAAAAATATGCCCGCCTTGTTATATTAAATACTAATAAGAAAAATAATATGTTAGGATTAAAACAAAAAATGAAACATATTTTAAAAATTAATAATAATTAATATAATTAAACTATAAATAATATAGTTAATCAAAATTTTAATTTTCTATTAATGGAATTTTTACGAAAAACTTACTTCCTTTGTTTTCTCCTTCTGATTCTGCCCAAATTTTGCCGTTATGAGCTTCAATTATATTTTTTGCAATATAAAGTCCAAGTCCTGTTCCGCGAATTTCTTTTTTAATTGCCGGATCTCTAACAAATTGTCCGAAAAGTTTTTCTTGTAATTCTTTTGACATTCCTAAACCAGAATCGCAAACGCATATTAAAACACTGTTATCTTCTTTTTTAATACCAACCTTAACCCATCCAGAAGGAGTATATTTAATAGCGTTATCAATTAAATTTTGAATAACTTGCATAAATCTTGTTTTATCTATTTTGACCATAGCATTATCAATGCTCGGCTCAAAAATTAATTGCAAATTTTTATCTTCTGCCAAAATTTCAAAATTTTTAATAAAATCTTTTATTAAACTAACAATTTCAACGTTTTCAAAATTAAAATCCATTTTATTTTCCTCAATTTTTCTATAATCCATAAATTCTTCAATTAATTCCAAAAGCTTATCAACAGAATCTTTAATTTTCATAGCAAAATCTTTAGCTTGATCCGGAACATTTGGAACAGACCTATCAGAAACCAAAGTTGCATAACCTTTAATAACAGCCAAAGGACTTTTAAGCTGATGCGAGGCAAAAGACAAAAATTCAGATTTTAACCTATTTAAATCCTCAAGTTTTTTATTAAGCTCAGCGAGCTGTTCTCTTTGTTCAAATTCTTTTCTTACCAACCTCATTGTAACAATTCCCAAAATTAAAATTGAAGCAAAAATTGCTAATCGCAAAAGTATTTCTATAAAACCTACTGCTGATAAAATTTGAATTGCTGATAAAACTAAAAGAATAATAATAAATAAATCAGTGATAATAATTCTTATATTTAAAAATCCGTATCTTAAAATAGCAAAAGAAGTAAATAAAATAAAAGGAAAAGAATATATAGCGCCCAAAGATGTATATTTTATATTATTAAAAAAAATCGGTAAAATAAAATTAAAACATATATGCAAACTAAAAGTTATAAAAGCACCTAAAAAAATTAAAATATATTGAAGTTTTAATGATCTAACTTTTTCCTGATAAATCTTTTTAATAAAACCGATAAAAAAACTTAATATAAATAGCAATACTGTTCCTCCAAAAAGAATAATTCCGAAATTTGTTTTAACTTCGCCTATAGTTCCATCTGAATTAAAAGAAACTATTCTTTCAAAAACAAAAGGCGTTAAAGTTAAAATACCAACAAAAATAACCCAAGGAACTAAAAAGAATTTAAAAAATTTAGAATAAGAAACAGATTCTTTAGGAAAAACATAGTATAAATAAAAACCTGGCGAAGAGCCAAAAATTATCAAAGCGGGACTTAAAAATATTTCTAAAAAAATTTTAGAAATATTTTTAAGAAATATTTTCAACCAAAAAAGCGCCATTCGGCGCTTTTTTGGTTGAATTAAAATTCAAATTTAAATTAGTAATCTTCCGGCATTCCCATACCTTCTATTCCTCCTCCTCCTTGAGATTTTTTCTTTTCAGGAATATCTACAACAGCGACTCCGATCTTCAAATATGTTGAAGCAACTGAAACGGCATTAACAAAAGCTGTTTTTGAAACTTTTAACGGATCAATAATTCCTGATTCTTTTAAATTATTAATTTCATTCGTCATAGCATTAAATCCGATCCAAATATTTTTTTCAGTGCTATGAAGATTAATTAACTCGCGAATAATTTCATCAGGAGATTCGCCGCTGTTTAAAATAATTGCTCTAAGAGGCGCAAGTAATGCTTTTGAAATTATCTGGCGCGCAGCAGCTTCAACTGTATTTTCCTCGCTTGGTTTTTTGCTTTGTTCTAAATAAACATTAAACAAAGCAATACCACCTCCAGGAACAATTCCCTCTTCCATAGCTGCTCTTGTTGCTGCAACAGCATCTTCAACTCTTTGTTTTAATTCTTTTTGAGCGGCTTCTGTTGGAGCGCCAACTTTAATAACAGCAACTCCGCCAGCTAATTTTCCCAATCTTTCTTGTAATTTTTCTTTATCAAATTCAGAATCTGTTTTTTGAATTTGAGCTTTTATTTGAGCAATTCTTTTTTCAATTTCATTTTTATCCCCTTTTCCATCAACAATTGTTGTTGTATCTTTTGTTGCAATTACTTTATGCGCATGTCCTAAATCTTCTAATTCAACATTTTCAAGTTTTTTGCCTAAATCTTCAGAAATAAAGTTTGCTCCGGTAACAATTGCAATATCCTGAAGCATTTCTTTGCGTCTATCACCAAATCCAGGAGCTTTAACAGCCAAACAATTAAATATTCCTCTTAATTTATTAACAATTAAAGTTGCCAAAGCTTCGCCGTCAACTTCATCAGCAATAATAACTAATTCTTTTTTGCCGCTTTGAACAACTTTTTCAAGTAAATGCAAAATGTCATTTACAGAAGAAATTTTTTTGTCAGTAACTAAAATATAAGGATCTTCTAATACTGCTTCCATTCTCTCAGGATTAGTTATCATATAAGGAGAAATATAACCGCGATCAAACTGCAATCCTTCAACTAATTCATAAGAATTTCCAATAGTATTAGAATCCTCAACTGTAACCACTCCGTCTTTGCTGATTTTTGTCATAACTTCAGCAATTAAATGTCCTATTTCAGGATCTTTTGAAGACAAAGTAGCGACTTCTTCAACTTTTTTATTATCATTAATAACTTCTCTTTGCTTTTCTAAACTTTTAATAACTTCACTGCTAAGTTTATTTAATTCTTCGGATAATTGAATAACATTAAATCCTTCCTGACGAATAATTTTTTCTCCTTCATCTATCATTACCTGAGATAAAACCACTGATGTTGTTGTTCCGTCTCCAACATTATCATTGGTTTTATCAGCTGCCTGTTTAATGAATTCAGCTCCCAAGTTTTCAAATTTATCTTCAAGTTCAATTTCTTTAGCAACAGTAACGCCATCAAAAGTAACTTGAGGAGCGCCATAACTTTTTTCAATAACAGCAGCTCGACCTCTTGGACCAAGAGTCATTTTAACTGCTTCTGCTAATTTATCTATGCCGCGTTTAATTGCTTCGCGCGCATTTTCACTAAAAACAACTTGACGAGCCATGTTTTTATTCAATAATTGCTAAAATATCGTCCTCATCTCCAACTAAATATTTCTTTCCTTCAATTTCAATCTCATCCGGACCGTATTTTTTAAAGAGGACGATGTCTCCGACCTTTACAGACATTGGCATTATTTCGCCTTTTTCATTTTTTTTGCCCGGACCTACGGCAATAATTTTGCCGCGAATTGGTCTTTCTTTTTCTGCTGTTTCAGGCAAAACAATGCCTGACGCAGTAACGTGTTCTTCTTCTATTGGTTCAATAAATAAATGATTTGATAACGGCTTAAAATTCATATTTTTAAAAAATTAGCAATTACGACCTTTGATTGCTAAATACAATTTAGCGAAGAAAATTTCTTTTGTCAAGAAAAATAAAAATTTATTTTAAAATACATTTATTACAAAGCTAAAAAATATTATTTATTTTTTGTTATTTAAAAAATCTTTTAAAATAAAATCAGCAAATAAATTAAATTCTTTTTGATATAAATCAAGTTCTTTTTTATTAATTTTGGGCAAAATAAATTCTTTTTTAATCTTGTATAAATTTTTTTTATTTTTGTAAAAACTTACATTTTTTAAAACAAATTTTCTCCATTTTTTAAATAAATTTTTATTTGGATGAAGCCAAAAACCATAGTTTCCTTTTGTAATAACAAGTTTTGTTTTATCATTAATATTTTTTTTATTTTTATAAAATAATTTTAACAATTTTCTGATTTTCAATTCATAATCTTTAATAACATTATCTTTGTTTTTAGCTTTCAAAGGAGGGCTAATTTTAATCCAAGGCAAAGGAGAATTTTTATTTAAATGACCCTCGCAAGAACCCGATGTATTTAAACCAATTAAATTTAAAGCTACTACTGCTTTTAAAATTTTTTTATCAACACCTCCCCACTCATCTTTGATATTATTAAATTTTTTATATAAAATATTGATTTTATTCATTTTATCTTAATTTTAATTATTTTTTTATTTTTATTTTATAATATTTATCATAAAAATGCCCGTGCTATGCCCAGGCTTAAATCTACTTTTTTGGCAACGGAGTTTTAGAACAATTGCAAGCTCCGCAATGATCACCTCTTCTGCAATCTTCACAAATTTTTGGGAAGCTAATTTTGAGCATATCCCAACCTCCTAAAATTAAAGAATATATATTTATAATAAAAATGATTAAAAAACTCCATAAGATTATGGTCTCGTAGAGTCCAAGATGTATCTTGCATTATGCATTAAAATCATTAAAGAAATCTTATTGATTTATTTATCTAAAGATATTTCTTTGTTTGGCGAAAGATCGTTGGAAAAAGATTTATCATGCGAAACAAATATTATTGTTCCTTTATACTCTTTTAAAGCTTGCACTAATTCTTCAATTGTATAAACATCCAAATGATTTGTGGGCTCGTCAAGAATTAATATATCGGGATTTTTATATAAAATAGCAGCTATCTGAATTTTTCTAATCTCTCCAATACTTAAATCTTTCACGGCTAAATTTAAGATATTCAAGATTTTTAATTTAGATAAAATATGCATAACTGAATTTTCATCTAAATCATATTCTTTAATAAGATAATTTTTAGTTTTTTGATCGGGATTTAATATAGAAGGTGTTTGAGGTAAATATCCAATTTCAATCCCTTCACTCATCTCAACATTCCCATAAGATGATTTAATTTCTCCTACTATTAATTTTAATAAAGTAGTTTTTCCAACTCCTACCTCCCCCGAAATTAAAATTCTATCTCCTTTTTCTACTATAAAACTTAAATTTTCAAATAAAACTTTATCTTTAAGTTTATATGATAAATTATCAATTTTCAATAATATTTTTTTTCTAGTTTCTTTTTCTATTGCTTGTATAGAAAATACTGGTCTTTCTGGTGGTTTTGGTTCTGTTAATTTTTCCAGCTCTCGCATAATTCTCTCTTCCATTACTTTTGCTCTTTTAGCTAATTTTGCTCCTCTAGCTCTCTGAAAAGCATTTCGACTAATATTTTCAAATCTATGAGCTTCTTGTTTTAATCTTTTTAATTCTTCTTCCAATTGTTTCTTTTTTCTTTCCTGCTCTTCATATTTTCTTATTCTTGCTTCAAATTCTTCTTGTTTTTTATTTTTATAAAAAGTATAATTCCCACCCCAAATTCTAATAGTTTTTAATTCTTCGTCAATTTCTATTATTTTCTGTAAAGAATTTAAAATTCTTCTATCATGAGTAATAATTAAAACAGAACCAGAAAAAGATCGCAATTCTTCTAAAAGCAAATTTATTGAGTTTATATCTAAATTATTTGTTGGTTCATCTAATATCCAACAATTAGCATCTGAAAGTAAAACGCCAGCTAATGCTATCTTCGTAGATTCTCCACCAGAAACTGTTTGAATATTTCTATTCAAAATCTCATTATTTAATTTTAATCTACTTAAAATTTTTTCTCTTCTATAAGCAAAATTCCATAAATTTAACTCCGTCATTTTTTCTAAAACTTCCTGATACTCTATTGCTTCATTTTCATTTAAATCTTGTTTATTTTTTAATTCCATATATCTATTAAAAACTTTACTATATTCTCCGCCGCAATAATCTAAATATTCTAAAATTGTACCTTCGAAAGAAAGTTTAACTTCTTGAGGTAAAATACTCATTTTTAATTCCGGGTTTAAATTTATTTTTCCCTTAAAATTTATTTTTTCTTCAGGTTCTAATTTAAAATACTTTTCCTGAATTAATTTTACAAGTGTTGATTTACCAGAACCATTTCTACCAATAAAACCAACTTTTTCTCCTAAACCAATAGAAAAATTACCTTCTTTAATTAGAATTTTATGTCCTACTTCTATTTCAAAATTAGAAACCCCCAACATTTCTTTTGATAATCTCTCTGGTGTTTTCATTTTTTCTATATTATTCATAATAATTATAATTTTTAAATAATTATTTCCCAATAGCTAATGCATAAATTGGAATTTCTAATTCTATTTCTTTAATATCTAAAATTTTTAACAAATCTTTTTCTATAAATCCACCAACTGGACAAGTTTTTAAATTAATATTTGTAGCCAATAAAATAAAATTTTGGACTAAATGACCAGCTTCTAATAAAACCAATCTAAAATATCTTTCTTTATACTTGGAAATACCTCTTTTCATATCAGCAGTAACTACAAAAATCAAACTTGATTTTAAAACAAATTTTTGATTTCCAAAAATCTTTTTCAAATTTTTAATAGAAAAATCCCACATATACTCTAAACAATTTTCTTTTACATTATAATGGTAAATACCTCTATTCAATTCCTTATTTCTAGAGAATAATACAAATAAATATATTTCTAAAGGATATCTAGCACCTGCCGATGGATAAGCTCTATAAGAATTATAATATAAATCGTTTCTTATTATTCTATTTATAGCACAGCCTCTAAAGATATAAAAAATTTCTTTCAGATCAATTTTATATTCATTAAAATTCCTTTCAGATTTTCTTTTGTTTATAATTTTAATTAAATTATCATTTTTAAAATGCTTTATCTTTACCTTGCGAAATCTTGGGTATGTTTTAAAAAAAATTCTTTTCCAGTCTTCTGGGTAACTAGATCTTCTAATCTGAACTGTTGGTTTTTTAATGGAAGATCTTTGATAATATTGCATAAATGCAAAATTATGACCATACTTAGAAAGAAGTAAACCAGTTTTTGTTTTGTGTTTTTTATTAATATTAATCATATTATAAAAAGAAATGTGGATATTTATTTAACTCATTATAGCGGGTAGGCCTTTTTTTAAAACCTAAATTGTATAAAATATTATATATTCTTTCTCCGCCAAGATATTTAAAACTCTCATTTAAATATAACGGTTGTAATTCTGGAATTATAACTTTTACAACTTTAAATCCATATTTTTTAAATATTGAATGTGTTATATCTTTATAATATATATTCATATTTAATCTTTTAATTTCTTTTATTAAATAATCTAAACAATAATTATCATCAACCAATATTTTAGCTGAAAAATTAAATAGATATTTTTTAAGTTCATTATACTGAATTACGTTTTTAGTATTTTTGATCCATTTCATAATTAAATGAATTTTATCTATATTACTCCAATAATATCCCCTTTGCTTTATATCATATAAATCGTCTTTTTTATTATTTTTATCGAAATATCTTGCAAATCTTATCCATGAAAAAACTTGTAGTGCTTCTTCGGTGCTTTTTAATATAGCTTTATCTAAATTAATATCGCTATCTACTCCACAATTTACAGCGGGAGCAAATCCGCTTTTATCAATTATTATTGTCAAAATATTATAAACTTTAATATCTGTTGGAAGAAAAAAGGTATAAATTTCTAAATTATATTTTTTAATAAAATTATAAATTTGTCTCAAATATTTATTTTCTTCAATATTTATCAAATAACCAAATTCTTTATTCAAAAAATAAATCATAAAAGCATCTCTTTCTATTACTTCTAAAATTCCTTTTATAATTGCTTTTTTAAATGAAAAAGATGCTGCCGCACCCGTAGAAATTGGTAATCTTATTATTTTTTCTTTAAAACCATTAAAAGGAACATAAACAAGTTGTGCTGGTATAAATATTTTTTTATTATTTAACAAATTAAATCCTCTAGTAAATAAGAAAAAATCTTTTTCAGTTCCTAATTTTTGTTTTATTTTTTTGTCTTTTAATTGTTCTTTAGAAAAATTAACTATTTGTTTTAATTTAATAGATTTATTATCAATTCTTGAATATTGTATTTTTTTGTTTCTTTCTTATTAAAAAATCTTAATGAAAAACGTTCCACGAATTCTCCGATTGCTCTTTCTATAGCTATTTTTTCATTTTTTAAAGAACTACCCACTCCAACAATATAATTTGAACGATTAATTTCTTTTTTTATTGAAAATTGAAACATTGGTGGTAAATCAGTCCACCTATCCATAACATAAAAACCATCACATATTTCATTTTTTATAAATTTATTAACCAAGTAATCTACTCTTCTCGAAAAATTTGAAAAATACATAAAAATTTATATAAATCTCAATACTTTAAATACTATTTACTAGAATGATTGCAGGAGCCATTACAACCATCTCCAGAATTAGAACAAGAATCTGCTCTTACAATATTCATTTCATAATTTATTGTTATTACGGCATCTTTCAAATTATTAATTAAAGATTGGTTTTTGTAATCTTGAGATGTTTTTCTTTTGTAATTTTTCATTTCGAATATTTTAATAAACATTCGACCTTTAATAAAAATTATAAAGTCATATTTTATTTTGTCAAGTATACGTATAATGCAACCGATTTTTTAGAACAAATTAATATTAAAACAATAAAAAAATATTTTATTTCCTGATTCTTTTTTATAACAATACCTTAATTATTTTTATTTTAAAAACTTTTCA
>Ga0078972_1015699_pt1 | contig 11509 bp, 11 predicted proteins | sample YelNatPaOPGAMG01_FD_67568 | JGI IMG/M metagenome (GOLD analysis project Ga0078972, IMG submission 67568) | Hot spring thermophilic microbial communities from Obsidian Pool, Yellowstone National Park, USA - OP-RAMG-01 (SPADES assembly) (version 2) | ecosystem: Environmental > Aquatic > Thermal...
TAACGGTTGATCTACCTTAACAAAACTGCCATTACGCTTTTGGATACAGAAACAATCCGTCCGGTTAACAAAGAACCGCATCAAAGCCTCTGAAAGCCTTGCCATTTAAGGGTTAACCCCCCGTCGAAACTAAAGAGGACTGCCTCTGCAACTCGAAGACTTTTAAGGCAAACCTTAAAGCCTCAATAAACGTGGCCGTCTCAGAATCCCCATGCAACTCAAGCCTAACCGTTTTGATGTTTGAAATGTAAGTTTTGTTGCCTGAATGCTCTTCCACAATTAAATGCCAATCAGTAACTGCATCGCCTGTCAACTCGAAAACGGTTACTCCGCCATGCCCAGCATCCCCGCCTTGAGGCGTGTTAGTTCCAGCAGCAACCGCTAAAACATTCATGCACGTGAAAGTTTTAGACAAAACTTCAACGCTCTTCATTTTTTGCCTCCCTTTCAAATTTTAATTTGCCTTTTGGCCCCTCAGGAAACCAGTCCCAACATGTGTAGTCTGCGTGTTTTGCGCAAGTTTTGCAGTCGTTCGGAGGTATCGGACGGAAAGGCCGTTTGGGATCACAACAACCTGGAATATTGGCGATGAAGCCACGTTTAGCTTTATTTTGCTTTTGCAAACTCATCGTTAATCACTCCATCCCTCTCTTTAGAAATCCAAAGTCTCACAGGGCTCTTCGTCTGGTATTGCAGCTCACAGTTTTCCGTCTTCAAGATGGCCTTCTTAATCTTTTCAAATGCTTTTAACGTGCCCTTGCAAATGAACCCGAAATAAAATATTGTTTCCTCAGGCTCAATTTGTAGCTCTTTCTGTGTCATTCGCTGTTCACCTTCTGCCATTTGAAGTATAGGCGCCAAAGTTTATATACATGTATAGAGTACATCTATGGTGTATTAAACAGAGTGATTGAAGTGGGAACGATTGAAGACGTAAAGCTGAAAATCCTAGGTTTTTTAATGGAGGCTAAAGAGGCAAACGCAAAAAAGCTTGAGGAGATAGCTGAATGCGCAAACAAAACCTTCCTTAAAGCCCGCCAACAACTTGAAAAAGAAGGCTTAATCCAAAAACGCTACCAAAACAGGAAGGAAGGCGGTTTAGAAGCCGTATACAGCATTCCGCAAGAAAAATTGCAGAGTATTAAAATAATGCTTGACAAAGAAGCTCTAAAGAAAAATTTCAACAAAAATCTCAGCAACGCAAAAACCCCAGAAGACATAGAGTTTTACAAGAAAAAACTCGACGAGTTAGAAAAGGAATTGAAATATTATAAGCGGTTAAATCGCATAAAAGAGCTTGAACAATTACATGTTCTGCCACTTCAAGCCGTTTTGAAAAAGTTGGAGCAAATGGGCTTTAAATGGCAAGAGTTATGCCCAAACTTCTATGTAGAAGACCCTGAATATGAAAAAATAACGGGCCATAAACCGCGCAGCCTTGGAGACGATGATAAATTAGTAAATATTGGCATTGGCGATTGGTTCGATTCTTTTAAACCGGAAGATATCGAAATAATATTGGAACCAGCCCATAAATACAAAAACCCAAAAGATTTCTTGACCCAGATTGCAGAGGAGGTTGAATATGGCCCGGAATGGATCGTGTTAACCGAAGAGCCCGTGAAGGGCTATTATATTCTTGGGGCGTATAAAGAACTCTTACAGCTTTACCAGGAAGAGTTTGAATTTGAATGGTTGAAATGGAAGGAGGAATTCAACCTTTCTGACGAAGACTGGAAAATTGTTGGGCCTTGGGTGTGCTTTAAAATGTTGTTTGACGCAGGCCGGGTGGATTTACCTATCGAAATACGCGATTACCTTTACGAGTATACGTTATATAGAAAGCCAAATGCCTTTGAAGAGCTTAAAGAACTTTATACAAGGCATTTCGGGAAAAGAGGAGCTGAAGCGCAAGCAGAAAAAACAATTCAACATTTTAAGAGATTGGAAGAAACGCCTGTTAAAGAATTATGGCAGGAAGTAGAAGAGGATCTTTTACCCGTATTGAATGAGACGAACAGACGAATCTTCCAATATTTAAAAAACAAATATGGCGAATCCCCTTAGAATTTAACCCTTCACAACCTTCACTAAACGCTAAAGACTTTAACCGTGGTTTAAAATGGGCTTTCAGTCAAAAATGAAAAAGTTTTTGGTGTTTTGTATTTTAATCTCTATGCTTGCTTTATTTCCTGTTAGGGCTGAGAATTATGCTTCTTCTGAACCTCCGGTTGAGGGTAGGGGGATATGGGTTTACGCTACAAGCTTTAACATTTGTGGTGATCGACCATTTCCGTCACCTCACAGCGCCAAACAAGAATATAACCTCACTTAATCGATGCACAGCAATTGTTCCATTAATGTCTCCTAAGAGAAACGGAAACCAGCTTTATTTTATGTTATTACATTTTTCGATGACTAATTTTTGATAAGTTTTTTAGTCGAATAGCCTTAAATGGCGCCATGATAGTTCTATTTTGTTGCAGTTGCGGGGTTGTAATATTTGGATGTGGATTTTGGGTCTTTGAGCGATGTCTTGAAGCACCCGGTTAGGCGCAAAATTATTCTTGCACTTTTTGAAAGAGGGAATTTGTCATATGTTGATCTCATGAACTCTGTAGGTGTTTCTAACACTGGGAAGTTTAATTATCACTTGAAAGTTTTAGGCGATCTAATCGATAAGGACCAGAACGGATGTTATATTTTAACAGAGAAGGGGCAGATGGTCGCAGAGCTTCTTCAAAAGTTTCCGGAGAAGAAACCTCAACCAACATTTTTGTCAATGGCAGACGCCGCAGTAATCGGTTTTGCAGGCGTGGCTTTAACGGTGGCTAAACCCGTTTTCTGGACCTTGGCCATTATGGCATTACTGAAGTTGGAATTGGATGTTCTGTTCTTTCCTATAATTGGATTTTCAACTTTTGCATGCGCCTTAATTGTTCCTGGAACGGTGATGTGGTTATTAACTGTTAGGCGCACAAACTCCCATGACATGTATGACTTAATGAAGCCACCTTTGATTTCATTCATTCTGCTAATCTTTCTTTTAACCATAATGCTTCTCCTAAATGCAAACTTAACGGTAACTATCAAAAGCCCAACTATACAAGGACCACAAGGCCAAACCGACGGAGTTTATTGGTCTACCGAGCAATATTCCATCATGCCGATAAGCCTGCAAACACTACTGTTTTGGGGCTTAATACTTTCTTTTCTGGGAGTCCTTATCGCTGAACTGACAAGCAGACTAAGAAAAAGAATGACACTTTAACATTCAATAACTACAACCAATCAACTAAACTTGCGCGCGCGGGGCCTTAATTATTATAGTTTGATTTTCATATAAGCTCCTAGTTCTTTAGATAGGGAGAGGGGATAAGGTGATAGTCCAAAAATAATAAGCAGTCCCATAAAAGGATGATAAAATGTAAAGATGCACTTTGTAAAACTTAAAAGCTAAGAATGTGGATTATTTAATTCGTGAGCAGCCGCCTAACAATCCCTAAAGCTTACAGCTATGCGTAAAAAATAAAAGAGCATGCTTGGCTATTGGAAATATGGTGGGATGCTTTTGGATGTCAGGGAATTGAAATGCCCTAGATGCGGGGCCCCGGTTGATCCTCATAGGGATGTATGTGGTTATTGTAACGCTCGCTATATTATTGTAGGTGGATCAGAAACTTTCTTGTTTGGAAGATATGTGGAATGCAATACTTTTAAACGACTGCAATCTCTAATTATGCGGGTGCAATCTATAAAGCGTGGTTTTGTAGGCAACACCGTAGAAGTGGAAGAAATACGGCGTTTACTACATGGGAAAGCTTGCAAGCTATGCCAAATCAAAAACTGCCCATTTTTTAATCAGGACTTTTATGAAATGTTCAGGAGAACGTTCCCCACTAAAAGATTACATCTTACTGATGAAGAACATAAGCGCGCGTTAAGAGAGGCTGTGGAGGAGACACTCCGGGAGGTATCTGGGAAGTAGGTGTAGGTTTTATACTGTGAAAATCTGCACTCTCAATCTTCTTAAAGATCCTAAAATCATGGTTCTAAGCCTCTTTTAAACTCGATTTTTAAGCCTAAAACGCGGAAAAATTTAGATGTTTTAAGGGTTGCTGAACCGTCTCTTTTGTTTGCGCGCGCAATGATTAGCAGTGATTGGCTAATCTACGCCGAACCCTTCAATCTTACAGGAATGGTAGACGGTGCCTACAAAATCGAGTATAAAAGCATTGATAATGCGGGAAATGCTGAAACACCCAGCTCAATTATCGTTATTCTTGATAACACTCCGCCGACAACAACTCTCAAAGTTAGCGAACCAAAATACCTTGACGCATTTAACAACATCTACGTGTCTTTTGCAACGTCGTTCACGCTAACAGCTGAAGACGTTTTAAGCGGAAGCGGCGTAGCCTTAACATTTTACCGCATTCTACAACAGCTCATATGATACCGGCTGGCTTGAATATTCAGCCCCATTCTGTTTAACAGAGCTTGCAGACGGCGAATATTCGATCGATTACTACAGCATAGACAACTTAGGAAAAACGGAATTAACCGAGACAGCAAAAGTAATCCTCGACAACACTCCACCAGCAACCACACTAATAATAGGAGAACCAAAATACATATCCGATATAACCTACGTTACTCCAGAAACATCATTCACCTTGGAAGCCATCGACACGGGGTCAGGCATATACTCAATCGCCTACAGGATTTACAACGCTACGTACGATAGCAACTGGATACCATACACTAAACCATTCTACCTAACTTTTCTGGCGGACGGGATTTACACTATCGAATACAATAGCACCGACAACGTCCAAAACACACAAATAACTCAAACAGTTAACATTATATTATTCTCATGGAACTACATTTTCGAAGACACTTATGGTAGGGGCACAATACTCAAAAAATCAACATCGCCCACAAGTTCTTCCAATTCACAACGCCAGATAAAGACTATGGTATAAGAAAAGCCACATATATGCAGCAATGTGGAAGAACAATCGTAATACAATACCGCGACAATGAACTGCGCCTGATAACCATAGCCGTAGACACAAAACTGGCCTTCTGTTACGCCATTGCATGGGATCTGCAAACCGGTAAAAGATACGTCTTAATAGACAAAATAGGAATAGAGCAAAACTCCACAACATCCCTTTTCTTTTTAAATAAATTAAATGACCTAATTCGCTTTACTTAAAAACAAGAATTTTGTTCTGTTTGTGTCTCCTAAGAGTATGCCGATGTTGTAACACTTAAAAAATTGTTACGGGCATTTTTATGGGAAATTATTAAATAGAATTTCGGAAAATTATTTGTTAGGTATGGTATTGCTATGAGAGTAAAAAAAGTATTCCTACTTTCATCTTAACTTTGATGGTATTAACGGTTTCTCAATTTATTGTGACCGATGTTGTTTCAGTAATGACTCCTCTTGCCTATACTCTTACGCCTGAATTATATTCACATTTGTTATGTATATCAATGGATGCTAAATATAGGTCGGAGCATTACGAAAATATTGCTTTCACTTTCACACCTAAGGTTGATGAATCATTAGTTAAGGAATATCTTGGAGTTCTTCAAGGAGTTGCAAAAGATTATGCAGAAGCAGTGAAAAACAAAATTGGACCTGGCGGTATCTATTCAAATTTCAAGGACCTTTTAATAGAGTATGGCAAAGATGCGCTTAAAGAGCTTCTAGAAGGCGACCCAAATTTTTGAAGTAGTGAAAGGTCTTGCAGACACTTTCAGTAGCGTCAAGGTTTTCTTAAATTATTTAATGCCTCATGATTGCGTGATTATTGCATATAATGCCGCAAATAAGATACAAAGCATAGTGATTGAAGGAAGAGACGGGCTTGCCCTAAGTCGAGCTTACCAAACAAATGTACAAGATGTTCCACAACTTCTTTCAGACATCAACAACATCTGCAAAGATGAAATTAAAACCATCGAAAACATAATAAATGGTAAGCTACATCCCATAGATTTAAGGTCTAAACTCGAAGATGAATTTAATGAAATTGACATAATTGCTAAAAATATCCGAAAACTCCTTGACGTAGGTGAAATCACAACAGAAAGAAGAGAATCTTTTGCGGTTTTCTTGGGAGAACTGGCTGAATTTAAAGCTTATTTGTTGACTATTCTAAGACACGTTCTGCCGGATTTTGATGTTACTGTTAATGAAGGCATTATGTCTGTTTCTGAGAAGGGAACAGCATCCTTATCTATCAATGTTATATCCAAGAATGGGTTTGATGGAGATGTTACTTTAAGTGTTGAGTGGGTTGGAAAGAAACCAGATTGGGTGGCGAGAGAGGAGTTTAACCCTCAAGTTGTTACGTTAAAACCTAATACGTGTGCCTCATCGACGTTGTCAATTGCTGTTTCCGATTTTGCAGAGAAGGGGGATTATGCGCTTAAAATTATTGGAAAATGTAGTTCCGCTATAAGGTATAAGGAAGTTAAATTTACTGTTAGAACTATTGGAGCTATACGGGCGGAGTTGAATTTATCCCCTAAAGTAATAGAGGTTGATCAGTCTGTTTCAGTGGAGATTAAAGCCTTTTTTGAGAATGGGACATTAGTGCCTAACGCCGCAATAGAGGCTTGGGTGACCAAACCAGATGGGTCAAGAAGTGATGTTATATTAAATTATTATGCTGGCATGCGCAAGTATACAGGCGAATATTGGGATACAAGCTTGCCTGGAACGTATACTTTTTATGCGAAAGTTGGGAAGCTTTTTTATGCGCCCCATTTAGTTAGCACCTCTTTTAAAGTTCAAAAATTCTCTTACGATGTAGATGTGTATGCTATTGAGGATTATGATTATGAATTAACAAGCAATCTCACCTATCCATACGACCTCAACGAAATAACATCTTCAAAAGGAGTAAAGTATAAAGTAACTGTTGTCGCTCCATTTGAAGACGGTATCTGGGCAAAAATTTGGAAAAACGGTGAAGAAATTTTTGACGGAGACCTATATGGGGGAGATTTCATGTTTTTGGATTCGAAGGAGCTTTTAATTTACATTTCCGGTTATTATTACTTTTCCGTGGCGAGACCACCAAAGGCATATTTACTCCTCCAGATGGGCACCAGAACAGGCAGAGCGAGCATAGAACCAAGCTACTACAGTGTTGAAGCTGGATTATCGTGCGATTTTACGATAACAACTTCCGCAACAGATCGACAAGTAGTATATGTTTATGGAGAGCCGAGATTATGGGCGAGTTTTTCAGGAATAGCATGGTCAACCATCAACGATGATCCTAAACTTGAGAGAAAGGAGTTTTATTCATCAACTGCATTACCTTCAAGATTAACGATGCGAATTACACCTCCATCAACAGCGCAGGCAGGCGATTACAACTTTTGGGTCTCAGTTATGAAAAGCCCAACAACGAGATGCAATGACGGAATGAATCCAGGAGACTTGTTCCTTGTTGTGGTTACCGTTTCGCCTAAACAGCATATTATAAAATTGTCAAGTATCGGAACCGATGGAAAAAGGGGTTTTGGAACAATAGTGTTTGATGGTTTAACCTACTCTTTGGGTGGTCGAGAATTAGAAGTTAAGAAACCTGATGGAGAATACTCCATCACCTTTATCCCGCCTCCGGGTTATAGTTTTATCCAATGGAATGCAGAGGGTGGTCTAAACGTTGAGAACATCACGGCTGAATCTACAACTGCATATATATCTGCGGACTGTTCCGTCGAGGCCGTGATAGCTCCAAATTATGGAAATATAGCTGGAAGAGTTATAGACTTTGAAAACAAATCCGGCATTTCACAAGCACCTATCATCTACTATAGCATGGATATTTCGGATTATCCATGGGGTTGCGTGTTTACGGACGAATATGGCAACTTCGTCATCTCAAATCTGCCATCATGCACATTTTATATAGGCGTTGATTTTGAATGGGCAATGTCCGAGCAGTATATTAGCGGATGGATGGATCCTTACGGAAGATCATGGCGTGAAGTTACTGTAATTCTAAACTCCACAGTAACCGTTAACCTTGAACTCAGGCGGCTTCCGCGCCTAATAATAGAGCCAGAGATTCAGGTTATACCCCAGGGTGAATTCGCAGAAATAAAGATCTCTATATTAAATTTTGAGAATGCCACTTGGTGGATTGATATACCAGACGGATTTGGCGAACTAACAATAATAAGTTATTATTATCGTCCCGGTTTCCAACAACCACCAGACGTAATTATAGATTCTGATGTAATTAAGGTAGAGCCATACATGCTCTATTTGACCCCGCTTGAAGGATGCAACTTTACAGCCACATTAAACATCAGCGTGGATGCTAATGCTACTTGCGGGTTGTACCTAATTCCATTCACACTCTGCTACTATACAGAAGTTCCCATGACAACAACATATACAATTGTCCAAGTAGTCCCAAAAAATACCTCCATAGAAAGGTTAGAAGTTGCTCAACAAAACTATGTTATAACAATTCAAACAAACTCAACAGACATTTACAACTTACAATTCAATAAGTCGGCGAAAAAGATATCCTTTGACGTTTCAGGCCCTGAATCGACTATTGGATACTGCAACGTCTCCATTCCAAATACGCTTATGCAAGCTCCTTTCAATGTAATGGTAAACGGTCAACAAACGCCATTCAACATGGTGGAAAATAGCATGTTCCAATATATCTACTTTACATACTCTCATAGCTGTAAAACTGTTCAAATAAGCAGCCAAACATTGTTAAGCGATTCGGAACCTCCATTAATAATCCCGCTTACGGATGTCGAAGAAATATTGATGGAGCAAAACATAACAATTTATGCCTTTATAACGGACTTTGATCATGAAATAGATTGTGTCTGGCTTGTTTATAGTGTAGATGGTGGTGTAACATGGTCTGAACCCATCAGAATGATCACACAACTCGGTTATATCTATATCGCGCAACTTGCGGGATTAAATCAAGGAGACATAATAGTTTACAAGATTATAGCGGAAGATGCCGCTGGAAACATAGCGGAAAGCGAACATTACCAAGTTCAGGTGATATCAGAATTTCCGTCAATAGTCTTCTTACGGCTTTTTATGTGTATAATATTGGCAGTAGCCCTGTATCTGAAAAAGAAAGGTGTTAAATTTTGAAAAGATTTTCATTAACAATATGTGCGCTTTTGTTTCTAGGCGCCACTTCCAGTGCGTTTTTGAAATATTATGGGCTTTGTTCAGAAATCGATTTTGACTTTTTAGATTTTGGAACAGACAGAGCGCAATACTTGAAGGGCGAAACCGTTGAATTATGGGTGACAATTGGCAATATAGGTTCGCAGAGAATTGAGGCTAACACTTTAGAGGTTGATTTTATTTTAATACTTCCCAATGGTAGCCAAATAAATGTTGGAGAGAAATGGAATCCGCTTGATATAGATCCTGACATGTTTGAACTGATATCTGTTGAGTGGGTTGTTCCTCAAAGTGCTGAAGGCGGATTTTATGATTGCCAAGTTTCAGCCACTCATCACCCTACATTATTAGCTAAGAATCAAACATACCACGCCGTCTTTGAAATCGTTACTTCTCCAAGCACCGTTGACCTTATCGCCCAAATATATGTTAATGGGGTTTTTTACTATGATAGAACATGGGTCGATATAGGTGCTAGAAATTTAAATATAACTTATAGGGTGGTTAATGCTGGAATTCAAGACGCAAGTTCTTTTCTTGTGAAATTCAAGTTTATTGGGTTTGGAATAAAATTTATTGAAACGATAAGCTACGACGGCCTTATCCAAGGTGGCTCGATTGAATATGAGAAGGTGTTCCATGTTTATCTTAATGAAAAATATTTGGTGCACTTGCAAGTTGATTATTTAGGGCAAGTATATGAAAGCAACGAAACAAATAACGATAGTGTTGTTTTTATTCAAACATATTCTTATCCAAAAATTCCACAGCGTTTCGAGTTGAGCCTTTTAGATGGTGATTGGAAAACGCCATCATCACAATTTAAAATTGAAGTGTGGGACATATCTGCCCGTCCTCTAGACGTTTTAACAAGTTTAGCTCCTCAACCAGAAGATCATTTGATACTCACCACCTTTGGCGAGTTCAACGATTTCGATGGAAACAGCGTAATCGATGATGAGGAAATAAAGCATAGTATACTTGAATCGCTTACGGAAGAAGTTATAAAAGATTATATTCAACTTATAGAGGAAAAACTTCAAGCACAAGATGCCCGCGTAAACCCTGAGGACTTAAATGTCAACTTTTGGCACCATGCAACATGGTTAATGGCATTTACACTGAAATCAATAGAGGAATATGGGTTAACTTCACTTGAAAATGTCGTAAGTATTTCAGGCATATCTCTTATTCAGGTTGGACCCATGGCAGGCGGATCCATGTCATTTCTTGGGCTAGGCGGTTACATGGAGCATGAAGGAGGGTACATTCCAATTGCAAGTATTGGAAATAATCTCCTAAATACGATAATAGCTACCGTTGGACAAGTAGACTTAGAAATTATAGACGCCTCTGATCGAACAATTAATAAAACTATAAATGAAATCGACGGCGCAATTTACGAAGAGAAAGATCTCAATAATGACGGATTATTAGATGACATAATCACTCTCCCTCCTGGGTTCAATAATTACAGAATTTATGTAACGCCTGAACCATCATCCTTTCCTAACAGCACCGTTATTGTAAAAGAAGTCTCCAATAATATATCCCTCAACATTGAAAGGACAGACGTCTCAAATGCCTCAACAAGAATCTATTGCCTATTTCTTGCAGATACCACAGCTCCATACATTGAAGAATTTTTCCTAATCCCTCAAGAAAACATCGAACCATATCAACCCACAAAAGTTTCTGCAAAAGTAATAGACGACCAAAACATCGCAAACGTAACCTTACACTACTCCACAAATAATGGAACAAGCTGGGAGACTTTAAGCATGCATTTCAACCAATCTTCAGGCTATTACGAAACCCCAATACCTGGGCAGCCGGCTGGAACCATAGTTAAATTCAGAATAATAGTATACGACAACGCAGGCAACAAAGTCACAAAAACTGAAAATGAACAATACTGCACATACATAGTAGTTTCCGAGTACGTTCAACCGTTAACATGCATTGTTACGCTCGGGCTATTATCAATTATACTTTGTATGTGCAAACATTATGCAACAACAAGGATCAGAAGCTACTCTTAATTTTTATCTTCTATTAATCATCGTTAACAGAATGCATCATGGAGAAAAATGAAGGGAATTTTGAAATGGGTGAGGAATGCGTTCATTATTTTTAGTGTGTCTGTTTGGTGGTTTGATTATTTTTATGGTGGCGGTTCCTGAGAATATTGTTGCATCTTTAAATTTGCCGGTTACCGTTAGTGATATTTTTCCGAACTTTTTGTGGCAGTTGGTCTCTTTTAAGATGAGTTCTATAACGGACTTTCTGTCGAAT
>Ga0078972_1015702_pt1 | contig 11505 bp, 11 predicted proteins | sample YelNatPaOPGAMG01_FD_67568 | JGI IMG/M metagenome (GOLD analysis project Ga0078972, IMG submission 67568) | Hot spring thermophilic microbial communities from Obsidian Pool, Yellowstone National Park, USA - OP-RAMG-01 (SPADES assembly) (version 2) | ecosystem: Environmental > Aquatic > Thermal...
TGAATATTGAATAATCTTTCGTGCAATTCCTGTCAAAATTGCCCTTAAAATACAAAATTTAACTCACCGCTGTCCGTTACCTGAGGCAATGGTCGAAGGGAGGTTAGAGCCCCTCGCTACCGTTCGGGAAGGCAGATAGGGGAGAGCTTAACCGAGGGAGCACTTACTTTGCTCGGGATGTTCTATGTCCACTGTCAAGGTGTAACCGGGGGTTCGAAAAATATGTAAAGAAATAGAAGCAGATGCTATGAACAAGAAGCGGATAATGAGGTGAGTTTTGATCAAAATAAAGGTAAGTAGAGCGAGGAGGTTCAGGTTGTAGAGCACAGCAGCGGCCAAGGCTCGCTTCATGGCCAGATCTTCTCTAAAAAGTGGGAAGACAGAATTAACCTTGATTTTTATAGACCCAAAAACCCCTTCTATCCTATACCTTTGTGATCCCCATTTTTCCCAACTCCGATGGGAAATCTGCCTCAATTAATGTCGTATCGAATAACGCCAGGTGGTTTTTATGCGAATAGCAGGCTGAGCTCCAAGCTTTTGGATCTGCTGTAAAAGGTCTATCGAGTCATATACTCGGTCTCCCACTAACGGTAAAGATGGCAAAGCAGATTTCCGAGCTAAAATCCGTCGTAGAAGCTCTACCTCAGAAGCGTAAGGAGGTCCCACAGCTCCCCCAAGCACCACTCTGCTTTCCCTTTATCATCTACAGCAACAAGCAGTACCAATCTCACATGGGGGTGTTCGAAAATTATTATTCGCATTGTCCTAAGTCTCCCTTTTTATTTCCTCTTGCTCTGTTCTCTATGTGAAAGCCAGGGATCTCACAACGTAGCACACAGAAAACCCAGAGATCTGAATAGCGAGGGTCTTTTCAAGAGATACCTCACTGACGCTCGACATAACAGTGCTGGTGATTTTTCGAACACCCCTAACTCGTGGTTGACAACCTGCAGAGCGGTCCAGATGCTGGTAAAGGGATCGTCAAAGAATTGGGAGCTGTCCAGGTTACGATTTCTAATTTCCCAAGAGCTTTGCCGCAAACAGATACCTGGGCTGCTGCAATCGATAAAAATGTGGAGCTGCTGTTAGAGGCAGTTAAGCAAATCAAAATCTAAGGGCAAGTCAGTTCCTTTCCTCATTGGATGAGGTGTCAGGTATGGCGAGACAAACAGCCCCAGATCAAGCATCACAAAATGATGTGGTTATCAGAATAAAAGATGCTGTTGTTTCTTATCGAGAGGATGTTGCCCTAAAGGGTGTTTCCCTATCAGTAAAAAGAGGTGAGTTGGTAGGAATTATCGGTCCCAACGGAGCGGGGAAGACCACTCTGCTTACTCTGATCAACGGTCTTGGTAAACTACTCCGGGGTGAGGTAGAAGTTCTCGGGTATTCGCTGAATAACGGCTGTTCGGTTTCTCTCCGCAAACTTGTTGGCTATGTGCCCCAGTTACCAAACATTGATCCCCGGATGCCGATCAACGCCAGGGAGGTAGTGATGATAGGCCGCTACGGCCGTTTGGGGCTGGTGCGTCGCCCAACCTAACATGACTGGGAGATTGTAGACAAAATGCTGGAATTGGTGGGAATGAACCATCTGGCCTCACGCCTTATCGGCCACCTCTCCGGGGGTGAGCAGCAGCGCGTAGCCATTGCCCGTGCCCTTGCCCAGGAGCCGGAAATACTTTTGCTTGATGAACCTACAGCTTCTCTTGACCCCAGGGCACGGATCAGCATAATGTCGTTGGTCGAAGAGATTCACCGCTCTCGTTGCCTGACCACCCTGATGGTAACCCATGAGCTGAAAACGACAGCAGCAGTTTGCGATAGGCTCGTTTTAATGAAAGAAGGACGCATCTGGGCCCAGGGCCGGCCGGAAGAAGTCCTGCGTGAAGAACTTTTAGACCTCCTCTACGGTGGTTAAAACATAATGGAAGACGCGGTTTGAAAAGGGGGAAACATGATGGCCGGAGAACTCTCCACCATAAAGGATGTGTTTGACCAAGAGCCATTTGTGGATGTTCAGTCATTATATTCACTCTTAAATAACTGCGCCAAAAGTTACAAGACGTTCTGCCTCCTGACCGCAGCTATTGAAACCGGCCTTTTTGACCACCTTGAGACTCCGCGCTCGGTTTCTGAGCTTTCCTTTGAACTGGGCTTAAACCTGCGGATCACCCGCATCGTCTGCAAGTGCCTGGAAATGCTTGGTTTCCTCGTTGAAGCAAACGGGGCTTATCAAAATGCTGAAATCAGCAGCCTTTATTTGCGGACTGGCTCCCCCCTGGCGCAGGAGAATGTTTTGAAAACCTTACAGGGCACATTCCGGCTCTGGGAAAAGTTGCCCGAAATTTTGAAGGGTGGGCCGGTTAAGGTTCGCGAAGAAGACTTTTTCGGGGAGGACCACATCCACGCCATAGCCGCGGAAATCCTGACTGGGGAACTGCAAAAAACAGTCCGGATCGTGGCCGGGCTTCCAGAGTTTCCAAAAGCAAGAAAACTTCTCGATCTCGGTGGCGGCCACGGCCTCTACGCTATTGCGTTTTCCAAGTTAAACCCAGGGTTGCAGGTATTCGTCTACAATCTTCCCGAGGTCACGCAAAAAACAAGGGCGTATATTGAAAAACACGGAGCAAAGGTAACAGTCATAGATGGAAACTTTTTTGTGGATGATCTAGGCAGCGGCTACGACTTGGTCTTTTTTGCCTACAATCCTGGCGGCAAAAATCCGGGACTGGTGCCTAAAATCCACGCCAGCTTGAACGAGGGCGGGCTTTTTGTCAGCAAACACTGTTTTTACCGGAAAGGCGAAGAAACAAAAGATATTTTCCTGGATCTGGAGTGGAATTTAACCGCTTTCGCCGGTGTGAGGAAAGGGGATAGGGTGTACAGCTTTGAAGGAGACCTTTCCTTTGAAGATTACCTGGAACTACTGTCTGGATATTTCTCCATTGAAAAGGTGATCGAAACAGCTGAATTTGCTGGCCACCCGCTGGGAAAGGTTGGCGATGCGCTGGATTCCAAAATAATCATAGCCAAAAAAAGAGGCTAAGCCGCGGGCTACCACCGGGGGCGACAAATTTGGATCTCTCCAATCTTAGGTTACCAGTTCATGCAAAACACAATCCTGGCCGGTTTACTGGGTGGAATAGCTTGTTCTCTCCTTGGCGTCTTTGTGGTGACTATGAATCTTTCCTTTATCGGAGTTGCCACTGCCCATGCCGCCTTTGCTGGTGCTCTTTGCGGGGCGTGGCTTGGTTTCAGTCTCCAGCTTGGGTCGTTTGTCTTTAGTTTGGTGGGTGCTGTGATTATCGGACCCCTTGCCGATCGGGGGGAATTTAATCCTGACACACCTATCGGAATTGTTTTTTCAATTACGATGGGACTTGCTTTCATGTTTATGGGTTTGCTTCCTGGACCAAAGACTCAGGCCCTCGAACTCCTTTGGGGGAGCATTCTTACGGTGAGTGACCTTGACGTGGTTTTGCTGGTTGTCGTAGCCTTTGTTGTTTTGGCTCTGGTGGTGCTCTTTTATAAAGAAATCCAGGCTGTGATATTTTCTCGGGAGGTCGCTCTAGCTGTTGGTATTCCTGCTAACCTAATTTTTTACGCCCTGCTTTTTTTGACAGGTTCAGCTATTACTGCCTCTTTACGCAGCATTGGCGGATTGCTCATTTTCAACTTAATTCTTAATCCTGCTGCCGCAGCTTACCAGCTCACGTATGACCTTAAAAAGATGTTTGTTCTCTCTGGCATCTTTGGGGTTGCTTCCTGTTGGCTGGGGTTGCTGCTATCACATCTCTTTGATCTCCCAAGTGGTGCCACAATTGTAATGGTTGCGGCAGGGATTTTTGTGTTGTGCAGCATGTTTTCTCCGAAACGGAAAGTAAAACAGTGGGGGGTGAGCCAGTTGACCGAGGAACTCAGACAATATTTCAATGAAAAAGCCCATATTTGGGATCGGGAGCATGTCCTAAACGTCGTGGAATTTCGGGGGCGCCCTTTTCGCGTTTTTTAAGCTGTTTTCACCATCATGGAAGTTTCTGGGGAGGTCACGGTTTCTAACAGTGCCGTGGCCAACAAAAAGGTAACTCTCGATATCCATTGATGCGCCTTAACCCCTTCTCGGCCTGAAGCAACTCAGCTGGAGCCCAGCGCAGAACCTGCATGCCACTTCTCCACCTCTTTACGTTCCCCGGGTGACAACCCTAACCTTGTCAAAGGCCGTTTCGATTACGTACGCCCAAGCGCAAAGTCTTCCGCAAAGTTTCGGGTAAGCCGAGCCGCGTTACGGTGAGTGTTTCCTCTAGCCCTTCACGTAGGCTCCTTGCTGCCCCAGGGTGCTTGTCTTCAAGAGTGCTGGCTAGGCTGTTTAGCTCCATCAGGGCCTTGCGGTAGTCCTTCTCTGCCCAGGCCTGGTTTAGCTTCTTACCCACCCACTCTTGGGCTCCTTTGGGTAGGTGCTCCAAGACGTTCCGCTTTTTGTGGACCTGGCACCTCTGTTACTTGCGGCCCGTTCACCAAAGACTTCCCTCACCGCAGCCCGCAAAGCCTTGGAACCGTCTATGACAACCAGTATCCCTTCTTCTACCTTAAGGCCCCGTTCTACAAGGTCGGCTAGGAGGAACTTGCAAACTGCGGCATTTTCCGTAGCCCCTTCCCATAAGCCCAGGATCTCCTTCTTTCCCTCAGCCGTGATGCCCAGAGCAACCACTACTGTGTGGCCGGCAAAGACCACACCATCGACTACCAGGACCAAGAAGTGCTTGTCTCCTAAGGGTCTCCCAAGCAGTTCCTCCAAGGCCTTACGAGTAGCGCGGACAAACCGCCGGCTGATGCTGCTCTTGGAAGTCCCGTGAACAGGCAGTTCCGAGCCTATGGGCTCAAGGCCGTGTCTGTAATGCCTCACGGATAACCCGTAAAGTATGCGCTCCAGAACCGACTGGGTTATCAGACTCTCGTCCTGGAAGGCTTCATACGTTTTGAGCCTTACTTCCCTGCCCTCCATGGTGCGCGCTCGGGGACGCCGGATGGCAACCTTCCGACCACCCAAGACCACGCTTCCTTTTTCGCTCCCGTGGCGCACGGCTTGCCGATTTGGATTGTGTTTGCCTTTTGGGCCAGCTATCTCGGCTACCTCGGCCTCCATCATACCCCTGAGCACATCTAGGCCTACGGCGACGGAGAGAGCTAAAAGTCCATCCTTAGCTCTGGCTATGGCATCTCTCAAAGATACCTGGACATTATCAGGTAGTCCAGGAAGATCGCCGGAAGCTATTTGATTCCCACGTGACTCGTGATATACTAGTGTTAGTGGCGGTACCTTCTTTTGTCGGGTTTGTCTACCCCTATTATATCACAGGGGACTGAGGGCCGCCACCTTCAATTTCCACGATTTTTGGGACAACTCCTTCAATCTACCTCCAACTGTTAAAACATCAAATGTAATAGGGGCATTGCCAGAATTCTGAATAGTAAATTCTGCTGTTATAGTTTGCCCTACTCTATAAGGTCCGGGTTCAAGAATTTTAAGATCAGAAATTATTTCAGGTTTGGGAGATTGGGGAGTAGGTGAAATAGTTGGCCACATAGGTTTAGATGGCTGAAGTGGGTTCACTTCGTATTGTAAACTTAATGGATCAATAAAATTTTCTGGAAACAACGGATCATTTTGACAATATATATTTTCTCTTGAATTCACTTGTGGAAGTGCACCTCTCTTTGAAATTTCTGAAAACCCACCTTTTCTAATTCCAAAATGAAGATGAGGCCCTTCAATATTAGCTATTACTGCAATCTCTTGCCCCCTATAAACTAAAGAATTCTTAGATACTTTAGGAATTACATGTATATACACTGTTGTAAAACCATTATGTTCTATTACAATACCCTCTCCCCAGTTATAGGTTTTAGAAGCTGAGAAAATCTCTCTTACAATACCGGAGTCAGCTGCAAATACAGGTTCCCCAGGAGAAGCTTTTATATCTATGCCTGTATGTTTTTTAGGTCTACCGTTACAATATCCCCATGTCCAATCATTTCCAAAAGAAAGGAGAATTTTTCTTTCAGAAAGTTCCCCAACTAGAGGCCATTGTAATTTAGGTAGTTTACCTTCAGCTGGAGCCTGAACAACTACTTTTATCGGCCCATAAACACCTGGTGAAAAACCTGTCTGAGAATTTCTCTCACAATTCCACTTCCCTGAACTATCAACTACATGAAGCCCATACTCATATACACCAGCCTCTGATGGCCTATCCTCAAAACTACCACTAAACTCCCTACCAGATATAGACTGCCTTCTTATCTCTCTCCAATCCTGCCTTAGCCTTCCCTGTAAATCATAATCTTTCCTCCATAACTCAACCCTCTGTAATCCTACATCATCCCTTACACTAAAACCTATCCTAACAGCCTGACCAACTAAAACCTCCCTTGGTGATACCGAAAAGGATGTCACATTTGGTGGCCTATCTTGTTGTTGTAGTGGCTGCTGTATTGCCAAATTAATAACATGACGGGCAACAATCCCCTTTGTCTGATCATTACGGTTACATCCTTCTTTCCCTACACTACCACAACTATCACTCCAAATAACATTACCTCCCTTCCTTAATACATAACCATACGTCCAACCACCACCAGTGTTCTCTAAAATAAGCTCAATTGTGTTCTGACCCTCTCTTAAATAACCTGTTATATCAATCTCCCTCTCTTGATAATATCCAATACTCAGAACATCCCTTCCATTTACTCTAACCCTTGAAACATCATCAACATTAAAAACACGAAGATAATATCTATCTCCAGTAGGATAAGGACCAAGTGAAATAGATTTATTAATCGGTTGTGCATACACAAAAGATTGAATGCTTAAAAACAAGCTTATTAATGTTAAAGCTATAATCCATAACCTGCCTCTCATGATTACTACCTCACTGTTTTATGTTTTTCATAAATTTTTATTGCATTGCTTATCCTTTAATATAATAAGTATTTTTATTACTGCTTTTTCTAATTCTGGGTCGGCGAATCTTACTATATTTTCTGCCAGTATTTGGGATATAAAAATTGCCAGTGTTAATAAATGAAATAGAATGCACATTAGGAATATACTAAGGATTCTCTGATACCTTTTTCTTTGCTTCATTTTTTTAATCTATATAAAAATTTAAAACCTGCTACTTTACTTAATTTTATCTTTTTACAGCTGGAGGATAACCATAAGACCAACCTTGCACTTTGAAGCTACTAACCTTCCATCCGTCATCATATAGTTTGAAAAAGGCTTTACCTTCTCCTTTTTCTTCCAATGTATAGATTCTGGCTCCATTTTTCTCAAAATAATTAAGTACATCCCAACAATATTTAAGGGACCTAGGATATTTTGAACGTAATTGCATTGGTTCAGTAGGATTATACCATTCCCATTGAAAATCTACTTCTGCCTCATTTTTTGCTTGATTGAAAGCAATACCAGTTACTTTTACATTAACATTTTTAAACGCTGCTAAATGGAAAGTATCTTCTCTTTCTCCTAGTAAAATAGGTTGCCATTGTTTTGGTAAGATATTCATAGTGCAAGTAAGAAAAACCCTACTTCCAGGGCGCGGCCAAGAATATTGATGAATTTTAATTGAAGCATTAATCCCTAATTTTTGCATTTCTTTTTGCATTTCTTCTGCTTTTGTTTTTAGCTTAGAAATATCGCTCAGACTTAAGCGACCCAAGGGAGCAGGAGCTGGAACACCGTCTGGACTTTCTTCAGTTTGACTCACTTGTATCTCCCAAGACTTGGGAACCCAAACAACAGGAGGATACATAGACTCAGCAATGATTTCTGCAGCTTTTCCCCTGTCAAGAGATGGTTTTCCGCAACCCTGCATAAAAACCAAAGCTACAAAGAGAAGTAACAAAACAAAAGTTATCCTTTTCATTTGTTTAAAACTTTTCCTTAACATTGCCAACCTCCTACATAAAATTTATTCCTTTTTAAATATTTCCTATTCTTTTTTTGTGTTTTCTGCAATAATTTTGGTGTTTTCAGCTATACGAAAAGCCACAGCCAGTGCCTCGATCCAAACTCTCGCAAGTATTGTAAGTATTAGAAAAATAAAAGGAGAGAGAATTAAAAATATAACTCCTGTAGCTTTTGAACTTTTAAAACCTGCCAAAATTAAAAACAGTACAATCAATCCATTAAATAAAATCCCTAAAATGTAAAGAATTTTTAAAAGTTTTAATGATATAAATTCTTTAAAAGAAAAATCAAAAAGGGATGCAAAAAATCCTTTCTGAGTTAGCTTTTCAGCTGCTACAATTGCCTTTCTTTCTTCAATCTTTGTCCCACAAAAGGGACAAAAAGTTGCACCTTCACTTATTTCTTTTCCACAATTTGGACAAAACATACCCCCACCTCCTTTTTTATTTTATAAGGATTTTAAATCATTTTACTTTTTACTTTAATGTGGAAGCCAATTCCCATTTACCTTACCTCCTGTACCAACAACCTTTTCTAAAGGCTTTGTAAAAGGAATTTGAAAAAATCTCGTTTCAGAACTAACCTCAGGAGCCACTAAACCATAATAGATGGTAATTGTCTTTCCGTCTTTATTAATCCACCAAACAAAATCAGGAAAAACTCCAAAAAATGAACCAAAGAGATATTGTGGTTTATAGATTTCTCCTGAAATAAGATCTAAATTTTTAACTTTTTCTATATCTTCAGGAAAGTAACAATTTGGACAAGTTTCAATTTGCTTTATCATTGCCCTTTTGACAAGCTCTTGCCAATTATCTTCTATAAAGAGGTCTTTCAAGCATAATCTTCTACCAGTCTTCAAGTCAACATTATATCCAACATAATCATCACCCGGATGAGCACCATATCCTGTAAACCTAAACCAAACACTGAGGATACCCTCTTTATAAAAAGAACCAAAAGTGATTCCCTTAAAACCTGCTTCTTTTCCAGGAGCTAACTTAGAAGGAATTTCATTTAATGTTTTAACTTTACTTTCTGTAAACTCTCCAGTTTTATAACAAGCAATTATTTCAAACTCCTTATTAATTAACGCCTCTAAAGAACTATCCTTTAGTCCGCTTATCCTCGGAAGATAAACACGATCTTTTACTAACTCTATTTCTTTTACAGGGGAAGTATCTTTTATAATGACGGTGTTCTTTGCTTTATCCCAGTTTACCTCTACTCCAAATGCATCTTTAAAAAAGTTTAAAGATATCATTACATCGCTTCCGATAAGCTTAGGTGAAATATCTAAAGGGACTTCTCTGACAACATCATAATAAGGTTCTTTATCTTGGGGAAAATTGTCTTGATATCGTCCTCGTAAAGTATTTATATCCTGACGATAAATAATCCATGCCTCATGGTTTTGAGGAATATAATCGATTCCCTTAAGTTCATAAGCAATTTTCTTTCCTGCAGTAAGCTTAAAAATTGAACTACCCTTTCTAATAGTTACGGTTACCTTTGCACCTAAGGCTTCAGCTACAAAGCGGACAGGAATAAGAAGCGTTCCATTTTCAATAGTTGGCACAATGTTAGAAGCAAGAGCATGATCGTTAATAATAAAGGTAATAGTTTTGGGGGTCCGAAAATACGGATAAGTTCCTATACTTACACCTATAACAAGTAACACACAAATAATAATCATCCATATCCATCTTTTTGAAGGTCTCTTTGTTCCTTCTTTTATAAAAACTGGAGCAACTTTTTCTTTTAAAGGTGCCCCGCATCTCTTACAAAACCTCGCTGTTAAAGAATTTGACTCCCCACACCTCCTACAAATAACTATATCCCCTTGTACCTTAGGTTCAGGTGCCTTTTCCATTTCAACCTTTGCTCCGCATTTTGGACAAAACTTTGCTGTATCAGGAATTTCATTACCGCATTTCCTGCAAATCATGCTTGTTCCCCCGTTTATTTTTTCCCCACAATTTGCACAGAGAAAGGCATTAACTGGGTTAGGCTTTCCGCATTGTGTACAAAAGATGATTTGTTGAGATATTGCAGGTTTAGAGGTTCTTTTTATTATTGTCATAATCCCAATAAAAAATAGAATAATAAGAATAGAAAGTACCATTAGCAAAACAAAAGTAGGTATGACAAAACCTGATGATTTAGCAAAAAGTTTGGTGCCCCTGCTAAAGCCTTCTAAATTCCATTTAACCTCAGAGGAAGAAACCTTTATCACGTTTGTTTCATCAATATTACCTGGCATCTCTATAACGAGTTCATAAGAGATAAGGAAATCAGGAGTTTTAATAAATTCAATTTCAAGAAAATAAGAATTTGTTAGGAATCCCTTCTTTTGAGAAAAGAATGCATATTGAACAGTATCATCATTAAGCTCTGAAATATTTTTAAACTTTCTTTCAGCAGTTATAACATACTTACCAGCTTTTTCTTCCTCTTTAACAATTTTCCATCCTTCTTTTTTTAAGTCATTTTTTATTTCAGAACCAGCCTTTGGATCTAAAGAGAATATCTCTTTTGAAAGTGTGACTTCAAATTTAGTATCTCCTGAACCATCTTCATTAATATTTATCTTGTGCTTTACCTCAATACATGATGTTAGAATAAAACTTATTAAGATTATAAGAGCTAATTTTATAGAATGATTACCTTTACTTTTTTTAGTTGGCTTAGTAGTAGGTAGGGCTGTAGTTTCTATTTCAGCAAGCTTTGTACCACAATTAGGACAAAAAACAATACCTTCTTCTACCATTTCTCCACAATTTGGACAAAACATACTCCACCTCTGGATATTTTATTCAATCAATCTTTGTTCCACACCTCATGCAAAACTCTTTTCAGCTTCGATTTCTTTTTTACCTTCCAAAACATACACTGCCTCTTCAAGGGAGTTGTCCCAAAAATCGTGGAAATTGAAAGTGGCGGCCCTCAGTCCCCTGTGATATAATAGAGGTAGACAAACCCGACAAAAGAAGGTACCGCTACCAGTGTTCTTATATCACGAGTCGCGTGGGAATGTCAAGAACCTGTGGGGGTGTTCGAAAATATAATTTCGCCGTGTTTGTCGGAGTCCAGTGATAGTAGTATAATTTCAAAGAAACTTCGCGAAGGGGAAGGATAGGGAGGGAAGATGAGACGATCTGGACTAGATTTTATCCGCATTTATAGATTGCTTCAGTCTTTCCTTCGGAATAAAACTTCTCAATCCAGCCCAGAGTGTGAGAGACACCGAGGTCGTCCACACACTTACGATGATACATTGATTATTGCTTTATGGCTTTTCCAAACTTTATGGCGACTTTCTTACAAAGAAACATTGGAGACGGTTTCTAACCGGCTTTGAGCACCTATCATTACAGAATCAGGAAAATTCCCATTTCGGTATTTCAAGAATTACTTGAGCAAACAGGGGAAGCAGTTTTTCGAAGACACAAAGGGAAATGGCAATCTTTGATGGTTGACGGAACGGGATATGGTTTCAGAGATCGATACGCATTGAAATGGTT
>Ga0078972_1015704_pt1 | contig 11501 bp, 11 predicted proteins | sample YelNatPaOPGAMG01_FD_67568 | JGI IMG/M metagenome (GOLD analysis project Ga0078972, IMG submission 67568) | Hot spring thermophilic microbial communities from Obsidian Pool, Yellowstone National Park, USA - OP-RAMG-01 (SPADES assembly) (version 2) | ecosystem: Environmental > Aquatic > Thermal...
GGCGAACTAGGGGGGACGAGGAGCGGGGCAACCCCCCCAACCCCCCCGAATGGCTCCACTCCGGTCGCGTGCGAAGCGCGATGCCCGGATGGGATCCGCGCCCGAGTCGGTAAGTACGGCTGTAGTGATAGGCCACCCTCTTCAACAAATGATTGGCTCAATCACTGTTTTGTGCTATAATCCAGCCACCACCCGTTGCAGAGAGAGAGGAGCACTTTGGTGTTAAGCCCGGTGAATTCCCTGCTCGGCCTCTTTTCGCGAGACATTAGTGTTGACCTGGGCACGGCGACCACCCTGGTGATGGTGCAGGGCCAGGGGATCGTCATTCACGAGCCCTCGGTAGTCGCAATCGACCGGAAAACCAAAAAAGTCCTGGCCATCGGCGCCGAAGCCAAAGAGATGGTAGGGAGAACCCCGGCCAACATCATCGCTGTGCGCCCCATGCGCGATGGGGTGATCTCGGACTTTGACATTACCGAGAAGATGCTGCACTACTTTATCAGCAAAGTCCACGAGCGCCTGCGCGTGCCCATGCCCCGCCCCCGTGTCGTCGTGGGCATCCCCAGCGGGGTGACAGAAGTTGAAAAGCGCGCCGTGCATGACGCCACCATCAATGCCGGGGCTCGCGAAGCCTACCTGGTCGAAGAGCCGGTCGCGGCAGCCATCGGCGCCGGCCTTCCCGTCAGCGACTCGGTCGGCAGCATGATCGTGGACATCGGCGGCGGCACCACCGAAGTCGCCGTCATCTCCCTCGGCGGCATTGTCGTCAGCCGTTCCATGCGCATCGCCGGCGACGAGATGGATGAGCAAATCGTGCAGTACATGCGCCAGAAATACAACCTGCTCGTTGGCGACCGCATGGCTGAACGCACCAAGATTGCCATCGGCTCTGCCTACCCGCTCGCCGAGGAACAGACCATGACCGTCCGCGGCCGCAACCTGATCACCGGCTTGCCCGATGCTGTGGACGTATCGAGCATCGAGATTCGCGAGGCACTGTCGGGGCCGGTAGGCGCGATCGTAGAGACGGTCAAGAGCGCCATCGACGAGACGCCGCCCGAGTTGGTTGCCGATCTCATGGAGCAGGGCATCGCCCTGGCCGGCGGCAGCTCTCTGCTGCAGAGCCTGCCTGAGCGGCTCGCAGAGGAGACGCGCATGCGCGTCTACCGGGCCGACGACCCGGTGACGTGTGTGGTGCGCGGCGGCGCCAAGATCCTCGAAAGCCTGGGCACGCTCAAGACCATGCTCTCAGCGACCCAGCGAGCCGGCATGCAGCAGCGCTAGGCCCTGCATGTCCAGGATCATCGAGGGCTCCACAAAGGCAGCACGGATGTGAAAGGTCTCCGAAACTGGCCACTCCTTCTGGTTGTCATGCTCGCCAGCGTCATCGTTCTCGTTCTGGGATGGGCGGGCACTTTGCGCCCCGTTGAAGATGGGGCATCCAGCGTAGTGGTGCCCGTGCAATATACAATGGAAAGGCTGATGCAGGGGATCAACAGCATTATCGAGATCCCTCATGACCTCCAGAGTATGCGCGCAGAAAACGCGCAGTTGAAGGACCAGGTCGATCAATTGATCTACCAGGTGAGCATGCTGCGTGAGATCCAGATCGAGAACGACAATCTACGCCAGCTGCTCAATCTCAAGGAACAATCGCCTGATATCCTGGGGCCGAATGCCGATCTGCTCTTTGCCGACGTCATTGGTCGCGACCCAAGCAACCTCCTCCGCTATCTAACGATTGACCGGGGCAGCCAGGATGGCATCAAGCCGGGCATGCCGGTGATCACCCCGCGCGGCCTGGTTGGCCAGATCGACGAAGTACGTCCCAATTCAGCCAAGGTCAAGCTCCTGACCGACCCGTCCAGCTCAGTGACGGCCATGGTGCAGCGCTCACGGGCCACGGGCAGCGTGCAGGGGCAGACGGGCAACAGCCTGGTGATGAACCTCCTGCCGCAGACGGAGCAAGGCGTGGCCCAGGTGGGCGACCTGATCCTCACTTCCGGTCTCGGCGGGAGCTTCCCACGCCACCTCCTGATCGGTCAGGTGACCGAAGTGCGCCAGCGCGATGTCGATATGTTCCAGGAGGTGCAGGTACAACCGGCAGTGGACTATGACCAGCTGGAAACGGTGATCGTCGTGCGGTACTTTACGCCCATCGGCATAGAAGAAACGCCCACGCCAGGCGTCAGCCCATGAGCAAAGGCACAGCCATTCGCGTCTACCTGGGACCGGTCCTGCTCTTGGTCCTGGCCCTGCTGCAGGTCACCATGATGCCGCGTTTGACCATCGCCCATCTGCAGCCCGACCTGGTGCTGGCCACCGTGGTCTGCTGGGCGCTGTACAACGGCCCCTCTCATGGCGCCCTGAGCGGTTTCATTGGAGGGTTGGCGCTCGACATGGTCTCGGGCGGCCCCTTCGGTATGCATACCTTCGTGATGTCCATCGTCGGCGCGCTGGCCGGCTTTGGTGCAGCTCTGTTGCCGCGTGAGCACTTTATGCTCCTGCCCACCGTCGCCGTGCTCTGTACGCTGACTCAGGAAGGCGTTTCCGTCTGGCTTTTGCGCGCGGCCGGTTGGCCTCTACAGTGGGGGCAGATACTGCTTCCTGTAGTTATCCCAGCGGCCATCATCAACCTTTTCTTAACCGTCCTGGTTTATCCGCTGGTGGGCCTGTTGCATCGTCGGACGGCGCCAAAGGAACTCGGCTGGTAAAGCTATGAGTCAATGGGAGCAAAGGATTCGCCTAATCCTGGTCCGGCTGGCCATGCTGGCTGCCTTTGGAGCGCTCGTCGCCCAACTTTGGCAGCTGCAAATTGTCCGTGGCCAGGAGTTCCAGCAACAGGCCGACGGCCAACGCTTCCGCATCGAATCGGTTGATGCACCCCGCGGCGTATTCTACGACCGCAATCACCAACTCCTGGTCCAGAATACACCCCGCTTTGTCGTTTCCGTCACAGCGTCACGCCTGCCTGCAAAGGAGGTGGATCGCCGCCCCATTCTCAACCGTCTCTCCAGCCTGCTAGGCATTCCTGTGGCCCAGCAGTCGTCCCCTCCGGTCGCATCGACCGCCGGCGCCCCCTCCAGTGCCACCACGGATGCACCGGTAGACCTGGAGAGTATGGTGAAGGAAGCGGAAAAACGCCCCTTCGATGCCTACCCGATCGCCTCCAACATCGACCGGCAGGTTGCTCTGATTCTGCTCGAAGAGTTGCCCCAGATGCCAGGCATTAGCGTCGATATTCAGCCAACCCGTACCTACCTCGATGGCCCGCTCTTCTCGCAGATCATCGGCTACATGTGGCGCATGCCGGCCGAGCAGGTCAACCAATACCTCTCGCTCCCCAACAGCGACTATACGCCGAACGATATGGTCGGCTATGCGGGGCTGGAGCGCACGATGGAGTCGCAGTTGCATGGGCAGCGGGGACGCAAGCACGTCGAAGTCGATGCCTATGGGCGTGAAGTCGCCACCCTCGCCTATGAACCCCCGCAGCCCGGCCACAGCCTGGTCCTTACCATCGATCGCGACCTCCAGGCGCGTACCGCCGAGTTCCTGCAACAGGGCATGGAGGCCGCCAAGGGGAAATCGGCCGTAGCCATCGTCATGGCGCCCCAAACTGGCGAAGTACTGGCGATGGTATCGCTCCCTACCTATGACAACAATCTGTTCGCACAGGGCAACAGTCAAGCCTATGCCCCTCTGCTGACCGATCCGACACAGCCCATGTTCAATCGGGCCATCGCCGGCCAATATCCCCCCGGCTCGATTTTCAAGATCATCCCGGCCAGTGGCGGCCTGCAGGATAAGCTCATCAACAAGGACACGACCTTTTACTGCGGGGGCACCATGCAGGTCAATTCTATGGGCACCATCTGGAATTTCTACTGCTGGATCCGCAAACTCGGCGTCGGGCACGGCAACATTAACGTTGAGCAGGCGCTGGCCCAATCATGCGATATCTTTTTCTACAAATTAGGCGGCGGCTATGAGGATTTCCCGGGCCTTGGCCTCGATGAGATCGACCGCTATGCGCAGATGTTTGGGTTGGGCAGTCCCACTGGCATCGAGTTGCCCGGCGAAGCCCCGGGCCTGGTGCCCACCAGCCAATGGAAACGCCTGAACTATGAGGAAAGCTGGACAACCGGCGACACCTATAACATGTCCATCGGCCAGGGCTTTGTGCTGACGACCCCTCTGCAGATGCTCAATGCCTACTGTGCAGTGGCCAATGGCGGCACGCTCTACCGGCCGCAGATCGTCCGCGAGATCGTGGATGCTGACGGCAACGTGGTACAGCCCTTCCAGCCCAAGATCATCCGCAAGCTCGATGTTTCGCCCGATGATCTCAAGATCGTCCAGCAAGGGCTGCGCGACGCGGTCGCCCCCGGCGGCACAGCGCCGCTGGCCAATCTGCCCGAGGTCCCTGTGGCCGGCAAGACTGGCTCCGCCGAGTTCGGTCCAGCGGATGCCCACGGCAACCGCGCAACCCATGCCTGGTTCGTCGGTTATGCCCCAGCCGACAAGCCAGAGGTAGCCGTAATCGTCTTTGTGGAAGGTGGCGGTGAAGGCTCATCAACGGCGGCTCCCATTGCTGCCAACATCCTGCGCTACTATTTCGGATTGCCGGTCAACGAGGCGCCGGCCACCACCCCATAGCTCCAAAAGGGGACTGTTGGCGCCGTTTGATAGGGGAGCCAGTTCAGCCTTGAACTGCACCCATTCGACAGTTGCACTGGGCGCCCTGTGGTTCATGCCTGCATGAGGGGAATAATCTCATACATGAGTGATGACCAGATCACCATCAAAGGCACACGAGATGGAGTAGCCCTTACCCTTGGCGAGGGCAATTGGCCTGAGCTGATGGCTGGCCTGGCCGGCCGTCTACATGCCCAAAAAGGGTTCTTCAAAGGTGCGCGCGTTCTAATGGATATCGGTGCGCGCGCCGCCAGTGCTGATGAGCTGGCCCAGGCCGCGGATCTGCTGGCCGGGCATGAGATGCAGCTCGCATCGGTGATTTCGACCAACGCCGAGACACAAGTGGCCGCGCGCGAGATCGGCCTGGGGCTCGTGGTCCCGCAACCGCCACGCATCGATGCCAGAGAAGCTCCCCCATCGCTGCCCTTTGTGGAAGGGATCCTGTTAAGGCGGACGCTGCGCTCGGGCCAGGTTGCCCGTCACGAAGGCCACGTGGCCATCATTGGCGACGTCAACGCCGGCGCAGAGGTCATTGCGGGAGGGGATATCATTGTCTGGGGCAAAGTCCGTGGTATAATTCACGCAGGTGCAATGGGCGATGATAGTGCTGTAGTCTGCGCGCTCTACCTGGCGCCAACGCAATTGCGCATTGGCTCACATATCACACGGGCGCCCGAAGGCCGAGCCATGAGGCCCCGAGCGCCGGAAAAGGCATACGTCCATAACGGCGCCATTATCGTTGAACCTTGGGGCATCCGTGACCCGTAGCTTTTCATGAAGATCCTGACGGGTCGATCATGCGCTGCTCGTCGGGATTTCTGTGGAACAGCGTCAATCATCGTAGCCTGGCCCTCCATGGGCGTTACAGTCCGGGCAGTATCGTGCGGCGATAGGGAGCAAAGGAGTACTTCATGGCAGCACAGGTCATCACCATCACCTCGGGCAAAGGGGGCGTCGGCAAGACGACCACTACCGCCAACCTGTCCGTCTCATTGGCGCTTCTCGGCAAGCGGGTCGCAGCCATCGATGCCGATATCGGTCTGCGGAACCTCGATGTCGTCATGGGCCTTGAGAACCGCGTGGTCTATGATCTCGTCGATATTGTCGAGGGGCGCTGTCGCCTCCGTCAGGCTCTCATCCGCGATAAGAAACTGTCGGAGCTCTACCTGCTGCCCGCCGCTCAGACACGAGACAAGACGGCCGTCAGCCCCAATCAGATGGTCGATATCTGCAACCAACTGCGGCCCGATTTCGATTTCATCCTGATCGACTCACCGGCTGGCATCGAGCAGGGCTTTCAGAATGCCGTCGCCCCCGCCGATGAGATCGCCATCGTCACCACCCCCGAGGTTTCGGCCGTGCGCGACGCCGATCGCATTATCGGTCTGGTCGAGGCGGGTGAAAAGGGCCCGGCGCGCCTCATCATCAACCGTATCAAACCAGATATGGTGCGCCGCGGCGACATGCTCGATGTCAACGACGTGTTGGAGATCCTCGGTATTGACCTTCTGGGCATCGTGCCGGAGGATGAGCATATCATTATCTCGACGAACAGGGGCATGCCGATCGCCCACGAGACCGGAGTGCCTGCGGCTCAGGCCTACCGCAACATTGCCAAGCGCCTCTTAGGTGAAGACATTCCTTTCATGGTCCTCGGTAGTCCAGGCGGCTTCTTGGGACGCCTGCGCAGGCTGATGGGATCACGCCCGGATGATCGTTAACCCGACAGCCTACTCTCCAAGGCCCAAGGGGGCAGGGGGGGCGCGATGGGCTTCATCAATAAACTCCTAGGGAGAGAGCCAGTGGGCAGCAAAGATATCGCCAAAGAGCGGCTGCGCCTTGTTCTGATCCACGACCGAACCGATATCTCGCCGATCATGCTCGATGCCCTCAAGGCCGATCTGATCGCCGTCATCTCCGAGCATCTTGAGATAGACCGCTCGGGCATCGAAATCACCATCTCCGAGAGCAAGGGGCACAGCCGGCTATTGGCAACCATACCGATCCTGGGAAAGAGGTCTCGTTACTGATGCATCCGCAGCGACAGTTCAACTTTGACTGGCTGCTGATCCTATTAACGCTGCTTCTACTCGGATTGGGCCTGCTGATGATTTCCAGCGCCACAGGTCGCGATGCTGCGGCGGTGATGACGTTCTTCGAGCTGCCGGTGGTGCGCCAAGCCCTTTTCGCTGCAGTGGGCCTGCCCCTGCTGTTTGCGCTTACCCTGATCAACTACCGTTCCTGGATCGCCTGGCGCTGGTTCCTCTATGGGGTCATGCTGCTGCTCCTGATTGCGGTGTGGTTGCTGGGGCGAGCCAATTTCGGCGCCCACTCCTGGTTCGACCTGCAGAGCTTTGGCCTGCAACCCTCCGAGCTCAGCAAGCTTGTCCTCATCATTGTCCTGGCCGATTACCTGGCCGGGCACGAAGCCGCGGTCAAGCGCGGCGACGGCTTGCTCGTCTCGCTGCTTCTTGCGGCGCCCATCGTGGTCGCCGTGTATGTGGAGCCCGATATGGGCACGGCCGTTGTCCTGGCCGCCATCTGGTTCGGCATGCTCTTTGTGGCCGGTGTGCGGCCGGTGCACATTCTGCTCTTGATTATCGTCGCCATCGTCGCCGCCCCCCTGCTGTGGAGCATCATGCAGCCCCACATGCGCGACCGTATCCTGATGTTCCTGCACCCCCAAACTGATGTCCTGGGCAAGGACTATAATGTGATCCAGGCCCTGATCGGCGTCGGCTCTGGCGGCCTATGGGGCAAAGGGCTGGGGCAGGGCACCCAGAGCCAACTCTACTTCCTGCGTGTCCGCTACACGGACTATATCTTTGCCGTGCTGGCCGAGGAACTGGGCCTTGTCGGCGCTCTGCTCCTGCTCTCGCTCTTTGCGTCACTTCTTCTGCGCATCATCCGTGTCGGCGCGCGCGCCACCGATGCATTTGGCCGTTTGATCGCGACCGGCGTCGCCGTGATGATCTTCGTGCAGGTCTTTATCAACATCGGTTTCCAGGTCGGCCTGCTGCCTGTTACCGGTCTGCCGCTGCCCCTTATCAGTTATGGCGGCAGCTCCCTGATCACCACCCTCCTGGGCCTGGGCCTCGTCGAAAGCGTGGCCCATCATCCGATCGCCCCCGATGCCCTCTAGCGCCCTCCAGCAGCTTTTCACAGAAATCCGCACGCCCTCGCCGTGCATGCCCCGTCAGGCTGCCAAAGGCGTGCGGATTCATGCGCAATAGCGCCAGCCGCAGAAAAAGAACTGGGGGCTTACCCCACATCCCTTCACTTATGGTATAATAGGCCGCTTCAGAGGCATCTTTCATTATGTATAGGAGGACTCGTGGCACAGCCCAACGTGCGCGTACGCTACGCGCCGAGCCCCACCGGCTATTTCCATATCGGTGGCGCCCGCACTGCTCTCTACAACTGGCTCTACGCCAGGCACACGGGCGGCCAGTTCATTCTGCGTATCGAGGATACCGACCGCACCCGCTACCGGGCCGATGCATTGCAGGATTTGCTGGCCGGCTTGCGTTGGCTTGGCCTCGATTGGGACGAAGGCCCCGAGGTTGGCGGCCCGTTGGGGCCCTACACCCAGTCGGAGCGCCTGCCGCTCTACCAGGAATATGCCCGCCAGCTGCTGGCCAGCGGCGCCGCATACCGTTGCTACTGCACCCCTGAGCGGCTGGCTGCCTTGCGCGAAGAGCAGGCCCGCCTCGGCCTTCCGCCCGGCTACGACCGCGCCTGCCGCCAGCTGACCCAAAAGCAGATCGCCGACTATGAGGCCCAGGGCATCACCCCGGTCATCCGGCTGCGCGTGCCCACTGAGGGGCAGACGACCTTCCACGATATGATCCGGGGCGATATCACCATCGACAACAGCCAACTGGATGACCTGGTGCTACTCAAATCCGACGGCTTTCCCACCTATCACCTGGCCAATATCGTCGACGACCACCTGATGCAAATCAGCCACGTCATGCGCGGCGATGAGTGGATCCCCTCCACTCCGCGCCATGTACTGCTCTACCAGGCCTTCGGCTGGGAGCCACCCCGGTTCGCACACCTCCCCCTGATCCTGAGCCCTACGGGTAAAGGCAAGCTCTCCAAGCGCAAAGAGCGCGGCCCCGGCGGCCAGGATTACCTGGTGATGGTGCACGAGTTCAAAGAGGCCGGCTACCTGCCCGAAGCGCTATTCAACTTCCTGGCGCTTGTCGGTTGGAGCTATGACGAGCAGACCGAGATCTTTACGCGCGAGCAGGCTATCGCCACCTTTGATATCGAACACATCAACAAGTCACCGGCCGTCTTCTCTTATGACAAATTGAATTGGATGGATGGCATGTACTTGCGCCAGCTTTCACCGGATGAGCTGGCGAGCCGCCTGCTCCCGGTGTTGGCCCGTTCGGGGTTCGTGGTAGACATCGACACGGCGCTCAAGGTCGTCGCGCTCGTGCAAGAGCGCATCACCACCCTGAACGACGTCCCGGGTCTGGTCGATTTTGCCTTCGCAGAGATTCCTGCCTACGACCCACAGCTGCTGGTGCAGAAAGGGATGACCGCCGAGAGCACCCTGGCCGCCCTGCACACCGCCCAAGAGGCCCTGGCGCAAGCGCCGTCGTTCGACCCGGATACCCTGGAGGGTACCCTGCGCCCGCTGGCCGCATCGCTGGGGCTCAAAGTGGGCCAGCTCTTCGGCGCCATCCGCGTGGCCGTCACCGGCCGCACCGTCGCACCGCCGCTCTTCGGCACTCTGGAGCTTGTCGGGCGTGACAAGGTGCTCGCCCGCCTGCAGCGCGCCGTCGAGATGCTGGCGGGAAGCCTTGGGAACTGAGGGAGCTCCAGGCTCATGGGAAATGAAGGGGCTGAGGGAGCTTGTGGACCTGGAGCTCCCCCAGTTCCTCGCGTTTTTACCCCTTTTGCCTGATTGGGGCTATATTGTCCTCCACCACACTCCGGAGGCTGCTCATGAAAAGGACCACCGCCTTTCTCATTCTCTGCCTGGTGGGTGGGCTGGCAATCTTCAGCTCGACTATCTCCAAGAATCCGGTGCTGCCGATCTTAGCGCAGAGCATCGGCGCCACCACCGCCACCATCGGCCTGATCGCCGCTGCGTCGACCGTCACCGGCATTCTCACCAGCCTGCCTGCAGGTATGCTGAGCGACCAGCGGGGGCGACGCCCCGTGCTGATCGCCTCGGGGTTTGTCTTCTTTACCGCGCCGCTCCTCTACTTCCTGATCCACACCTCATGGCAATTGGCCCTGGTGCGCATGTACCACGGCCTGGCGACCGCGGTATTTGGCCCCGTGGCCATGGCCTATGTCGCCGATCTGGCGCCCACCCGGCGCGGGGAGCGCATGGGCTATTATTACTCCTCCACCCTCATCGGCCGCGCCTTGGCGCCCATCATCGGGGGAACAATCCTCACCGTCACGGCCTGGCAGAACGTTTACATCGCCTGTGCAGCGGCCGGTTTCCTGGCCCTGGTCGGCATGTTCCTCCTGCCCAACCCCTCCGCGACAGCTGGCGCCGAGGCCAGGCCCAAAGAGGCCAAGGCGCCCCTCTCGGTCGTCTTTCGTAACCCGGCCATCCTCGTCACCAGCCTGGCCGAGGCAGCTCAATTCCTGGCCTATGGCGCCATGGAGGCCTTCTTGCCTCTCTATGCCCTGAGCGTGGGCATCAATGAGGCCGAAGTGGGATTGCTCTTTGGCGTGCAGGTCACCGTGCGCACCCTGGCTCGCCCACTCATGGGTATCCTGAGCGACAAGCGCGGCCGCACCATGCCCATCATCGTCGGGCTGATCGTCACCGGCGCAAGCATGGCCCTCTTCACCCAGACCCGTTCGTTGGTCCTGCTGCTGGTAGTCTCAGTGCTCTTCGGCGCCGGTCTCTCCATTGCCTCCGCCGCCACATCCGCCTATGTCGCCGACCTGGCTCCCGAGCAGGGACGGGGCGTTGCCCTGGGCTTTATGAGCACCATCATGGACGTCGGCCAGAGCCTGGGGCCCATCCTCCTCGGCGCCATTCTGGGTTATGCCAGCTACCAGGCCGGGTTTGCCGTCATCGGCGCGCTCGTCTTGATCAGCGTCGTGCTCTTTGCCGCCGTCGCCCTGCGGCAGGCCGGCGCTCGCAAGAGCGCGCCGACGGCATAGGGAAAACTAGACTTCCGAAGTCTTAAAGACTTCGGAAGTCTACTCTCGCTGCGAAAGGAGCATCCCCATGAAATGGATCACGCGCGAGCGGGTCAAGGTGGACCGGGTAGCCTGCCCGTGGCTGATCAAGCACTTTATCGACCCGGCCGCCGAGTTCATCTTTGTGCCGGGGGACCGGGTGCTGAGTGAGGCCGCGCGGCTAGGCGCTACCCCCTATGATGTGCCCGGCGCCGAGCTGGGTCACCACGGCCAGGAATGCACCTTTGACGCCCTGGTCAAGAAATACGGCCTGGGCAAAGACCCCGCCCTCCTTCTGCTGGCGCGCATCGTCAACGGCGCCGATACCGACAACAGCCTCTGGCACCAGCCCGAATCGGCCGGGCTGCAGGCCGTCGCAGAGGGCTTTCGTCACCTGGGCCTCAAGGACGACCTGGAGGTCAACACCGCCGAGTGGATCGTCTACGACGCTCTCTACGCCTACTGCCAACAGGCGACCCGCGGGTAAAAAAGGTCATGATATATCCCGGATTTAACAGGTGCAGACGTTCATACGCTTGGTCAAGGTGATACTCATCCATCGTCATCGCAACGAAGGGTTATGGCTCAGTGAGCTTGGGGGTTACTTGCTGGCCCCGTTACAAGCGGAAGCGGGCCGC
>Ga0078972_1015705_pt1 | contig 11501 bp, 10 predicted proteins | sample YelNatPaOPGAMG01_FD_67568 | JGI IMG/M metagenome (GOLD analysis project Ga0078972, IMG submission 67568) | Hot spring thermophilic microbial communities from Obsidian Pool, Yellowstone National Park, USA - OP-RAMG-01 (SPADES assembly) (version 2) | ecosystem: Environmental > Aquatic > Thermal...
ATGACAACCTTACAGAGGACTTAAATCTCGTTTATAATAAACCCCTCTCCGCCTTTTTGCTAAAAAGGGGCAGAAGGGATAACAGATGGATCGCACGACCCTTACCTTTGAGTGGGTACCCTGAACGAACAAACGAACTTCCTTATTTCATTTTGAGGTTCATGCGATGGTGTTATTGTTTGATAAATCAAACCTCTACATTTTAATCAAGAAACTGGATTCCCGTTGTCACGGGAATGACGCTGGCGGAATGGGATTGCTCCCAGGCCAAAGGCGGCTCGCAGAATTGAGCGAACGAACAAACTTTTCTATTGCATTTTTGAGTTTATATATTGCTCAAGACCTTTGATCAATGCAACAAAATTTAGTTCTATCAAAGAAGCAACCAAGCTCAAAAACTCCTCTACAAGCTTTTCTCTTATCATCCCTGGTACAATTACAATAAAAGGATACTGGTCTAAATTTACATAAACATCACCTTTATAGGTAATAGATGTAAACATACCATCATTAGCACAAATGGTTTGACCCTTAGCGTTTACATGTCCTTGTAAAATAAACGGCTCATATGTCCAATCACTTACATAACCATTTTTAGACCATCTCTCTTTATCAAGCCATGCAATGTCGTTTAATTTTATAAATTGTGCCACAAAGGATTGTAAAATATTCTTGGCGTACCATTTGTAGATTGTGTAAACCTCGTTTTCCGATTCTCTTCTTTCTATTAATTCAACTCTGTCTATGTTAGGCATATATTTAGTAAGATTTGGCAGTTCATCTCGTAATGTCTTATAAACAAGATCGATTGGTAACTGAGTTTTTAAACTATGCTCAAAATGCATACATGTATTGTCCTTGTCTATCTATACTCACCAAATACCTCTTTTAGTGTACCTGTAATCTCACCTATAGATGCATACAGTTTGACAGCATCGTATATAAACGGCATGAGATTTTCTTTTGAACTTGCTGCTTGTTTTAATCTTTTAAGCGATTGTTCTACAGCTTTGTTATCCCGGTTGTTTTTAACATCGTTCAATCTCTTGATCTGAGCCTTTTCAATCTCCGGATCCACTTTTAGTATATTTATTTGCTCATCGTAAGGCTCTACAAAGTCATTCAAACCAACTATGATATTTTCCTTTTTTTCAATAGCCTGTTGATATTTGTAAGCGGATTCTTCAATCTCATTTTTGAACAAACCACCCTGAATCCATTTTATAGCCCCACCGGTTTTCTCTATCCTATCTAAATAGGCATTTACCTTTTGTTCTATATCCCTTGTAAAGGATTCAACTGCATAAGAACCTGCAAATGGGTCCACAAAATCTGCAACCCCTGATTCATGTGCTATGATCTGTTGTGTTCGCAACGCAAGCTTTGCTGAGGCTTCGGTTGGAAGCGCAAGGGCTTCATCTTTAGAATTGGTATGTAATGATTGTGTTCCACCCAGAACAGATGCAAGTGCTTGAATTGTTACCCTTACAATATTGTTGTCTGGCTGTTGTGCTGTTAATGTTGACCCACATGTTTGCGTATGAAATCTCAACATCATAGATCTCGGATTTTTCGCATTAAACCTATGCTTCATTATCCGTGCCCATATTCGTCTTGCTGCCCTAAATTTTGCTATCTCTTCAATAAAATTATTATGCACACCAAAAAAAAATGAAAGTCTTGGTGCAAACTCATCAACATCCATACCAGCATCTATACCACTTTTTACATACTCAATGGCATTCGCAAATGTAAATGCAAGTTCCTGAACAGCATTTGCGCCAGCCTCTCTTATGTGATACCCAGATATACTTATTGTATTGAAGTTTGGCATATGGGTTTTGCAATATGCAAAAATATCAGTTGTGATACGCATTGATGGTTCTACAGGAAATATATAGGTTCCCCGTGCTATATATTCTTTTAATACATCATTTTGAATTGTGCCTTCCAATCTATCGTGGGGAACACCCTGTTGATCTCCAACTGCCATATACATGGCAAGCAAAATAGCAGCTGTAGCATTTATAGTCATAGAGGTACTAACTTTATCTAACGGGATCCCATCAAACAGAATTTCCATATCCTTTAAGGTATCTATCGCAACACCTACCCTGCCCACTTCACCAGTACTCATTGCATCATCAGAATCGTATCCCATCTGGGTTGGTAGATCAAAGGCAACCGAAAGTCCTGTCTGCCCTGCTTTAAGTAATAACTTAAAGCGTTCATTCGTTTTGGATGCATCTCCAAAACCAGCATATTGCCTCATCGTCCAGAACCGCGTTCTATACATAAGAGGCTGAATGCCTCTTGTAAATGGATATTCACCCGGAAAGCCAATATCTGTAAGATAATCTATAGATTCTGTATTGACAGGTGTATACAATGGATCAATATGTATGTCTGATAATGTAGAAAACAAATTTTTTCTTTGTTTTGCTTTACCTTGCGCCTGGTTCCATTTTTCATACCTCTGTCTCAACTCATCATAATTGCCATTCTTGTTCATGATAATACCCTTGTATTTATCTCTACTAATAAAGCATTGTTTTCCACTTTATCCCCGGCTTTTACATACACATTCGTTACCTTACCATCTGCAGGGGATTTAAGTTCATTTTCCATCTTCATTGCCTCAATAACAATAAGGGGTTGCCCCTTCTTAACGATAGCTCCATTCTCTACCTTCACCGCTACAATCTTACCTGGTATAGTAGCTGATATTTGAAAAATTTCTCTGTCTTCGTGTAACTTTTTTTCCTTATTCTTAACATGATTCAACGGACTTCTAATCTTTACGGAGTAATTATATCCATTTACGCATACAGTAGCACTATCTTTTTCCCTGTAAAAGATAATATCATAAGATTTACCATCCACAAGTAAAGAATAAACACTCACATTGTTATTGTTTTTTATCAGTGATAGATCACCAACTATCTCTTTTTTATCCACAAAGCATCTATATTTATTATTTTCTATCTGGGTAACCTCAACAGTATGTTCAGTGTTATTTATCACCACATTTATATTCATTATAAATCCTTTTGCTACAAAATTTTATAGATATTCAAATATCTAAAAAGACAATCTATACCATCAAACTTGTTTTGTCTAATCAATTTGACCCCTGCACCAATCGCAGGAACTCCTCTTCTGATATGATTTTTAAACCTAATGTTCGTGCTTTCTCCAATTTTGAGCCCGGTTGATCCCCAACTACAACATAATCTACCTTCTTACTAACAGACTCTGTTACGCTTCCTCCATTTTGTTCAACAAGTTGCTTTGCCTGTTCTCTTGAGAGTGTATTAAGACCACCTGTAAAAACAAACCTTTTTCCTTTCAATGGTCCTGAACTCGCCTTTTCATAAGGATTAGTAATATTGATGTACCTTTTTAATCTTTTTATCAAAGACTTATTCTCACTGGTATTAAAGAAATCGTATATACTTTCTGCTATTTCTGGTCCTATACCTTCAATCTGTTGAAGCCCTTCCTTTGTAGCCCTTTCTAATTCATCTATGTCCCTAAAATGCATGGCAAGCGTCTTTGCTATGTGCTCACCCACATGGAGTATTCCAAGTGCAAAAATAAATTTATCAAGTTGTACCTGTCTACTTTTCTGGATCGCATCTATTAATTTTTGGGCAAGCACATCCCCCATTCTCTCAACATGTATAATATCATCTTTCTTCAATTCATAAAGTGAAGCCACATCCTTAACAATGCCTTTATCTACAAAGGTACTGATCCATTTTTCGCCGAGTCCTTCAATATCCATAGCACCACGCTGTGCAAAATGTCGTATTCTTTCTTTAACCTGTGCTGGACATGAAATATTTATACATCTATAAAATATGTCACCTTCAAGTTTCTCTATACGGGAACCACATACAGGACATTTCTCGGGCATCTTAAATGGTTTCTCTTTACCTGTCCTCTTCTCTTTAACAACACCAACAACTTCTGGTATAACATCCCCTGCCCTTTCTACTATTACAGTATCTCCTATTCTTATATCCTTTTTATTAATCTCACTCTGATTGTGCAAAGTGGAACGCTGTATCCTCGCACCTCCTATGGTTACAGGTTCCAGTATAGCCACAGGTGTGAGAATACCTGTTCTTCCAACCTGCGGTATTATATCAATTATTTTTGTAACAGCCGTCCTTGGTTTAAACTTATATGCTATTGCCCAGCGGGGGCTATGCGAAACCTCACCTAACGCCCTTTGCAAGGAAATGGCATTTATTTTAAAAACAACACCATCACATTCATACGGTAACTTATCCCTGATCTCTTCCATGTATGAAAAGTACTCAAAGACCTCTTTTTTTGATTTGAGTAATTTATTATGGGGATTGGTTTTTAATCCCCATGCCTTAAAATGTTCCAGTACCTCCATGTGCGTTTTAAACTCTATACCTTCGTATGCCCCTACAGCGTATAAAATAATATCAAGCTTTCTCTGGGCTGTAACCTTGGGATCAAGCTGTCTCAATGAACCTGCAGCAGCATTCCTTGGATTACTAAATAATGGCTCTCCATTTTCTTCGCGTTGAGTATTAAGGGCAAGGAAGTCTTTTTTATTCATAATAACCTCGCCCCGTACCTCAATATGTTTAGGAGCCCGATATTTATCCTCTATAAGGTACATTGGTATACTCTTAATGGTTCTCAAGTTTTGCGTAACATCCTCTCCAATATAGCCATCACCTCTTGTAGAACCAACTTTAAAAACCCCGTTTTCATATACCAATTCAACTCCAAGTCCATCCAACTTTGGTTCACCAACAAACTCATAAAAGTCTTCTCGCCCAAGAAACCTATTAATTCTTTCAACAAATTGCTCAAACTCCTCGTTAGAAAAAACATTATCAAGGCTTAACATAGGTACTGTATGCTTTACCTGATTAAATTTCTCAAGTGGCTTTCCTCCAACCCGTTGAGTTGGTGAATTAGGATCGAAGAATTGTGGGTACTGTTCTTCAAGGGTTTTTAGTTCTCTAAAAAGTTGATCATATTCAGCATCGGTAATCTCTGGCGAATCAAGCACATAATAAAGATAGTTATGATGTTCTATTATCTTTCTTAATTCTTTTATTCTCTTTTCAGCTTCGTGAAGATTCATTTTTTTTCCTTTAACCTCTATTGTATCTAAACATACTTAAATCCGGTAACTGATCAAGTATCTTATATACATCTGTACCAGCGCGGATAACTGATATGTAATCAATAATCCATCCCATTTGTTCTGGCAGGTCCGTGTGTGATATAAATTTAAAGAGGTCCCTCAGTATGCCGATGGTTTGAGGAATATGGCCACAGGCAGGTTTTCTGTTAAAGCCATTATGAGAGCGTATTCGTGCAGCAAAGAGCCCATCTCTTGCATCCCCACGATCTCCAGTATCTGCTATCTGATTTAAATAAGTCTTCGGCATTTATTCATTTCTAAAACATCAAGTTAATCAAGTCAATTATATCAAAGATCCCGGTAATAAACACAAAAAATGCATTTGAAAATAAGGAGGTTTGTGCAATGAGCAAAGGGTACCCCTCAGGAAGATTGGTCGTGCGTCAAATCTTAGGTATTCTTCTAAATGGTTAGCCTTTTTAAACCAAAATAGCCATTCTTATTTTGTTTGACTTTAACAATAAAATATTATTTAAAATAGACAACGCCTGGGTGGCGGAACTGGTAGACGCAAGGGACTTAAAATCCCTCGGAGCTCAAACTCCATGCCGGTTCGATCCCGGCCCCAGGCAATTTTCCTTATAAGGAGGTTCACATGAAAAATAAAATTATATGGCTTGGTCATGCGAGCTTTAGAATATCAAATAGCAAAGTTGTCTATATAGATCCATGGCAGTTAAAAAAAGATGAACCAAAGGCAGACATTATCCTTATAACACATGATCACTTTGACCACCTATCTGTAGAAGATGTAAAGAAAATAACCAAACAGGGAACTGTGATAGTAACAACTGCTTCTGCAAAATCTCAGCTCTCCGGAGATGTAAGAGCAGTTAAACCAGGAGATAAACTTAAAATAGGGGACATAGAGATAAACGCTGTTCCTGCCTATAATCCATCAAAACCTTTCCATCCCAGGCAAGCAGGAAATGTTGGGTTTGTTATAACGATGAATGGAGAAAGCATTTATCATACAGGTGATACAGAATTTATAGAGGAAATGAAATCTATCAAAGCTGATGTATTGCTGGTGCCTGTTGGAGGCAAATATACCTCGGATGCAGATGACGCTGCAAAGATTGCAAACACAATTAACCCAAAGGTAGCTATACCTATGCACTGGGGTACACTAAATGATGTAGCCGGGAAAGAGGCAGCTGAAAGATTCAAAAAGCTTGTAAAAACACAGGTAGAGATCCTCGTACAGGAAACATAATTTTTTTAAATGCATGTTAACAATTAACTTACATGGGTGAGGCAATAGATGTATCAAAATGGTATACAAAAGTATAAGTTTTAATATCCGAAATTAATGTAATGGCATGAGCTGGCTTATTTTCGCAAATAAATAATAAAAAGGAGGTTTTGATGAAAAAGTATCAGATGTTTATCAATGGCAAGTGGGTGGATGCGAAATCAGGCAAGACGATGAAGATCATAAATCCTGGCAACGAGGAGATAGTAGCAGAGGTACCAGCGGCTGATGTGGAGGATGTAAGGGAGGCAATAAAGGCAGCAAGGAACGCATTTGACAGTGGTGTATGGTCGAAGCTTGAACAGAAGAAACGTTCTGAGCTGATGTTAAAGGTAGTAGATGGACTTATAGCAAAACAAACAGAGCTTGCGGAGCTTGAGTCACTGAGTTCTGGAGCAACGATAAGGAAGTCATCAATGATAGACACGCCGCTTGCAGTTGATCATTTCAGACATTTTGCAGAGCTTGCGTACAAGAAGGACTTATATGAGCCATTGCCATGGATAAACTTTCCCTCAGTGAGCTGGAACTTTGTGGTAAGGGAGCCGATAGGGGTAGCAGGACAGATCATCCCATGGAATTTTCCATTACTTATGGCTGTATGGAAGATAGCACCTGCGATAGCAGCAGGGAACTGTGTGGTATTAAAGCCAGCGAGCTACACGCCACTGACAGCCCTTGAGCTTGCGAAGTTAATAGAGGAGGCAGGGATACCTGCTGGGGTAGTGAATGTTGTCACAGGTTCTGGAGGTGTAGTGGGAGAGGAGCTTGCGAGCAATCCGATGGTAGACAAGGTAGCATTAACAGGGTCTACGGAGGTAGGGAGGCGAGTAATGGAGCTTGCATCAAAGACAGTGAAGAAGGTAACACTTGAGCTTGGTGGGAAATCAGCGAACATCGTACTTGCGGATGCAATACTGGACGAGGCAGTGGATGGTGCATTATTTGGGACATTTCTACATGCTGGGCAGGTATGTGAATCAGGGACGAGGTTACTTGTAGATGAGAAGATATATGATAAGTTTATGGACAAGCTATTAGCGAGGGCAAAGGGTATCAAGGTAGGGTATCAGATGGATTATGAGACAACGATGGGACCTGTGGTATCCGGGAAGCAGAGAGAGACGGTAGAGGGATATATAAAGGCAGGTCTGGAAGAGGGGGCGAAGTTAGTGTTAGGGGGTAAGAGGCCTGATGGGTTAAAGAAAGGGTATTACATAGAGCCTACGATTTTCACAGAGGTAGATAACAAGATGAAGATAGCGCAGGAGGAGATATTTGGTCCTGTTTTATCAGTGATTAAATATAAGACAGTGGAGGAGGCAATAAAGATAGCGAACGACAGCATGTATGGTTTAGCAGGTGGGGTATGGTCAACAGACATTCCAAGGGCTATAGAGGTAGCGAAGGCAATACGGACTGGTACAGTATGGATAAACGATTATCATTTGATCAATGCGATAGCGCCTTTTGGAGGGTACAAGCAGAGCGGCATAGGCAGGGAGTTAGGGACATACGGGTTTGACGAATACACACAGATCAAGCACATACATGTAGCAGTAGCACCACGGAAAGCAAAATTCTGGTATGACCTTGTACTGGATTAGCCGAAGAGATGCCACAGTAAATAAAGTATATTAGCATTTTAAGAATTAAGATAATATACTTAAAGTATAGGGGAAAGGAGGAGAGAATATGCTATTTCTCTCCTCGTAACTATAGATTATGAAAAAACCGCATATAGACTTAAAAGGCTTGAAAACTGTAGAAAACATTTCTTTTAAAAACCTGGATTTTTCCTTATCAGAGGCAGAACTCATGCGTCAACTCAGCGAAAAAAAAGGCTACACCTTATTCCTTGGAGTTTTTACAATAAAAGAGGTAGAAAAATTCTTAAAGAGATCACATATCTTCCAGCTACTCAAAGAAAAGGGCTTTACCAATCTATTGATGGATATAAATACCGATGATCCACACAAGCATATACTAAGGATATACTTTGATAAAAGAGATAAATCCCATCTATTAATTGAGATTATTCTGGCAGAAAGTGTTTTTAAACCAAAGATTAAATACCTTACATCGTTTAAATATAGCACATATAACATGATGGTAATAGAATGGCTTGTTTTACAAAATCCATTGGCAACTTTCACAAAAGAACGCCCCCAACTTCCGGATCAACAATACCCTGGTCTGGGCATAGCAAAGCAGGTTGCTGATATGTTGATCAGGGTAGCTTTATATCTCAAAAAAGACGGTATACTTAACTTCCCGCAATATTACCACAATGCTGTAATTTATTCTCAATTTTTTAAATTCTACAATCCTTATATGCATGGTATTTTAAAGGCATTAGAAAGATCACTATCAAAGTATACACTCGCGGATGCATCGTATGCTATTTCTCTGGATTGTGTAAGAAACCTTAAGGACGGTGAGCTATTCAAATGGAAGGCTGAAGAGCTTATATTGCCATTATCAAATGAATTGAAACGATACTTTGAATCCAAGGAATATGAAAACATAGTAACCAATACGCTAAATGAGTATTCTTTTGACATTGACTGGGCAATATACAAATCAAAGGTTAAGGGTTCACAGGGGTCACAGTAAAGGCATCTGTTGCTGGATCATAAACCAATTTATATTTTTGCTTACCTGTTTTATCTTTAAAAAAGGCAATATTGTCTGTGTTACTTTTTGCCTCTTTCATTATAAACTTGAGATAAAAGAGATTTTCATCTTTTATACGCTTTAACTCTTCCAATCCCTGTGGATCTCCTACAATCTTCATATCACAAACCACTATATATTCACTATCAACCAGTTACATAAATAAAACCTGTTCGTTAATAGCGTTTAATTTTTATTCCTTTGTTATTGTAAATTCTACCCTTCTATTTTTTGCCCTTCCTTCAGCAGTGGCATTTGAAGCAATCGGATTCATCATACCGTACCCCCTGGCTGTCAACCTATCAGGAGAAACACCAGCCCTGATTAAATACTTCATTACACTCTCTGCTCTTAACTGTGAAAGCCTGAGATTATATGCTGGAGAACCAACATTATCTGTGTACCCTTCTATCCTTACATTAATACCAGGATTTTCTTTTATAACCTGTGCAATCTCATCCAATAATGAATATGAATCAGGTAGTATTTTTGCGCTACCTGTTTCAAAATGTATAGCCTCTGTGATCTCTATTTTCTTCTTTGCTTTCTCAAGTATGACCCTTGGTTTCTTTTCTATCGCAGGAACAGGCGGAGGTGGCGGCGGAGCTACCTGGACTGGCTCAAGTGTAAAATTAATAATGGTTTTCATCATATTCTTTACCTGAACACTTATCGTTCTACTCACATATCCCTGAGCTGACACAGTCATCTCATAATTTCCTGGTACCATTTTTATAAAGTATGCTCCTGTTCTTGGATCAGTTGCAGCAGGTGGTAATGTTGTATTATTAAAGGTAATTACGGCTGCTAATGGCTTACCTGTTGTATCTGTTACTACACCAGCAACAGCACCTACAAGTACAACCTTCTTCATAACAACTTCCTGTGTGATGGTCTGACCTGTTATTATCGTACCTTCTAATGAAGTAGGCTGGTAACCTTCTTTATAGAAATCAAGTTTTACCTGCCCTGCATCCATAGGACAGCTTGTAAATGTACCATTGCTCCCCGTTATAATGTCTGACATATCTGTTCCCTCAAACTTTACAATGACACCAGATATAGACATCCCTGTTTGCTCATCAAGCACCACACCTGTTATCTTTCCCTTTTCCGGTGGTGCCTGGACCCTTTGTATAACAACTGGTGTACTGGGTAATATTGTGTAACTGGCGCCAGCTATAATATCCCACAGCGGAACCGCTCTGACTGTTACATTTGTACCAGGTGTAATTGAGGAGGGTAAAGATTCTGTCTTTGTTATTCCTATATCCACTGCCCCATCTATAGCTAACCCCTTCGTGGGTGTAAGCCTAATTCCAGGTGTTACATACTGTGGAGATTGATTATACCTGAGATGCGGCAAAGAGGAATTTTTTCCCGTATTTATAAGTTGATTTGTGTAATACTGAACAAAAAATGTAGCATAAGGACTGGGAATTTCTATATCAGCAGCACCTATTACCTGATCATCATGATAAATGCCCATTGCGTATTCCTCTTCACTGCGAGGGATACCAATAGAATACATCTCGGCTACAGATGTGTAATTACCTAAAGTATAATTAGGTGCCTGTAAAAGGTATCGTGAACGATCCCATTTATAACCAATATTTATATTAAATCTGAAAGGTATATCCTGTGATGCATCAAGATCGACAGTCCACAACCATCTTGCTCCAAAATTAGTTGCACCCAACTTATAGCCAAGCTGATCAGGGCTCGTAAGCAATTGCGAAAATCCATCCAGTCCCATTGCAAAACCAGGGGTTACAAGAAAGCTTAACTTAAACCCGGCAGTAAGATCCCCAAGTGCCTGATATAAATCATTTCTGTTTGTTTGATGGTTTGTTATTGTCTGTGCTGCACTTGTATCGTTTATAAATAACTCTAACCAATTGGCAGCGCCATAGGTTAGATTTATATTGCCTTCTATCCTCTGGTTTATATCACCAGATGTATTAAGCAACTGTGTGTCACGAAAAAACAGACCATTTATTCCAAACATTGCACCTGTTTGAGGTAATGCCTCAGCTGATATAACTCTGATCAATCCTGTTTCTCCTTGCATAGCTGGTCCCATAGGAGATGAAGCAAAGGCATACGAACTTAGCAATACTATCAGTACAGCTATTACTAAAAGAATACTTTTCATATAACCTCCGGCTTAAGAATTGTTCTAAGCATACAAAAAAAATCATAAAAGTCAAGATAATATCTATTGGATGCTGGATGGGTTATTTGGTAAACCCAAAAAATGCAATAGGAAAGTTTGTTCATTCGCTCGGGGTACTCACCCGATGTAAGGTTGTCATTGCGAGGAATAAAATGACGAAGCAATCTACAAGCATAGGGATTGCTTCGCCTGCG
>Ga0078972_1015707_pt1 | contig 11498 bp, 10 predicted proteins | sample YelNatPaOPGAMG01_FD_67568 | JGI IMG/M metagenome (GOLD analysis project Ga0078972, IMG submission 67568) | Hot spring thermophilic microbial communities from Obsidian Pool, Yellowstone National Park, USA - OP-RAMG-01 (SPADES assembly) (version 2) | ecosystem: Environmental > Aquatic > Thermal...
CAAAAAAGAATTATTGTGCTGTCATTGCGAGCCGCAGGCGAAGCAATCCCTATGCTTGTAGATTGCTTCGTCATTTTATTCCTCGCAATGACAACCTTACAGAGGACTTAAATCTCGTTTACAATAAACCCCTCTCCGCCTTTTTGCTAAAAAGGGGCAGAAGGGATTACGGGTGGATCGCACGACCCTTTCCTTTGTGTGGGTGCCCCGAACGAACAAACGAACTTCTTTATTTCATTTTGGAGTTTATGCGACGGTGGTTTTAGTTTGATGAATCAAACCTCTACTTTTGGATTAAGAAACTGGATTCCCGTTTTCACGGGAATGACACTGGAGAGATAGGATTGCTTCGCTACGCGAAGGGGGGCTCGAAGAATTGAGCGAATGAACAAGCCTTCCTATTTTATAATTTTTTTGTTAACTTGCCTAAACTTAGGACCAAACCCGCACACAGCACGATCATAAAGATCAGCCATAGGTATGCAATATGACGTACCAAAAAAAATATAGTAAACCTGTGAAGTGCTATAACAAATGGAACGCACAATACCACGGCTAAAACAAAAGCAAGCGTTTTTATACTGGTGCGAGGATTTTTAAAAAGTTTGAGCATAGCCTTATATACAACAATGATAAATAAAATATCAGCAACTGCACTCAGGAGTAAAATACCTGTAATAACTATGCCTTCAACGCTTAGCCAGCGCATGTTAGCCTTCAATTTTATTTTTTGCTGCTCCAACAAGGGATGCAAATGTTTTAATACCTGCTTTAAGCATATAATTACCAAGCTGCTCCGGGAGTTCTGATGTAACCTTAGGATTTATAAAGTTTGCAGTACCCACCTGAACAGCCGTTGCTCCGGCAAGCGCATACTCTATGACATCCTCTACTGTAAATATACCACCAACCCCTATGATCGGTATATTGATTTTACCGTATGTATCATATACAAGTTTCAATGTTATTGGTTTAATAGCAGGACCTGACAAGCCTCCTGTTTTTGCGCCAAGAAACGGCCGTTTATTTTTAATATCAATAGCTAAAGCAGGATAAGTGTTTGCAATACTAACCGCGTCAGCACCGCCTTTCTGTGCTGAAATAGCCATCTCAACAATATTCGTTACCATTGGTGAAAGTTTTACGATCAGGGTTTTATCTGTTACATCCCTTACCTTTTGAGTGATGGTTTGCACAACAAAAGGATCTTTACCAAATTCAGCCCCACCTGCTTCTACATTGGGACAGGATATATTAAGTTCAATACCATCTATACGCTTAATCCTGTTCAATCTTTTTGCAAGCGTGACATACTCATCTATAGATCTTCCAAAGATGTTTACAATAATACGCGTGTCAATATCTCTGAGTTGTGGCAACACATTTTTCACAAATGCATTCAGGCCTATATTCTCAAGCCCTATGGAGTTTATCAAACCTGAAGGGGTTTCTTTGATCCTTGGTTCTGGATTGCCTTTTCTCGGTTCAAGGGATAAACCTTTTGTCACAAACCCTCCGATGCTTTCAAGAGAGATAAATTTTTTATATTCAACACCGTAGCCGAATGTGCCGGAAGCACCTATAATAGGGTTTTTTAAAAGCATACCATTGATCTTTACCTGTAAGGCGGCATTTTTTCTCATATTATACTTTAAACTCCTGCAGTTTTAAATAAAACATTATTACCCCATAAATTACCATAAAAACATTTATCCATACAGTTTAAGCACCCCGGAACTTCCTCCAATACCTGATAAGCCCGGGTGCGTTCATGTATGCTGGATCCGCGAGTTCATATAGTTCAAAGAGTTCCTGATCATTACTTGTTTTTTCTATCAAACCTTTAAAATATAATTCAAATTCCTTTATAATTTCTTCGTCTGATTTACCCTGTTTCAGCCTTTCTCCTATCCAGCTTGTCCAGATAAGTAACATCTCCTCCAGCCTTTCTAAATGTAATAGAACATCATTGTACATTCCGAAGTGGGTGAGATACAGTGTGGATGGCTTTATCTGGCGTATTTTTTTTATAGATTCCTGCCAGGCTTCTACATTTATATCTGGTGGGGGAGTGGGCGCAAAGATAGGTCCATCTTTGATGCGTATACCTCCTACATCGCCTGTGAACATCATACCCTCTATGAGATAAACATTATGATGTGAGGCATGACCTGGTGTAGAAAACACCTGGATCTTAATGCCTCCAACATTAATAATCTCTCTGTCTTCAGTGGGATGGATATGTGACTGTGATATAGGCTTGAGCTGTCCCCACAACCTATCCATATCGTCCTTGTAGATCTGTTTTGCTGATGCAAATAATCTGGATGGATCAACCATATGTTTAGCACCATTAGAATGGACATATATCATCGCGCCTTGTTCCGCAAGGTGCCATGCTGCACCAGCATGGTCAAGATGGATATGGCTAACAAAGACAGCCCTTACATCTTTTGGTGTATAACCATGTTTTGATAATTTATCTGTAAGGGTTTTATATGTAGTGTCAGGACCTGTTTCAATTAGTATGGGTCCTTCACTGGTTTCAATCATGAAGCTCGCGATAGAGTAAGGTTTAAAAAAATTGAGATCTAAAATGTGAATATTCATTTAATAGCCTCCTTTAGATTTTTTATACCCCCAAGCTGACCGCATGCAGCATCTATCTCTTCACCATGCGTTGTTCTTACCATACATGCAATATTATGGTCTAATAGATATTTCTGGAATGCCCTTATGTGTTCTTCATCTGGTTTTTCATAATCCACGCCGCTATGAGGATTAAACGGGATCAGATTTACCTTAAATGGAAATTGTTTCACAAGTTTAGCAAGCTGTATAGCATGGGCAATACCATCATTGATACCTTTGATCATTACATATTCAAATGTGATCCAGCCCTTTCTTTTCCTGTGATAATCTTTCAATGCGTCAATCAGTTCTGCTAATGGATAGATTTTATTGATGGGCATAAGGTATGTTCTTGTATCATCATAAAGTGCATTTAATGATACTGCTATATGCGCCTTTGATTCTTCTATAAAACTTCTTATTCCTGGAACAAGCCCTGCTGTTGATACTGTTATTCTACGATGGGAATACTGGTATCCGTATTCTGATGTAAATATTTCTATTGCCTTGAGGGTATTGTCGTAATTTGCAAATGGTTCTCCCATGCCCATAAATACAATATGGGAAATATAAATATCTGGATTATCAGCTTTAACAACAGCAAGTTGTTCTGTAATCTCAAATACATTTAAATGCCTTTTAAACCCTTTAATTCCAGTAAGGCAGAATTTGCATCCTAAAGCACAACCTACCTGAGTAGAAACGCATAGTGTATTCCATCGTCCCATCGGGATAAGCACAGATTCAATTGTGTATCCATCGTTAAGTTCAAGCTGGTATTTGGTTGTTTTATCTTTGCCTGTCTGCTTGTTAACTATATTTAAAGATGGAATTTCAAAGTGTTCTGACAATAGATGCCTTGATGATCTGGAAATGTTTGTCATTTCAGAAAAATCGCGTACCTGTTTCTTGTAGAGCCATACAAAGACCTGTTGTGCACTGTAAGCAGGCAAGCCAAGCCCCTTAAGCTCTACCTCAAGCTCTTTCAAGCTTAAAGTTTTAATGTTGTGTTTTTGCATAAGTTGTTATTCAATATGCATGAAGCTCTATTTCTGAAAAGAAGTATGGAATCTCAATTTCAGCACTTTCTGGGCTGTCTGAGCCGTGTACAATGTTTTTTTCAATATCGGATGCAAACATATTTCTTATTGTGCCTTTTTCTGCCTTTTTAGGGTCCGTTGCACCCATAATGCTCCTTACCCTGTTTATAACATCGTCTCCTTCTAACACCATTACTACGATAGGTCCTGATGACATAAAGTTCGTAAGGCTATCAAAGAATGGTTTGTCTTTGTGGACCCTGTAAAAACCCATTGCCCTTTCTTTTGTGAGAGAAAGCATCTTTATTCCGATTATCTTTATACCCTTTTCCTCAAACATAGATATTACCTTTCCGATGATCCTTTTGTTCACTCCATCCGGTTTTATTATAGAAAGTGTTCTTTGCACATTGCCTCCTTTTTTATTTATCAACATAATAATTTCTCATATAGTTTCAAGTAATAGAAACTTGCATATTCAACCTGTTCACGCTATTAATAACCTATGCCTCTTTTACAAATTAATGACCTGAAGGTGTATTATACAGGACACAGTTTGTTTCGCAAGCAAACCGTTACAAAGGCGGTTGACGGTGTATCTCTTTTTATAGATGAACATGAGACACTGGGACTTGTTGGTGAAAGTGGCTCAGGCAAATCAACTCTTGGTAAGGCATCTCTGTTATTGGTAAAGCCAGCAGGGGGCAGGATAATATTTGATGGAACGGACATGGTAGATGCAGATACATATAAAAATAAGGCTATAATGAAAAAATTCAGACAGGAGGCACAGATCGTTTTTCAGGATCCCTATAGCTCCCTGAACCCAAGAATGAAGGTAGGTAGAATTATAACAGATCCATTGCGTGTTCATGGTTTTAAAGATAGAAAGCTGTTGAAGGAAAGGGCTATGGAGCTGCTCAAACTTGTTGGATTATCTGAATCCGCTTATGATAAATATCCTTATGCGTTTTCGGGTGGACAGCGTCAGAGGATCAGCATAGCAAGAGCTTTAGCTATAAATCCAAGGTTCATTGTGGCGGATGAACCTGTGTCAAGCCTTGATATATCTATTCAGGCACAGCTTCTAAATTTGTTTAAACAGATTCAAGAAGAAAAAGGGATTAGTTACCTTTTTATATCACATGATCTGAGAACCGTTGCCTTTATAGCACACAGGATCGCGGTTATGTACCTTGGTAGAATCATGGAGCTTGCCTCAAAGCAAGAACTTATCACCAAGCCGCTACATCCATACACCAGGCTTTTACTCTCAAGTATTCCATCAAAAGATAGAAAATCCACAGAGCATAATGAGCCATTAAACAAGTCTGGAATGGGGTGTGTATTTTATCCAAGATGTAGCCTTGCAAAAGGTATATGCATGGATATCAGTCCAAAATTGAAAGAGGTATCACCTGGTCATGCAGTGGCATGTCATTTGTATTAACCAAACATACATTTGTAAAATAGAGAACAAACTTCCTTATTACATTCTGGATTAACCAGGAATGCCTTGAAAAAGAAAGATTGGTGAAATAAAGGTAGTCATTAATATGTTGTTAAAGTTTATCATAAAAAGACTTTTAATGATGATACCTGTTATAATAGGTATTACATTTATATCATTTGTTATTATCTCACTTGCTCCAGGCAATATACTTACATCATTGAAAATGAATCCTTACATATCCCAGAAAACAATTGAAATGATGGAACAGGCATACGGGCTTAACAAGCCATTACTTGAACGCTACGGCTTGTGGTTGTGGCAGGTATTACATTTAAATCTTGGTAATAGTATCTATTATCATGCGCCTGTGCTGGAGCTTATACTTTCCAGGGCAAAAAACACCCTTATTCTATCTGTTTCAGCCATATTGATCTCGTGGCTTCTTGCACTTCCATTAGGTATTATTGCTGGCATAAAAGAACAAAGCCTATTTGATAAGATAGCTGGTATGATAAATTATGTTGGTATATCAATACCTTCATTCTTCATTGCATTCTTGATGCTTCTTTTTGCTGCAAAAACAGGGGCATTACCTACTGGTGGTACAACAAGTCCACTTTATAATTTGTTAAGTCCTGTGGATAAGATCTATGATAGGTTTATACACCTCATAATGCCTGTAACCGCACTTGCTATCCCTCAGATAGCCTCGTATGCAAGGCTTATAAGAGCGAATGTGATAGAGGTTAACCACAGTGAATTTGTTACAGCAGTAAAGGCAAGGGGTATAAGAAATAGCAGAGTTGTATACATACATATTCTCAAGAATGCCATTAATCCATTTATTACATTAGCAGGTTATGATTTTGGTAGCCTGCTCGGTGGTGCAGCCCTGGTAGAGGCTATACTTAATCTACAGGGGCTTGGCACATTATTGTTAAAGGCGGTTATGTCAATGGATGTGTTTCTCCTCATGGGAGATATTTTAATCGGTGCTGGTATGCTGCTAATAGGGAATCTTATAGCTGATATTGCACTTATTTATATTGATCCCCGTATTAAATCACGGACATAGATATGCAAAGTATGACGCAAAAAACTATAGTCACGATAGCAGGTATTATACTTTTTTTATTTTATATGAGCGCAGTATTTGCTCCATTTGTAGCTCCCTACTCTTACAAACAACAGAACAGGGCATGCCCGGATGAACCACCAACTTCTATACATATAACCATACAAAAAAACGGAAAGACCTTATTTGTAAGACCTTATGTTTACAGGTATGTGCTATCAGATATACACAGCGAAACCTACAGAGAACTTAAAGATGTGCGGTATCCTGTGGAGTTCTTTACACATGGAAAGCTTTTTTATGTTAGAGGCGCTCAGCTACATCTGCTCGGGACTGATGGACTTGGAAGGGATTATTTTTCAAGGCTTGTATATGGAGGCAGGATCAGCCTTTTTATAGGGCTGATCGGTGCTGGAATAAGCTTTTTTATAGGTATTATTATAGGCACATTTTCAGGGTATATGGGTGGGATTATTGATACCATCATAATGAGGTTTACAGAGATCCTTATGTCTTTACCTACCTTTTATCTGTTATTAACACTTGCAGTGATAATACCAGCAGGTGTTAGCTCAGCTACTACATTTATACTCATTATAGGTATGTTAAGTTTTATAGGTTGGGCAGGCTTTGCCAGGGTTATAAGGGGTATGGTGCTGAGTTTGAAAGAAAGGGATTTTGTTCAGGCATCAAAGGCATACGGTGATACTGCATGGGGTATCATAAGAAAACAGCTTATACCAAACCTGTTATCTTATACTATTGTCTCAATAACATTATCTATACCAGCATATATTATAAGCGAGTCTGCTTTAAGCATGCTCGGATTGGGCATAAGAGAACCTGATGTGAGCTGGGGCAACATGTTAAGTGAAGCAACAAATATTGAGGCACTTACCACAAGGCCATGGATGCTTGCCTCTGGAATTTGCATTGTTGTAGCTATACTATGTTTGAATATAATAGGAGATTATTTCAGGCAACGCATTGACCCGCATACAAGATGATAAGGCATTGGTTACCCCCAAATTGCAACACATCAGGGGTTTGATAAATCAAACCGCTACATGTTTCTCTATTTTTGCAAATGCATTTTGGATGAAGGATTGCTCTGTAATAATATAGTTGCAAATCAAAAAAGATTGTTATAAAAAATCAGTGTTTTACACTTGTATACTTTTTGCACATAGTGTATATAAGGATATAGAACATTTTATAATGAAACCAGAAGATGAAAAATATATAGAATTGATTAACAGGATAGGTTTACAGCTATTTGAGATAGACGATCCAGAAGAGATTATGGATGTATTCCTCAAGGCTATTCTTGGTATTACCAATATGGAAATTGCTGCAATCCATGCATATAATACAAAGACAGGGATTCTTGAGGTCATCAGAAGCATTGGTATGCCAGAAGATATTTATGATGCTGTTTGCAGGCTATTGCCCGGGCAAGGGGTTTCTGGAAAGGCATTCTATGAATCTTCGGTGATGTTCTACAGTAGAGATAAAAAGGACAACCCGGTCATTTCTATAATACCGGATAAGGTAGGTACCATAATAGCTGTACCTATTAAATTTATGGATATTACAATAGGTGTACTTGCCATAGCAAGTCAGAAGGTGACGCCCATCCAGCATATTGATACACGCTTTTTAGAGAACATAACAAAATATATTGGAGGGATGGTAGAGTACATAAGGCAGAGTAAGAATTTTACAAACAGAATTAAAAAGGGATTTTACAATACAAAGGTAGTGGAAAATATTGTTCAGGATTTGCCATCAGGTGTTATCTATATGGACACCAAGGGCAGGATACTTCTATTCAATCCTGTTATGGAACAGATCACCGGTATAAAGGCACAGGATATTGTGAACAAACAGATAGATGAGTTTATAAACAAGGTGAAATTAACAGGGTTTGATTATCAGGATGTAGTAAAAAATGCTGTTGTAAAAAAGCGATTAAACAGCTTTGGTATCCTTCCGGATGGGCGCGAAATATACTTTGGTTTCACGATAGCGCCTGTTAAAGATGAAAATAACAATGTTGAAGGTGTTATTGCCATATTTGCTGATCTTACACAGATAAAAAGGATGGAAGAGGAACAACACAGGATGTCTCATTTAGCTATGATCGGAGAGATGTCTGCACGGCTTGCACACGAAATAAAAAACCCTCTGGCAAGTATTATTATAGGAATACAGCTTTTTAAGAAAAGATACCCGGATGAGAGCGATTCAAAATACCTTGACATGATCATATCTGAAATCCAGAGGATAGATGATCTTGTTAAGGATCTGTTGACGTATTCAAAATCAACTGTACCGCACATGACAGTAGTCAATGTAGCAGAGGTGATAAAAAATGTACTCAATATCCTTGCCCCTCAATTTGAGCATTACAATATAAAGGTTAACCTGTTTATACCACAAGATACAGAAACTGAGATTATTGCAGATGAGATAGGTATCCATCAAGCCATAATGAATATTGTTAATAATGCTATAGATGCCATGCCAAAGGGTGGGATACTTACAATAAGGGTGGTTCATCAAAAGGCGCCAAAGAAGGTTATTGTAGAGGACAATGTTAGGTATGAGTATCCGGAACAGGATCTGTTAAGATTAGATATTGAGGACACCGGGAAAGGAATTGAGGAGGCATATCTTGACAAGATCTATACGCCATTTTTTTCTACGAAGGCACAGGGCACAGGACTTGGTTTGAGTATTGTAAAAAATATAATAGAAGAGAACATGGCAAAGATTAGTGTGAATACTGTCAAAGATAAAGGTACAACCTTTAGCCTGTTGTTTCTAAAGGGTAGAAGAAGGAGATGTTTTGAGGTAATAAACTGTCCTCTTGAAGAGAGAGAAAGGTGTGAAGCCTATTTACGGGGTGATACATACAGATGTTTTAAGTATAAAGAACTTTTAACTGGCTGTTGTGGAATTAAGTGCATAAATTGTGAAGTGTATACCAGAGGTGTTGTCAGGTGAATATACTTATCATTGATGACGAAAAGATACTGGTAAATTTTATAGCTGATGCTTTAAGGTTACAAAAGCATAATGTGTTTTCAGCTTATACTGCTGAAGAGGGAATGAATATCCTTCAAAAGGAAAACATTGATATTATCCTGCTTGATATCCTTTTGCCGGATAAAAACGGGCTCGTTTTGCTTAAAGATATAAAGGCTATGGATGAGTCTTACGAGGTGATCATTATTACAGCCCATAGTTCTATAAAGGATTCTATAACAGCTGTAAAGATGGGTGCTGAAGATTATCTGGTGAAGCCATTTTCTCTGGAAGAACTTGAGATTACAATCAACAGGGTTGCTGATAAGATAAGATTGAAAAGAGAGCTCAACATACTTAAGAGTAAAGATGCTGAGATTAAGCTTAATTACTACATAGGTACATCTCAACAGATAAAAGATGCATACTCACTTGCAATGAGGGTTGCACAGGCAGAGCAAGCTATAGTGTTAATTGAGGGCGAGAGTGGTACGGGCAAGGAACTGCTTGCGAATTTTATACACAGGGCATCAAAAAGAGCAAATAAGCCATTGATAAGTATAAACTGTGCTGCTATACCAGAGCAGTTGCTTGAAGAAGAATTCTTTGGCTATGAACCAGGTGCGTTTACAGATGCCAGAAAGAGAAAAAAAGGATTGCTTGAACTTGCTGAAGGCGGTTTTGTTTTCCTTGATGAGATAGCAGAACTCTCTCCTTTACTTCAGGCTAAGTTATTGAGGGTTATAGAGTCAAAAAGCTTCATAAGACTTGGTGGAGAGAAGGAAATAAAATGTGATATAAGGTTTATTGTTGCAACCAATAAAAATTTGAAGGAACTTGTCAGCAAGGGCTTGTTCAGAGACGACCTTTATTACCGTATTTCTGTTATGCCTATAAAACTTCCACCATTGCGAGAGCGTAAGGAGGATATTCCGATCCTTGTAAATGACTTTATAAGGTCATTGAGCATAACAATGCAAAAGAATGTTAAAGGTATAGATAAAGAAGCACTGGATATATTGCTTAAGTATGATTGGCCAGGCAATATTAGAGAACTTAAAAATGTTATAGAGCGTGCTATCATGTTAACAGATACAGAAACCATTGGTAAGGATCAGATATTGTTACCCAAGAATACTGTAATTGATTATAAGCATACATACCTTGACAATGTTACAAAGGCAATACTGGAAACCAGAGAACCACTCTCATCAGTGGTTAATGAGATAGAAAATACGATTATATTAAAAGCCCTTGAACAAACGCAGTGGAATGTGACAAAGGCAGCAGAGATGCTTGGTATATCAAGGAATGTTATAAATTATAAGTTTAGAAAAAAGGAAATCCCACCTAAACCCAGAGACAGGACATAAAACATTGCCCTTTCTGGATTAATGATGCTGGTAATATGAATTTTTTATCATACATAGATTATATCCATTTATCTACTGTTGGTTATTGCAATAAAATATTTACTTGACGGATATAATTTATTGTTCTATAAAATGAAAAAAATAAAAAAGGAGAGGTATATGAAGAAAAATATCTTCAGATTTCTTGGTTTCGCGGTTGCAACACTATTAGTCATGACAATGGTTTATAGTTGTGGTGGTGGAGGAGGTGGAGGTGGTGGTACACCAACTGAACCAACAGTGATATTAACTTTGCAGCCGTCTTCAGGCACAGTGGATGCTGTTGGTCTAAGTGCATTAATAACGGAGGGTGTTTCTATTACATCTGGTAAAACAAAAGGCACTCTGGATCCAGCAACAGTTAATGTTTCACTTGATCCAGGTATACAATTTACATGGTCTGTTTCTTATGATGGAACCTCAATTAATATTATTCCAGATAGTTTTCTAACAGCCAATACAACATTTAGCGTAACGACAAGCTTCAGTTATACACTAAACAACAAACTCTATTCCACAATCCAATATAATAAATTTACAACTGTTTCTTCAGCAGGCAATATAAATGCAGGGCCGGGAAGTAGCTTTATAGTTACTATTAATAATCTTAGTCAGCCACCTGGCTTAAGCAGTATACTTGGAAGTGGACTGAGTACGATACCGATAGCGGTTGCAGTGATTACAGCGACAGTGCCTGATAGTAATGGTATTGGGTCTATGATTCTTTATGGTGGTATGGCGGATAGCTCTTCTTCTCCAGCGGACGTTGTACCAAATAGTTTTACTATTCCTCTGGGTGCGATCTATGAAGGTTCTTACTTTAAGGCAAGTGGGGCAGTTACTTTATCCCTTACTTC
>Ga0078972_1015709_pt1 | contig 11497 bp, 9 predicted proteins | sample YelNatPaOPGAMG01_FD_67568 | JGI IMG/M metagenome (GOLD analysis project Ga0078972, IMG submission 67568) | Hot spring thermophilic microbial communities from Obsidian Pool, Yellowstone National Park, USA - OP-RAMG-01 (SPADES assembly) (version 2) | ecosystem: Environmental > Aquatic > Thermal...
AGTTGATCCACCTGCCAGGTGCCATCGCGCAGGGCAATTAACACTACCGGCGCATCCACTCCCAGCTTGGGGATCACGAGACGCGTGGCGGGCACCTTCGGTTGGTCGGCCGGCAGTCCCATCAGCGGCGCTGTGGTCGTCTGTGACGCTTCCGAACTTCCGGCAGCAGCTGCCGTGATCGTGTCGGCACGCGGCTCGACCTGCGGTAGGCTTGTCAGCTTCCCCGCCGTTTGGCGATCAGTTAGTTGCGTGAGGGGTGTCGGTATGGCGGTTGCCTCCTGAATCACCTTTGCCGGAGTCGGAGCGTGTCTCCAGCCAGCCGGTAGTTCGGTTGTGGTGCGCACCACTGGCTCGCGTTGCACGGCATGTGGCTCATCGCGCGAAGGAATCTCCCCTCTCAGCCTACCAATGATGAAGCCGCTGACCACTCCGATAACACAGCATACCACAACGCTCGCCAGGAAAAGCAGGGGGAGCACTAATAGCCTCTGATCAGGCTGCCTATGCGTACCACGAGCGATGCGATGTCTCGGCATCACTGTCCCCGTCTTCCTGGGAGAATGCACAGAAATGAGGGAACGCTTGAATGCTAATATTTATCCCTTGCGTTTAGAGAACCACAACTATGCACGATCCGTCCCTTGCTCTGATCCTAGCCCCAAAGGATAACACATATATGGGTTTTGTCAATCGCACTATGAGAACTGCTCGGGTCAAGGATAGAAATTTGGATAAATGCTCAAACCTTGGTAGGATGTACTTGACATATGTGCATCTGCCAGAGCCCCAGAGTCACTGCGGCAATCTGGATGGTGACAAGCGACGGGACTTTGTGTCCCGCAGAGCAAGCATTTCGACTGTGACCGCGCATGAAACTGATACGCAATTCGAAATGAGGCCGCCAATGGACAAAGGTCAAGGACAAGGACTGGTGGAATATGCACTACTGATTGCCCTGATCGCCATGGTGGTGCTCGGAGCCGCTTTTATTCTGGGACGCAACCTGTACACCATCTTCTACGGCATCGCCGAAGCGCTTCAGTTCAGCTGTGGCCAGGTGAGTGCGGAGACGTTTCGCAGCTATGCCGGTGAGGGAACGCCGGCGTCGAGCCCACCTGCCCTAAGCCAGCGTCCTGCCGAGGGCACCATCACCCAAGGCTACTGGTTCTGTCACAAAGGATTGGACATCGCCAATGATGAGGGTGTGCCGGTGCGCGCTGTGGCAGCAGGTACCGTGCGCTTTGCCGGTTGGAGTGAGCGCGGCTACGGTTATATGGTGGTGCTGGATCACGGTGGTTATCAAACCCTCTACGCCCATCTCAAACAACCTCCCAGCGTCTCGAGTGGTCAGTCGGTTTCAGGTGGCACGCTGCTCGGCCTGATGGGCAACACCGGTTTCTCGACCGGCCCCCATCTTCACTTCGAGATCCGTCTGGGCAGCGAGCTGGTGGATCCCAACCTGTATCTGCCTTGACAAAACAGCCCGCCCAATTGGCATTGCACAGCATCCGTGCTACGATTCGGATAATTTGAGCAAACAACTCTGATTGGTAGTTAAGCCTATGGTTGTGGATGACCGCGCGTTGGACGCACTTCTCTGCAAGGTCGAGAAGCCAGCCCGTTACATTGGGGGTGAATACAACAGCATTGTCAAGGACTGGCAGCAAGTGGATGTCAAGGTGGCTTTGGCGTTCCCAGATATATATGAGCTGGGGATGAGCAACCTGGGATTGGCCATCCTATACGACATCCTTAATCGTCGCGTTGATGTCCTGGCAGAGCGTGTCTATGCGCCATGGCCCGATATGGAAAGCGCCCTGCGCCAGGCAGGACTTCCCCTGTACTCCCTGGAGACCCGTCACGCGCTTGCCGACTTCGATCTGATCGGCATCAGCTTGCCCTATCCGCAGCTGTATACCAACACGTTGACGTTGCTCGAGCTGGGGGGATTGCCGTTGTTGAGCTCCGACCGTGATGCGCGCTACCCTCTGGTGATGGCCGGCGGATGTGCCGCGTATAACCCAGAACCGATGGCCGATTTTATTGATTTCTTCGTGATCGGCGAGGGTGAGGAGGCCATCCTGGAAATTGTGGATGCGTTCCGCGAGGTGCGAATAGCGGATCGCGACGCTCAGTTGCGTCGCATAGCGCGCATCCCAGGCGTATATGTGCCACGCTTCTATCGTCCCCATTATGCGTCGGATGGGAAGCTGCTGACCATCGAGCCAACTATTGCCGAGGTGCCACGCACGATTGTCAGGCGCGTTGTCCCGGTGCTTCCCAAGCCGGTCACACGCTTTGTGGTGCCTTATATGGGCATCGTGTTCGATCGGGCTGCAGTGGAAATACAACGTGGCTGTACGCGTGGCTGCCGTTTCTGTCAAGCCGGCATTGTCTATCGCCCGGTGCGCGAACGCCCTGTAGAAGAGATCATAGAGGCGGTGCACGAGATCATCCGCCATACCGGCCATAGTGAGATAGGCTTGCTCAGCCTGTCGAGCACCGATTACAGCGCTATTGAGGCGCTCATCCGCACATTGTTGGACAGCACGCGCGAGCAGCACGTCTCGCTCTCGTTGCCCAGCTCGCGTGTGGAAAGCGTCACAGTTGAGATGGTTGATCTATTGACGCAGGGACGGCGTACCGGCTTCACCTTTGCTCCCGAGGCGGCGAGCGACCGGCTGCGTGAGGTGATCAACAAGCCGATTCCATCGGTAGAGCTGCTTGCCCTGGCCGATGCGGTTTATAGTCGCGGCTGGCGGCAGATTAAACTGTACTTCATGATCGGGCAGCCCACCGAAACCGAGGAGGATGTGCTGGCCATCGCTCGGCTGGCCCAAGCTGTGCTTGATATCGGACGAAAGTATCACCGTAGCAAGGCACAGGTGCGCGTGAGCATCAGCACATTTGTTCCTCAACCCCACACCCCTTTCCAGTGGGCTGTGCTGAATCCTCCAGAAATCATCCGCCACAAGCAGATGTTGCTGCGTCAAGCCTTCGGTCGTAGTCGAGGGATTATCTACAATTGGAATGACCCGCACGAATCTCTGGTGGAAGCCGCGTTAACACGTGGTGATCGGCGCGTAGGAAGCGCCATTCTGACAGCGTGGCAACGTGGCTGCCGCTTCGACGCCTGGCACGAGCACTTCAAACCTGATATCTGGGATGCCGCTTTCCGTGAACATGGCCTGGATATGCACTGGTACGCCACGCGGCTGCGCGATGTAGATGAAATGTTTCCTTGGGATCACATCCACACAGGGGTGTCACGCGCCTGGCTGTGGGCGGACTGGCAAGCAGCCCTGCGCGGTGAGGTCAAGGCGGATTGTCGCCATCAATGTTATGGATGTGGCATACTCAGCACATTCGCCAAGATACGCCGCGCCGGCCTCGCCTCCCGTTGGCAATGTCCTCCTGTTGCCAGGACGTCCTCTTGTCCAGATGACCTGCCGGCTCAGGAGGCACCGATCTCGATCAGGGATGCCGGCTAATTGCTGGTCACGCGGCGTTTGGCTTCTTCCCACGTCTGGCGCACAAAGCGAGCCGCCTTTTCCACCCCTGCACGCCCTTGGTAGGAGGCTTCTTCCATGCAAATCCAGCCATCCCAACCGGCGCGCACCAGGTGTTCGAACAGTTCTTGGAACGGAGTGACACCCGTGCCAAGCAAGACATGGCGCAGCTCGCCCTTCACGGCAGTATCGGCGGCGTGCACGGTGACGACGCGTAGCGTTACCGCTTGCAGCAGCGCGAGCGGATCATCTGCATAGGCTGCGGCATTGCCCGTATCGAAGTTGATACCCAACCCTATCCCTTCGGTCTGGCGCACAATTTCCAGAAAGATATCAGGCGATTGAGAAAAGTCGGTATACTGCCAGGCGCCTGGTTTGGCATGGTTCTCAAATACAGGGACGACCCCGCTATCGCGCACACGTTCGACTAATCGGCTCAACCCCTCCACGGCCCATGCAATGCCTTCTTCGCGTCCGGTCTCGGGATGTGCCTGACCATCGGTCACGCGCACATACTTGGCGCCCAGACCGGCAGCGACATTGAAGACTTCTTCCTCCAGTTGCAACTCCTTCGCGCGTTGCGCAGGGTCAGGATGGGTAAAATCGGGGTAGCTGGTCACCATAACCACGCGGATGCCGGCTGCTTCGATGTCGCGGCGCAGCGCCGCTACTGCCTTTGGAGAACGATCCGGTACGAACAGGATGCTGAGGTCAACGCCATCCAACCCCAGCGCAGCTCCCATTCGCGCCCACTCTGCGACCGTCATGCGGCTGGTGATGATGTCGGAAAAGAAGGAGACCGGCAAGCAGCTCAGTTGCATTGTCTCCACCTCCCTGGTTATGTATAAGCATGCCCGTTTAAGAACGACGTTCGCGCTCCATCTCGCGGATTGCCTTGTTGAGCGCTCGCTCCAATTCGGCATCTACCTCCGGCGGCAGGGGCACCGGCCCGGCGCTCGCGAGAATTTCTTGCACCCGTTCGTGGGCTACTTCGTGTGCCATCTTCCCCCCGCTTTTCGCCCATTGCTCGATCGTCTGGCGGCGGAAGAGAACGGGGAAGAAGAGTTCCTCACGGAAGTGACGCACTGTATGTTCGTGCTGGAGAAAACTGCCTCCGTGGCCTACCTCGCGGATGACATCAATGGCCAGGGTATCCTCGTTGACGGTGATGCCCCTCAGGATGCGCTTGATCATGTGCACCAGCTCATCACAGATGACCACCATCTCCTGGCAACCGTACTGACCCCACGACATGGTACCCAAGCTCTGGGACATTGTCATGCCGGCCAGTGCATTGAGCAACATGTTCATCATCGCTTCGGCAGCTGCCTCGGCATCCGGCGCCTTTGCCTCCACCCCACCACCGAGTCCGTAGATGGGCAGATTATAGTGGCGAGCCAGCTGGGTCACGGCCAGCTTGCCCAGGCTCTGCTCCGGACTGCCATAGGTGCATTGGGTGGTCCTCATGTCGAAGACATCTGTATCCGGTTTGAGCACCACTGGTGCACCGGGCTTGATCAACTGGGTGAGCACCACTCCGAATAGCACCTCAGCAATGGTCAACACAATGGTGCCGGCCACTGTGGCCGGTCCGGTGGCACCCATCAACGGACCGGGTGAATAGAGGATGGGAACGCCTGCTTGAACGGCATCCACGATCCCCTCGTTCATAATAGCTACTTTGAGCGGGGTGACCGGTGTGACGATACCCAGCACGCTGGGGCGTTCGCGCAGGGCACTCTCTCCACCAGATGCGGCGGCCGTCATCTCCAATAGACGCACTGTGAACGGCCTCTCTAGAATGTTGATTACGGTGGGTTTCGTGGTGTTGCGGAAGATGGCGTCGAAATCATGGAAGAAGATAACATCGGTCGGATAGTCGCCCGACATACATAAGGTTTGTACGAAATCAATGTTGGGTAAAGCGTGCCCGATGCGCGTGCTGGTGATCATGTCCTGCTTGGTGGGCTGGCGGGCTTGCCACAGGTCATAATCCCAGAACAAGGGTTCGGATGTGCCCCCCATGCCGTAATAAACACGGCCGGGTTCCAGCAACATGTCCATAGCGGGGTCGAAACGCCCGTGGAGAACGAAGGAGCTGGGCGCTGAGGCGATGGCAGCCTCGACCATCTCGGCGGGCACCTGGATGATGCGTGTGTCGCGGTTGACGCGTGCACCGCCCTTCTCAAAAATGTCGAGAAAGAGATCGGATTCGCTGAAGATCCCTGGGTCCCACAGCAACTCCAAGGCAGCCCGATGAATGCGTATCATCTCCTCGTCGGAGAGGATTCTTAGATTGCCACCTTTCGCGCCGGTTTTCATCGTTTTTGTACCTCCTCGTCTTCGTAGGACTGATCTTAACGAATAGGACACCGATGAACTGAGAGATGGTACGCCAATTGCTTCATCACCCGGGATATCTTAAGGGCGCTTGCTGAAGACAAAAATCTCTTGTTCCGCGCTCGTATCGCGTCGCAACGATCGTGCCAGGACTCCTATCAAAGACCACGTCACCGAGCTGTGGTGTGTGCGCATCGTCACCGGTATTGCCTCTGGAATGGCAATGCTGAAGGGAAGAGCCAACACCTGACCGGGTTGCAGGCGAGTCCGCCCGGCCAGCTTGACTTTTTTCGCTTCGCAGAATGTGTTGCCCAGATCCCGAGGCACGTATTCCCGCCGCACCAGTTCCAGACGTACTTCCGATACGTCGAAGCCTTTCTGGGGGCGCACAAGGAGCTCACCTTTCACTGTGTCCCCCAGACACCATTCTAAAGAAGGCAAGTTAAAACTGAGCACAGCTTCATCCGGCTCATTGGAGAATCCATACTCACCCCCACTGCTCGCTTCTCCGGTAGGTGTGGAAAGCAGCCGGATGGGGACCGTTGCTTCGATGTCTCTGGCCAACTTTCGGGCAAGTGTGGCTTTAACCAGCCACGTGATACGCACGATTTTGCCGTTCTCGCAGGTGGGGGGTGCATCAGCGGGGATGGGCGCTGTGAAGCCGAAGGTCTGCCTGAAGCCGCTCGCGAGGGTGCCCTCCGGCAACAGCTGTTGATGCTGAACCGTCTGTTCGGCCGTCGTCCATCTCTCCTCGATATCGGTGTCTACACCGCCGTCGGAGTCCGTAGACGAGCTTCTATAACGGTATTGATATTCCTCTTTACAAACCAGTTGTGCCCGTGCTTCTGTAATGTTGAGCTCCTTTTGGACTTGGATGTCAACCGTCGCTTGCACCGACTCGCCCACATAGTAGGGCTGAGCAGGACGATCAACCGTTACTGTTGCGGTAGCTTTGCCACCTTTGAGGAAATCGAACATTTGTAGCTCCTTATTTCTTGTCTATATGGTACAAGTAGAGGAGTGGCGGGATAAGCCTTGCCCAGGTTAGCACATTGTGAGACGACAGGCAAGAAAGGGGATTTGGAGTTCTTAATTTGCGCACCTCTTATAGGGGCATAAAATACAGGAAACGGTGTGCCCCGGTAGCTCAAGCGGACAGAGCAACGGCCTTCTAAGCCGTGTGCTGTGGGTTCGAGTCCCACCCGGGGCGTTGTGCACAAGATGTTGTAGTATAGACCATGGGGCGGCAAAACCCCCCGATGTAGGCACGCGGTTTTCGATTGTGCGCAAGGACGTGCTCATGGTGGACTTTTTAAGCTTTTCTGACCGATTGCTGCGCACGTTCCCTGTCCAAGCGCATAATCGAGCTGTATCGCGAGAAGTGGAAGAACCTGCACGCCACCCTCGTCCGCTATGGAATCGCGTGCGTTGCGGACATCACCGCCAGCCACATCCAACAACACGCGACCGACGGCAGAGCGTCCCATACGGCATCCACGCGGTCAACGCGTGTTCGGTTGTCCTGGGATAGGGACCTCCAGACTTCAGGCAGACTGGTGGGTGATAAGGTCATTTACCGCCGGTATCCCACCCAGCGCAGTTGCCTGGCACACAGCCCGTATCACTGCTTGAGCTAACAACGCAGCGGCCAGCGCACCGAGGAGTGTGACATCCCCCGTGACACCACTCTTGCCTGTTGCCAGGGCGAACACCGTATCTCCATCCCACATCGTGTGTGCCGGCCGGATCGCCTGCGCTAATCCATCGTGTGCCATTTGAGCCATCTTGTTGGCGCCTTCCTTGGTCAGAACAGCGTCAGTGGCCACCACGGCAAGGGTAGTGTTGAGCGCAAAGCCGAACATCGTCTGGCTCAGATCTCCTCCCATACGTTCGAGTGTGCATACCATGCCGCCATGAGAGGGGTCGCGCGGTCCGGCAACCAGAGTGCCTGTAGCAGGATCAACAACGTCCCCAAAGGCATTGACAGCTACCAATGCCCCAACGGTGACCCCGTTGGCAATCTGTCGCGCTGCCGTTCCAAGACCTCCCTTGACCGCAAAACCCGGGCCGAACAGCTTGCCCACCGTCGCTCCCGTTCCTGCACCGATGGAGCCTTCCGTCACTGGACCACCGCCAGTGACCTGGCATGCGGCATACCCTGCCTCGGCGTTGGGACGTATGTCGGCACGGCCGATGGTCAGATCAAACAGCACAGCGGCCGGCACAATGGGCACGACCCCTACGCCGACACTGAACCCAATCCCGCGCTCTTCCAGCCACCGCATGACCCCACTGGCCACGTCCAAGCCGTACGCGCTGCCACCGCTCAACACCACTGCATGGACTTGCTGCACCAGATTCACAGGTCGCAGCAGGTCGGTCTCCCGCGTGCCCGGTGCAGAGCCCCGCACATCTACCCCCGCAACAGCACCTTCACGACACAACACCACTGTACACCCGGTAACTGCGCTGAGGTCGGTGTAATGTCCTACTTCAATGCCCAATACATCGGTAATAGCGTTATGCAATTGCCAGCCTTTCTCCGTGGAAGAACGTTTTACCCTGATCGCAATGCTGAGGGACAGAGCGCTTATTGAATCTCATCCCCAACAGGTTGCTATGCCACGCCCAGGAAGCGCAATGCTGCCACGGCGTAGAAACGGGTTGCTTCGATCAGCTCGTCGATCCCGATCCATTCGTCGATATGGTGTGGAATGTGAATATCACCGGGGCCCACCGTGACAATAGGCACACCTGCACGCGCAAACAAGATGGTGCCATCGGTAGTGCCTGGCACACCACCATAGATTGGTTCCTTACCGGCAGTGTCTTGGTAGGCCGCATGCAACAACTGAACAAAAGGATGTTCGCGCTCAATGAAGGTGGGTGGGCGCGATTCGATCACCTCCAGATCAAATTGCAGGCGCCCATCTTGATTCGCCTTGACCATGTCAAATAGGGCGCGAATCTTCGCCTCCAGGTCTTCAGGGGTTTGACCTGGGATCAGGCGGCAGTCCAGTGTGAGACGCGCTTGGCCCGGCATCACATTGTTCTGAGGCTCCCCGTTCACAGGTGACTGAATGATCGTCGGAGTGATGCTGGGTTGACCGAGAAATTCGTGGCACCCTACACGCGCGATCTCAGCTGCCTCCAGCTCGCGCAACTTGGTCAAAAGCGTCGCCAGTGGATAAATGGGATTGACCCCGGTCAGCGGCATAGCGCCATGTGCCATAACTCCGGTGCAGGTAACCCGCGCCCATATCACCCCTTTTTGGGCGATGCAGAGATGGTTCTCTTCCGGCTCGCAGATAATGGCGGCATTCACTCGCTTGGCCCAACCGCGCTCGACGAAATGCTTGACGCCTGACATAGCACCCTCTTCGTCCACCAGGGCACCGATGAGGATGTCCCCCTTGAGACGCACACCGCTACGAATGATGGCCTGAGTGGCACACATGGCTGCCACCAGCCCGCCCTTCATATCATTTGCACCCCGACCATAGATGCGCCCATCCACGATAGCGCCCGAAAACGGCCCGCCATAGCTCCAAGCGGCTGGATCACCTTCAGTGACGACATCGGTATGCCCCTCAAACATCAAGGTCTTGTACGGTTTATCCGCCTGTCCTTCCAGAATACCAATCACATTGGGACGACCTGGAGCAACCACCTCCCAATGCGTGATCAGTCCCATCTCCTCGAAATGTTGACGTACCCACGCAGCAGCTTGTTCTTCACCTTCGCCCGTCAGCGGCCGATAGACGCTGGGGATGCGAACCAGCTCTTGGGTCCAACGCACGACCTCATCTGTGTCAATGCATTCCAGAACGCGTTTTTCAATGTCGGTGAGCATGTTTCCTCCATAGTGTGATGACTTAGACTTCCCAAATGACACATTCCAATCTCAAACCTGGCGGAGCAGGGACAAAAGGCACACGAGTGTGTCTCAGGGAACTGCCCTATACGGGAAAGTGATCCCGAAACACCATAATGAGAACGCCAAAAACCGCTGTCAATGCGATGAACAGGTAGTCCATCCGCCCCATATGGAAACGTACAATCTTGGTTCGTCCGCGCCCGCCGGTATAACAACGTGCGTCCATAGCCAGGATCAAATCCTCTGCGCGCCGGAAAGCATCCACGAAGAGAGGCACGATCAAGGTCACCATCTGACGGGTGCGCTTCACAAATTGGAAGACACCCCCTTCGCCGAAATCTGCTCCGCGGGATGCTTGCGCCTTCATGATGATCTCCATCTGCTCGGCAAAGATGGGCACAAAGCGCAGCGCAATCGTTCCAATGAGCGAGATCTCCTGGGCCGGCAAACGCAATCTCTGGAAGGGTTCCAGCATGCTTTCGATGGCGTATGCGATATTGGTGGTGGTCGTGGTGCTGGTCAACAAGCTAACCAGGAAAAAGATTTCCAGGAAACGCATCAAGGTGACAACTACCAGCTGGATGCTGCCATTGGTGATGGACATCATCCCCCATCGCCAATAGGTTATCGATTCCATCCCATAGGGAGGATAGGCATCCCCATAAAAGAAGAGCTGCATCAGTGCGAAAATCGCGATCAGCGGCAGAGCGGGCTTGATCCCCGAGAGCATAAACGCGAAGGAGATGCCGGATAGCAATACCAGCGCGATACACAGAGACAACAACAGCACATTACCGGTGAAGGAGAGAATAAAGCTGTTCACAGCGACCAAAATGAGCAGCACCGTTATCTTGGCGCGTGGGTCCAGACGGTGAATGATCGAATCGCCTTGGAAATACTGCCCGATGGTAACATTTCTCAGGAATTCAAAATTTTCCATATGTCCTCCTCCGCTTCGGCGACCGTCAATGGCACACGCGGCACAGGGATTCCATCCTGGGAGAGCCGATGTGCCACAGCGCTCACGTGAGGCACACCCAGGCCATAGCGGCGCAATGCCTCCGGCTGCCCGAAGATTTCGCGAGTGGTGCCATGCATGACAGCACGCCCATTATCTATCACATAGATGCGATCTGCGACGCCAGCTACCTCTTCCATGTTGGAAGAAACGAACACCAACGTGACGCCATGCTCGCGATTGAGATTGAGCATACGGCTTAACAGCTCCTTGCGGCCACGCGGATCGATCCCGGTGGTAGACTCGTCCAGAATGAGCACCTTGGGCTGCAAAGCGAGGACGCCCGCGATGGCTACCTTGCGCATTTCGCCACCACTCAGCGAGAAAGTGAAGCGATCTTTGAATGTTTCAAAGTCAAGCCCCACCATCTCCATAGCCCAACGCACGCGCTCACGCCGCACCTCCGGGGGTAACCCCATCTTCTTGGGACCAAAGGCGATATCATCGCCCACCAATCGCTCAAACAGCTGCTGTTCTGGATGCTGGAAAACCAACCCCACCTTTTGACGAACAGCGCGCACGTCCAGAGAGGGATCAGCCATATCGTGCCCGTCTACAACCACGCGACCGCGCTCGCGCTTGCGAATAAGGCCATTAAAGTGTTGGACAATGGTGCTCTTTCCGGCGCCGGTGCGTCCGATGATGCCCACCACTTCACCCTCATACACCTCCATGGTGACGCCTTTGAGCGCTTTGACCTCCAGAGGCGTGCCGCTCAGGTACGTATGATGCAAGTCATTCACTTGTATGATA
>Ga0078972_1015712_pt1 | contig 11495 bp, 9 predicted proteins | sample YelNatPaOPGAMG01_FD_67568 | JGI IMG/M metagenome (GOLD analysis project Ga0078972, IMG submission 67568) | Hot spring thermophilic microbial communities from Obsidian Pool, Yellowstone National Park, USA - OP-RAMG-01 (SPADES assembly) (version 2) | ecosystem: Environmental > Aquatic > Thermal...
CGCAGGGGTAAACTGCATCAGGAATCCATTCCTTTATCATAATTTTTCTGGATTCCCGTTTTCACGGGAATGACAAATATGGAGCATTTTCATTTTTATATGGCTTTCTAATCCTTATGATAATTGGATTTAACTGGTTTTCAGAATTCTCAGTTAAGTATATTGTTTATATTCAGTGTCTATTTTCCGAGTTATTCTGTGGTTAAATTATCTAAATTATCCTTACCTTGATTTTGAATTGCATTCTTCTGATCTTTGCCTAAAATTTGAATTACACTCAATATAGTAGGGAATTTTTCAATCTTGATTTTTCTATCTTTTGCTTGTATAATTATTGTCAGTCAAACTGAAAATGTGTTTTGAGTTTTTATTCTAAGTATATTACAAAATTCAACGATCAGTAACGACTTTAGAATATATATGAATTATTAATCATTAACTGCTTATCACTGATCACTATCTACCTTTTGCGGAGAGATGACCGAGCTGGCTGAAGGTGCACGATTGGAAATCGTGTTGGGGGCTAATAACTCCCACGTGGGTTCGAACCCCACTCTCTCCGCCATTTTTATTAAAAATCCATGTTTTAACTCCAATTAACCAAAGGTGTATTTAAAATGGGGTTTATGAAGAAAATGATTATAGCTTTTTTATCTATTGTTTCAATGCTTCCATGCCTCGCACAAGACATAAACAAAGATTACACAGTCTCTTGGATAGGCAACTCGTTTTCTGGGCTGACAAAATGGGTCCAGCAGGATATAGAGGACATCTTTGTCACCGAAGACGGAACAGTTTGTGCCATAATATTTTGGGACGAAGCAGGGGGAGAAATAACTGTTTACAAAGATGGGGATGTTAAAGGCATCGCGGAACATACTCATGGCTGGGGATATAACGGCGGATCGTCAATTGCCGTTAATAAGAAATATCTATATTTCGGTCAGGTTGTCGGAAATGAAGGCGGAGGGCTTGTTGAGCCTAATACTTGGCCGCCGAAAGGATATAACTGGTTTGGTGTTAGCAGAAGATTATTATCAGACATAAAAAAACCCGCACCATTTCAAGATGGCAAGGGAGGATTTAAAGGCGACACACTTAAAGGTGCTTTTCTGCTTATCCATGAAGTCCCTGACAAAGTTGAGACAAGTATAGCAGGGCTATGGGCAAATGATGATCAACTATTTGTTAGTTGTCCTTACGATAATAAAATACGAGTTTACAATGCAGAAAGCATGGAATTCATCAGGTCTTGGAACGTTGACCGTCCTAATAGGATATGGGCTGATAGTGAAGGGAAAATATGGGTTATCCAAAAATCTGATACAAACAATCCCGCAAAAATCCTAAGATTTTCACCAGATGGGCAATTACAATCTCAAAATATTGTCCTACCAAAAGAAGTAGAACCGACAGATTTATGTATAGATGACAAAGATCAGCTTTACTTGACTGACATGGGAGTAAATCAACAGATAATCATATATTCAAACATAAAAAAGTCTCCCAAGCTTTATAAAACTTTTGGCGTAAAAGGGGGAGTTTACTCTAAAATACCGGGAAAATTTGGCGATCTAAGATTTAAAGACCCAATAGGTGTCGGTGTTGACAAATTAGGCAATATTTATGTGGCAAACAAATTCGGCACTACTGGTGGAAGCACCGTCCTTGAAAGCTATACAAACAAAGGCAAGTTAAATTGGCGACTTTTCGGTCTGCATTTCATTGATTGTGCGGATATTGATCCAGATTCCCCTGACGAAATTGACGTCTATACAAGAGAAGATCACTTCAAAATGGATTATAACAAACCTATTGGGCAACAATGGTCTTACGTAGGCTATACAGTAAATCGTTTCAAATATCCAGAAGACCCTCGCATACATATATGGTCAGGCGGAGGTCAGATAAAAAAGATAAAAGATAAGAAGTTTCTTGTTATAAACACTATGCACATGGAATCACTCTTACAGGTCTATCGTTTTGGATCAGGCACAGATGGAGAGATAACCATACCTTCTGTTCTCTTTATGTCAAGACATCAAGATAGAAATGGCTGGCCGCCAAATCAACCGGAGAAAGGCGAATGGATATGGCGTGATAAGAACGGCAATGGTAAATTTGATCCCGATGAATACGTTACCAATAACGGAAAGGATTCACCAGCGACATGGGCGATATATATTGACGATGATGGCAATCTTTGGCAAGGAACAGTTACAGAAGGCATACGTAAATTTGACTTCTTAGGATTTGATAATCATGGTAATCCAATATGGGATTATAAGTCTATGCAAACTTTCCCAATGCCAAAACCGTTTACAGAGATAAGACGATTGATATATGATTCAAAAGAAGATGTCATGTATATCGGAGGGTGGACTACTGATTATCCTTATAACAATCACAATTGGAAAGAGCTTGGAAAAGTTATAGTTAGATATGATAATTGGAGCAATGACAAACGTTCTATCCGTTATCAACTTTTGACACCTTGGAATTCTGATAATACGGTTGTGACGATGAGCATGTCGCTTGCGGGAGATTATCTATTTCTCGGGGAGACTTATAATGGTGGAAATATACATGTTTACAATAAGGATAACGCAGAGCATATATTAGATATGACTACGAGTCAGGAGATCGGCAGGATAGGTTGGGTAGATATTCCTTATGGCTACCATGCCAGAAAGCGATCAAATGGAGAGTATCTCATATTTGTTGAAGATGACTGGAAATCAAAGGTGCTTATGTATCGCTGGAAACCAAGTAAATAAAGAAAAAGCATTATTGAGAGAAAAAACTATTGAGATTGTAGAAAAAAGCGTTTAAAATAATGTATGGTCGTGCTAAGCGGGGAGCTAGCGGTGCCCTGAACCTGCAATCCGCTACAGCAGGGCTGAATTCCTTTTCTGAGGCTTATCTTTTTTGAGGCTGGCTTATGCAAGTGGCGATGAAGGTTGGGTCCTACGCAACTTGAAAGGGCTGAACCCCGTCAGGTCCGGAAGGAAGCAGCGGTAGGCTACTGGAGAGTGTGCCGTAGGGTTGCCTGACTGGAGCTAACTACATAAGTATCGCTTGGGGAAGAAAGTCAAAGTTAGGTGCACGACCATTTTATATAAAATACAGACAACAACGAGTTTGTCATCTATCTTTCAATCCTCATTTTTTGTTTATCCTGTGCAGATGGAGTTAGAGCAAAATCATGCCTTACGTCGTCCTAGCAAGAAGGGGTCGTCCTCAACTATTCTCAAACGTTGTGGGTCAAGAACATGTCATAAAGACACTTCAAAATGCCATTCTATCTAATAGAATCGCCCATGCCTATCTGTTTACAGGACCCAGAGGTGTTGGAAAAACCACCGTCGCAAGATTATTTGCAAAAGCCATAAATTGTAAAAATAGAAGCGACTCAGAGCCTTGCAACGTTTGTAATTCGTGCATTGAAATCTCCTCTGGACGGTCAATAGACATCATTGAGATTGATGCTGCATCAAATCGTGGGATTGATGAGATACGAGAATTAAGGGAAAATGTCAAATTCGCCCCAGTATCCGTAGAATATAAGGTCTATATCATAGACGAAGCCCATATGCTTACTCCTGAAGCCTTTAACGCCTTGCTTAAAACATTAGAAGAACCACCCCACCATGTAGTATTTATACTTGCAACGACAGAACCTCATAAAATCCCTATGACAATACTTTCCCGTTGTCAGCGATTTGATTTCCGTATGTTGACACAAAGTCAAATAGTAAAGCGATTAAAAGAGCTTTTGGCATTAGATGAAATTCAAGTTGATGATGAATCGCTGTCCTTAATAGCAGAAAATGCAGATGGAGCTTTAAGAGATGCAGAAAGTATGTTAGATCAGGTTTTATCATTTAGCAATGGAGAGTTAAACGCAGATAAAGTGAGTGAGTTTCTCGGGTTAGGATCGTATCGTCTTCTGGATAACTTGATGGAAAGCATAATAAAACAGGATAGCGTTAAAAGCCTTGAAACATTAAATTCTCTTGCAAGTTATGGTGCTGATCTTCCTCAATGCCTTAAAAAACTGGTCACATATTTCCGTGACCTTTTGGTATATAAAAATAATCCCGCACTTATTGATGCATCAGAAACAAAGCTAAATAGGTTAGCTGAGTTTTCTAAATCCATATCAACAGAACGTCTGATGAAGATAGTTAAATTGCTTATCCAAACAGAGTCTGATATTAAGCAACTTGGATATGAAAGGCTTAACTTTGAACTTGCCCTTATAAAACTTGCAAGGCTAAAAGATGATGTTATACCATTAGACAAGATACTTGTAAAGCTTGAGGATATAGAATCAAAAATCTACTCAGGAATTCCAGAGCCAACCGCTGAAAAACCAGAGATAATCAATAAAATATCAACACCTATAGAGACTTTTGAAGAGAAAAACGAGATAATAGAGATAGACAAGCAAGACCCACTAAAAGCGAAATGGATAGATATTTTGAAAAGTATCAAAACTAAGTGTCCGCCAGCTTTACACGCCGTTTTGAAAGAAGCTTACATCGTGTCAATTGATGATGCTACAATTACGATTGACTTTGATAATAAATATAAATGGCATAGGGAGCAAACAAGCGATCCTGCAAATTTAAAAATATTAGAAAATGCACTTTCTGAGATAATGGGAAAACCTATGAAATTTTCAATTCAATCAAATAACACATCAAAGAGTGAAGAAAAAGATGAAATCCCAACGTCTCAAAGAGATATGAGATTGGATGTGCTTCAAGATGAAACAGTAAAAATGGTTCTTGATATATTTAATGGCAGAATAGTTGATGTAAAAAAGTGATCACAAATCACTGATCACTGATTACTGATCACTGCTAAGTGGAGGGAAAAATGAAGTTAGACAACATAATGAAACAAGCACAAAAAATGCAAAAACAAATGATGGAAATCCAAGAGGAATTAGCTAACCGCACTGTTGAAGCCACTGTCGGTGGTGGAGTGGTTACTGTTACTGCAAACGGTCAGCAACAGATATTATCCATAAGAATTGATCCAGAAGTTGTTGACCCTAATGATGTTGATATGTTACAAGACCTTATATTAGCCGCAGTAAACGAAGCCCTTAGGAAGGCACAGGAACTTATGACTGCTGAGATGAATAAACTAACTGGTGGTCTCAAAATACCGGGATTAATATAATGCTATATTATCCAGAACCATTAGCCAAGTTAATATCGGAATTGCAAAAATTGCCAAGCATCGGTCCTAAGACTGCCCAACGAATAGCGATGCATATTTTGAGAATGAAAGATGAAGACACAAAAAGGCTTGGGCAGTTAATATCCGATGTTAAAGACCATATAGTCTATTGCTCTATCTGTGGAGGGATAGCAGATAGAGACCCATGCCATATATGTGATGATGTGAAAAGAGATCATAAGACTATCTGTGTCGTTGAGGAAACAGATGATATTATAGCGATAGAGAAAGCGGGAATATTCAAAGGTGTTTACCATGTTTTAATGGGTGCTTTGTCTCCACTTGAAGGCATAAATCCAGAAGATCTTAGAATAAACGAGCTTTTTGAGCGTATTAACTCACAAGAAGTAAACGAAATCGTCATTGCAACTAATCCTAACGCTCAGGGACAGGCAACTGCAATATACCTTTCAAGAAAAATTAAACCTATGGGCATAAAGGTAACACAATTAGCTTATGGTCTCCCTATTGGCAGTGATATAGAATATGCCGATGAGGTGACTCTTGGAAAAGCCATTGAAGGCAGAAGAGAAATATGAAGTTAGCAAATCCATATTACAAGTCCTTTTTTAGTATCTCCTTTATCTTCTGCTTAATTTTTACTCTCTCTCCAAACTTATCTGCAAAGCCTGCCTTTGACGAAAACAGAGCCTATGAATACCTAAAAAAACAATGTGCCTTCGGTCCTCGTCCACCCGGATCAGAATCACATAAAAAGACCAGAGACTATTTAGCCTCTGAGTTAAAGAAATATGCTAATAGCGTCATACTTCAAGATTTTACATACAAGGGTAATGGAAAAGACATAAAGCTGACAAATATAATCGCTGTCTTCGGACCAGAGACCAAAAAGAAGTTGATGCTATGCGCCCATTGGGATACAAGACCCTTTGCAGATAGAGACCCTAATCCAGAAAAACGTAATATTCCTATTATCGGTGCAAATGATGGAGCTTCTGGCGTAGCTGTCTTGCTTGAGCTTGCCAGAGCATTCTATAAAGAAAAACCGCCATTCAGAGTTATAATTGTCCTATTTGATGGTGAAGACTACGGCAGAAATACCCAAGATATGTTCCTCGGATCAAAATATTTTGCACAGAACATCAGGACTGAATGGATTCCAGAGTATGGCATCTTATTAGACATGATAGGAGACAAAAATTTAGATATATATATTGAACAAAATTCGCTTGAGAATGCACCGGAAGTAGTAAAGAAGGTCTGGGAATTAGCAAAAAGACTTGGTTTCAAGGAGTTTCATAATAAAATTGGTTATAATATAGTTGATGATCATATCCAATTGATCAAAAAAGGTATCCCATGTATTGACATTATTGATTTTGATTACCCATATTGGCATACATTAGGCGATACCATTGACAAATGTAGTCCTAAAAGCCTCGGAATTATCGGGAGACTTTTAATAGAATTGATTTATCAGTATGAAAATGATTAATAAATTGGGGTTAGATTAAAAAAGTGATAAGGAGCAAGTATGGAAGAGCAAGATAAAGAAACACAAATAGAAAGAATAAAAACAATATATTCTAATATAGTCAGAATAGGTCATACCCCTTACGAATTTATGTTTGATTTTGGACAATTTCAGCCTGAAGGAAAAAATGCTTTTATGGATGTCCGCATCATCACAAGCCCTCAGCATGCGAAAGCCATTCTCAAAGCCCTAAAAGGCAACATCGCCATATACGAAGAAAAGTATGGAAAGATCAATATAGAAACAGATCAAGATAATGATGAAGACACAGATCAACAACAAGATCAACGAAGAAAAAGTTAGCTTTTCCTTGACATAAATGAATTTTTCACGTATAATCCTGATTGAAAAAGATTTCTATTCTCAATGCTTTATTGTTTTATCTTAAAAGAAAATTCACCTATCAACTAATCGCTAACCATGGTAACAAAAAGAACAATTGATCTGCTTGATGAAAAGGACGACCCTGTTTTGCCGTCGGAAGTCCATATTAGCAAGTTAGATGAGACTTTTATCCCAAATAAATCAGAGAATTCTGATACCGATACAACTTTATCTACAAAGAAGAAGTTCCATATCCTTGACTGGAACTATATTGATAAACAATTAAGAAGCTATGGATTTAATAAAGTTGATGATTTGAGCCTCAATTTCATTGATGAAGATGATAAAAAGCATGTTTTAGATAAAGGGACAGAATTAGAGTTTGATTTTTCTTCTGATTCAATACCTTTTTCTGCAAAATATAACGTCGCATTTGCAGTATCTTATTCAGAAGCCATCAAACTATTATCTGAAAATGACAAGTGTGAGATATACGCAAGCGAGGAAGTGAAAAGGGTTTTTAGGAAATATGGAATACCAATTGCTGATGGTATAAACAAAGTTAATTTTAAAGAGTTCCCTTTGGAGATGAGAAAGGATTTAGTCTGGCCAATAGTTCAAAACCTTTACAGAGCATTGACAGTAAGAAAAGCTGGTCAGATATTTCCAGAGGGAGTTCCCGGGAAAATAGCCTATGATGCCTTGATGGCTGAATGTAAAAATGACGAGTTATCCGTCCAGCTTTCACAATTTTCTGCATTGAAGTATTCTGATTACGAGACGATATACTTTACTGACCCATCAGACCTTGAAATTAAATATCATATCGCTACTTATTGCTTAGAGCATGTGTCCGAGATCAAACCCAAGAAGAAGGAAGAAAAAAAGCCCGAAGAAGAGGAAGAAAAAAAAGAAGAAACACCTCAAGATGAACAAAGCAAAGAAGAAATGATGAAAAATATAGAAGATGAGTATATTTCAGCATTCAAAAGGCTTAATAAAAATAAATCGTTTTGGGAAAAGATAAATTTCAGTGACATATTAGAGATGGGAAAAGATGTCCTAAACGCTATCACCGAAGAAGTGAGGATGTTTGCTAAATTAAAGCAGGAAATACTTTATCGGCTTGGCGGAAAATCTAAGGTAGAAATAGAGGATAACGAGCTTTTCAGGATCATACTTGGTCAAAATCCCAACTTTGAAATGGCGTCACAATATTTTAATATGTTTTTCCAACCTTCCGATTATTATACGATTCTCGGATTAAAGAAAAGTGCGTCATTAACAGAAAAAGAGATTAAAGACGCGTTTAAAAAATTAGCGAAAATATATCATCCTGACAAAAATCCAAACGATCCATATAAAGAGCAAAAAGAGCAAAGATTTAAACTTCTGCTTGAGGCAAAAGATGCTTTGTTAAAAAAACTTAAATCTAACAAAGATTCTACATTGGAATTCAGAGATGATCTTTCTTTAACGAATTATCTTGGAAACATAAGTAAACTATTTGATGGTCTAAATAATAAAGAAAAAACCGATATAACTAATGAACAGAAATCATATCGGACAGAAAAATATACAGAAGAATATCAAAAAAACAATGAGCAGGAGACTTATAAACAGGAGGCTTATAGAATGGAAAACGTAAATAACAACGTTCAAGAAACAATAATAGAAGATGGAAAATATATAGGTCCTTATTATGAAGAGATGAGAATGTTTGAATCATTAATTGATGGATGGAAAGGAAAGGACGTATTAGTTTTAGGTGCAGGACGAGTGCCAGAGGATTTCTCAATCCCTGTCATATTGGCTCAAATGGGTGCTAGTGTTTTTGCGATAGATGTTAACTATAACGGTCCTGAGGAATATAAAGGCTGTCATTATTACAGAGTAAGTATTGATAGAGTTGATCAATTATTTAGCGAAAAGCAGTTTGACATAATGATAAGCACATCAGTTTTTGGAGTGCCTTTCACTAATTGGGCGATAAAACAATATTCTCTTAATCCTTTTAGTGACGGTTTTAAAGAGAAGATCAAGCAATTAGAGCTTGAAGTTTTTGAGATACTTGCAAGATTGACTAAAAAAGGAGGATGGCATTTTCACTTTAACAAAGACCTTAATCCCCAAAGCTGGAATTGGACAGAAGATGAGTTAAAAAAACTTGGGTATGAGTCCGCTTTCCATCCTGAGAATATGGAAAATTCTAAAAATATCTTTTTCCTAAGAGTATAAAGGAGGACTTACAAATGGACGCGATGCAAGCAATTCTATCAAGAAGAAGTATTCGTAGATATACAGATAAACCCGTATCTGATGAAGTAGTGGAGCAGTTATTAAAATCCGCTATGAGCGCGCCTTCCGCTGGGAATGAGCAACCATGGCATTTTGTCGTCATCAGAGACCGCCAAATTCTAAACGAAATCCCCAAAATACATCCTTATTCTGGGATGCTAAAAGAAGCCCCGTTAGCTATCCTGATATGCGGAGACGAGTCACTTCAAAAATATAAGGGCTATTGGGTGCAGGATTGTTCTGCTGCAACCGAAAATTTGTTGATCGCTGTCAACGCATTAGGTTTAGGTGGAGTATGGCTTGGCGTCTATCCAATAGAAGATAGAGTTGTCGGCATAAGAAAACTGCTTGGTATGCCAGAAAGTGTTATTCCATTTGCGTTGATCTCAATTGGTTATCCCGCAGAGCAAAAACCACCAGCTGATCGCTATGACGAATCCCGCGTTCATCACGATAGGTGGTGAAATATCAGATGCCTGAAAAAATTCTCGTCGTAGATGATCAAGAGGAAGTAAGGAACCTGCTTGCTGACGTCCTTAAACGTCGCGGATCAGATGTCACTTCGGCTCAGTCTGGTGAAGATGCCTTAGAAATTCTTGCCAATAAAGCAAATGAATTTGACCTTGTGATATTAGATTATGACTTCGGTCAAAAAATGAATGGTCTTTCTACACTGACCAAGATCAAACAGATCAAGCCCGATCTGACTGTCATTATGCTTACTGGTAAGGGGTCTGTCCCATTAGCTGTGGAGGCAATGAAACTTGGAGCAAGCGACTTTGTTGAAAAAGATTTTTATCTTGAAGAGCATCTTGAAGTCAGTCTTCATAGGTTAAATAATCTGCTTAGTCTTTATGCAACTAATAAGGAACTCCGCCAAGAGACTGAATATTATCGCAACGAAATCAAAGAACGTTATAACATAATTGGCGATTCACCTCAGATAAAAAAAGTATTGGAGCAAGTTAAAGCTGTTGCATCAATTCCAAGACCAGTCTTAATCAGAGGCGAAAGAGGGACAGGAAAGGAGCTTATTGCTGCTGCTATTCATCAGAGCGGTGTCAGAAGAAAAGGACCTTTTATCACAATTAACTGCGCCGCATTAGCAGAAGGGCTTTTGGAATGTGAGCTTTTCGGGCAAGAGGAAAACGCATTCACAGGTTCGGCATTCAGGGAAGGGCGATTTGTATTAGCAAACAAAGGGACACTTTTTCTTGATGAGATCGGCAATATGTCGCTTGAATTTCAGGCAAAAATACTGCGAGTTATTGAATATCAACAGTTTGAGCGTGTTGGCGGAGAAAAAACTTTAAAAGTTGACGTCCGAATAATCGCCGCTACAAATGCTGACCTAGAAAAAGCCATGCGCGAAGGAAAGTTCAGAGAAGATTTATATGATAGGTTAGCTTTTGAGACCATATATGTTCCTCCGCTAAGAGAGCGAAAAAGCGATATTGAACCACTGTGTTATCATTTTATGAAAAAATTGTCCGAAGAAATACCGGGAGTTAAGCCAAAGCGTATATCACCAGAAGCGTTATCTCTGTTGATGGAATATGATTGGTATGGCAACATCCGCGAGCTAAAATATACCATAGAACGGATAACGTATAAATTAGATGGGGATACGATATTTCCCCAACATCTGCCAGAGGAAATAAGATCATTCTCCGATACAAAAGGCATCTCTGGCGAGACATTCCAAGAGAAAATGTATAATTATCAACAGAAGTTAATTATTACAGCGTTACGAGAATCAAACGGCGATCACAAAAAAGCTGCTGAAAAGCTTGGAATGGAATATGAAGTGTTTAGACATCTAAGTAGCAAGTTAGTCAAATAAAGCGATAATAATCCTTCTAATAAACCTACCAGAATAGATTATAGCGATAATCTTATATCGCAGTGTTGCAAATTGACCCTGATTCACCCTAAGTTTTTTACACTACGTAAAAACACACATAATTCCAATCTATATCCTTTAAAAACTGAGGGTGAATCAGTAAAGACTCCTGACTTACCCTCAGTTTTTAAAGGATACAAAAATTATATATGTTTGAATGATAAATATGTAAGAAACTCTTGAAAAACAGACAAAAAATAGCATATCTTTATAAGTATTTTC
>Ga0078972_1015713_pt1 | contig 11493 bp, 10 predicted proteins | sample YelNatPaOPGAMG01_FD_67568 | JGI IMG/M metagenome (GOLD analysis project Ga0078972, IMG submission 67568) | Hot spring thermophilic microbial communities from Obsidian Pool, Yellowstone National Park, USA - OP-RAMG-01 (SPADES assembly) (version 2) | ecosystem: Environmental > Aquatic > Thermal...
TAAAAATTTAGTCCTTTTCACCCTCTTGGCTTCGCTGGTGAGTTTGTCCAATGAACTGGTGACGGTTTTATTAATCATTATTCTCTTATCTACGGCCCTTTACCAATTAATCAAGCGCGATTGGGACAGTTTGGTTTCTTTGCTGATTCCCTTAATGATAGTGCTTACCCTCTTTACAGTAGTTATCAGTTCATCGGGTAAAACGCTTTACGATCCTCATGTTTTTTTCAGTTCAGATAAAAATTATTTTTGGCGCTATTTCTACCGCTACAATTTAGACATGCCCTATGGTTTGCTCAAAGAAATAATTTTAGGTCTTTTCTGGCTGCTATATGGTTATCTTTTACTTTTTATTGGCATTGGTTGGTGGCGGTTAAGAAGAAATCTCATATTGCAAGTGATAACTCTTTGGTTACTTTTTGGCACCTTTTCGGCCCTATTGTTTCGTGGCAATGGTTTGATGGTCTGGGAGCGGTGGCTGTTTATGTTGGTTTTTCCATTCATGGTTTACGCGGTTGAAGGGATTTATTTTCTTGGCGGTTGGTTGGCAAGCCTTAAAAATTGGGGCAGTCGGAATCAGTTAGGCAAGACATTGGCGTTGATTTTGGCCACAGTTTTCTGGTTGGTTCTCTTGGGATTGACTGCTTGGCGATCGTGGCCATTTTTAACAGCGGATTATCGTCAGGCGAAACCGCCGTTAGCCAACGATGAATTAAATAGTTATTTTCCAAGAACTATGGTCCATAATTCCATTGGTCTTTGGCTTATCCCGGATACGATTAAGGCCGTTGATTGGCTGAATGCCCAAGCGCCGGCGGGATCGTTGATTTTAGTCGACAATCGCTATCGAGGAGTGATGCTCACCCGTTTTAACATTGATAACCGTTATATTCTTACCAATGAGTGGTCGGAAACGATCAAAAGTAGTACTTTGGAAGCGGCTAAAAAGAGTGGTTTTTGGCCGATTTATCTTATTTGGAATGTTTCCCGCGGGGTTCCGGATTTTGACCGTATTTATAGCGCCGGCGATCGCGGTATTTATCAAGCCCTGCCCTCTTTCAAAAATTCCAATTAACAAATTTCCAAATCCCAGCTAGCCCCAATGTTTAAATATTTAAATAATTTAGCAATTAAATATTGTTGGGGGCCTATTTTAGATTTTCTTTTCCCTCGTTTTTGTCTTGGCTGCGGCCGCGAAGGCGAATGGCTTTGCCCAAGTTGTCGAGAAAAAATCTTGGCCGTTAAAACCCAAGTTTGTCCTGCCTGCGGCCGAATCTCGCCGAAGGGATCATATTGCGCTTCCGACCGCTATTTTAAAGAAATTCAATACATCCAAGGGAAAAGAAAAGAAATTAAAACTCGCCGGTCGCTTGGGGGCATCATTGTTTCCGCTTATTATGAGGAAGGACCAATTAAAGAGGCGATTCATAATTTCAAATATAATAATATTGTTGAACTCAAAAATATATTAGGGGATGTTTTGGCGGCGACTTTAAAAGAAAATTTAGATTTAGCCCCAAAGGAAGAAATCATGCTGACCGCCGTGCCCTTGCATTTTATCCGTCGCGCTCAAAGAGGCTATAATCAATCAGAATTACTGGCTGATTATGTCGCTACCAAATTAAATTTGGCCAAAAATTTTCGAATTTTGCGTAAAATTCGCTGGACCAAACCACAGGTTAAACTCGGAGGCGAAAAAAGATTAAAAAATTTAGAAAATTCTTTTAAAATTGTCACTAAAATTACTAAAATTGCTAAAATTAACGCGGCTTTGACTGCCAAATTCCCCCGTAAATTCCGAAGTAAAAACCATAAAAACCGTGAGAAAAAAATGCGACCGCTGAAAAATGACATTCTTTTCGGGAAAACGATTATTTTGGTTGATGATGTCGCCACCACCGGCGCCACTTTGAATGAATGCGCTAAGGTTTTGAAAAAAGCCGGGGCAAAAGAAGTTTGGGGATTAGTGGTGGCGAAGGGATGAGGAAAAATTTGACATTTTCTACCTGTTTTGTTTAAGATGAAGTCTATGATGAAAATTTCTCCCAAAACAACTCATATTGCTGTCTGCGGGCTTGGCTATGTTGGTTTCCCCGTGGCTTTGCTTTTTGCCAAAGCCGGTTTTCAGGTCACCGGGGTTGATGTCAATGAAGAAAAAATCAGAAAAATCAATCGCGGCGGCAATCCGATCGAAGGCAAAGAGCCGGGCTTAAAAGAACTCATCGGGCAAGTGAAAAAAACCGGTCGCTTTCAAGCCACCACTGATCCTGCCAGCTATCAGGAAGCCCAGGTGATTATTATTGCCGTGGAAACCCCCGTTGAAGAAGAAACCCATGAGCCGGCTTATCGAGCCTTAAAATCCGCCCTTCGGGATATTGGGCAAAATCTTTCGGCTGGCAGGTCAAAAGAAGTTCTGATTATTGTTGAATCCACCATTGCCCCCCAGACAATGGCGAAAGTTGTTCAGCCTATTTTAGAAGCAGAATCCGGCCTGCAAATGGGCCCGGATTTTCTTCTCGCCAATTGTCCGGAACGGTTAATGCCCGGCCACCTCATTGAGAACATTACTAATTACAACCGGGTCATTGGCGCGCCGGACCAAAGAACCGCGGACTTGGCGAAATCGCTCTATAAATATATTGTCAAAGGCAAACTGGAGACGACTGATTGGGTGACAGCGGAAATTGTCAAAGCCGGCGAAAATGCTTACCGCGATGTTCAAATTGCTTTTGCTAATGAGATGGCTTTGCTTTGCGAGGCTCTCGGCGCCAATGTTTGGGAAGTTCGCCGTTTAATTAATGAATGCAAACGCCGCGGTGAAACTCGCTTTGAAGCCTTACGGCAAATGCATTTTCCCGGCGCCGGGGTAGGGGGCCACTGTCTGCCCAAAGACTCCTGGCTTTTGGTTTACGGCGCCCGAGAATCCATCGAACCCAAACTTATTCCTTTGGCGCGGCGGATCAATAATTTTATGCCCCGCCATATGGTCGAACTTTTAAAAGACGGCTTGCGCCAAATTCATAAACCTCTTGCCCAAAGCAAGATTGCTGTTTTGGGCTATGCTTACGCTGGCAATTCCGATGACTCGCGCAACACGCCTACCGAAGAGTTGCTAAAGATTTTGCGTCATCAAGGAGCGAAGCCCATTGTCCATGATCCTTATATCAAAGAATACAAAATTCCGCTTGGGCGCGTTCTGAAAGGCGCTCAGGCAATTGTTTTGATGGCTAACCACGACCAATATCAGACGGATAAAAATTTAAACTACCATCAACTCAAACGACTGATGAAACCTCATCCCATCATCATTGACGGCCGTAATGTTTTTGATAAAGAAAAAGCCCAAAAAGCCGGCTTTATCTACAAAGGCGTGGGGAATATCTGAAAATGACTAATTGATCTCTGCCTGCGACAGGCAAGTTTATCTGCCGGCAAGACAGGTAATTATTCTAATTAATCGAAATAAATTAGTCCAAATAAACCCCTGTAGAGCAAGTTTTGGCTTGATCGCAGGCTAAAGCCTGATCTACAAAGAGGGAGGAGCCGTAGTTCAAGCTTTGCGGAAATACCGTAGGGCAAGCTTTAGCTTGGAGATTAGAGCTCGTCATAGGCCGTCATAAAATCAACTATCGGATATTTGGCAAAGGCATTGTCTAAATAATCTTTGCCTTTCTTTTTAAGCCAAATACCATAACTCGAAAAAGAATAATTCAGCGTTTTTGTAAGGCCGTGTTTAATTGGGTTTTGATGAATGTAGTTTAAATGTTTAAAAAAATCGGTTTCGTTGCGAATAATATGATCATAATAATTCCACCAGATTTTGCGGTTTATGGCGTCGTCAGCCTTATTAATTGCTCTGGCACTGGCGCCATTAAGTTCGCCGATAAACTTAGGGATTTTTCTGGCATCGATAATTTTCAAAATGAAATGATAGTGATTGTTTAAAATCGCATAGGCGATGAGAGGGAGATTAAATTTTTTAGTTTTCGCCTTGAGAATATCGAGCAATAATTGCTTATATCGGTCGGGTTGCAAAAACCATTGGCCCTCAATTGTCCGAATGGTAAAAAAATAAAAACTATTATCTTGCTTAAGATGCTTTGGCCGATTAGTGAATTTTGGTTTGTAATTTGGCCGCATATCAATATTCTAACACGCTAAAGCGTGGGCTACGAAGAGGAACCGTAGCTCAAGTTTTGGCTTGATCGCAGGCTAAAGCCTGGGCTACAAAGAGGGAGGAGCCGTAGTTCAAGCTTTGCGGAAATACCGTAGGGCAAGCTTTAGCTTGTGAAAACAGCCTAAAGGCTGGTCTACGAAAGAACCGTAAAGCAAGTTTTGCGGAAATACCGTAGGGCAAGCTTTAGCTTGTCGAACCTCCGGCCCGTTTTTGATTGACAAAAATTTTATCTGTGCTATTCTGAAAAGTTCCGTCTTCGCTAACTAATTCGTCGAAGCCTTGGCGAAGGCAGAAGCAAGACGGAATGTACCTTCTATCCGCATGGAGGATAAAAAATGAAGCAGGCCTTGATGTTGCCGCTCGGTGAAGCCGATTTCAGGAAGGGAGTCCGGGTGGACTTCCTACGTGCCGTGGCCCCGATGCTTAAAGAGATTGGTTGCCAAGTGGGCGTTGAGCTCAAGGGAAATGAAATTGATCCCGATGGTTGGATCAAGGATTTGATGACTGAACTGCCCGAGGCCCGAATCTGCTGGCATCCAGGCGCGGGTATTGCCAAAACATTGGGCAAGCCTGACGAGCCGATCCCGCCGGTTTTGGAAAAAGCCTGCGCTCAGGCCGCCACTCTTAAGCAACGGTATGGACTTTCCGTTTTTACTATCCATCTGCCCCCTGCGCAGGCGATAGAACCGCCAGCCGATGCGGGTCTGGAGCGCTATAATTCCCCGATTGAGGCCGAGGAAATGCTTGGGCACATCAATCGCCAGATTGATCCTCTTTGCCGGCTAGTCGAGTTAAGTGATCAAACTTTGGCTGTCGAGACCGTTGACACCTGTAACTTTGTTGACGCGGGTCATAAATTGCCGACCTATCTGGCTTTGCAGACAGGAGCTGGCCAAGAACTGAAATATCTGCAAGAAGAAGTAGAAAAACGCTCTGGTTGCCATCTGATGATTACGGTTGATCCCGAACATGTTATCTGTAGCCAGAATGTTTTTCGCCGCCGAAGAGATATGCGCCATCTTCCAAAATGGGAACCCTATTCGCCGACGCCAGCCCAACGGGAATTGGCAAAAATCACTGGTTATTGGCTCAAGAAGGGTTATCCTCCCTCTAGTGCGGATTTGAAGTTTGATTCAATCGAAGAAGATATTCTTCAACGGCTAGAATATTTCAAGCCGGAACTACTGCATCTTGGGGCGGCGATTGAAGCAGAGACCGATAGGCATGAGATTGGCACCCATTTACCTTATAACCCCTGGGACAACCAGCAGATGGCAAGACTCGATGGCTTACTCCAATGGTCGCTTCAAAATCGGGGACATGGCTACGGTTGGGTAATTGAAGTTGCTGGCCGACGGGTGTCTGAGCGTTATAGCCGCTGGTCGCCGCGGCCGGATGACGATGAAGTTGCCAAATTGATGTCCTATCTGGTCGTCATCGACCGTCTCAAATCATTGGCTAATTTCTAACAGCCGAGCTCGGCGGGTGCCTCTTGCATCCGCCTTTTTGTATATTTTTACCTGCCGTCGGGGCGGCTCTTGACATTATTTGACATCTGTGCCAATCTTTGCCAAATTAAAAATACGAAAACAATTTTGTTTTCATAGATCTCTTACAATTACATTTAAAGATCAACAGGAGGCGAAGTGAAGTTAAACGCAGCAGTTATTGGTGTTGGCAATATGGGACGACACCATGCGCGTGTTTACCATGAGATTTCCGGCGTTACCTTGGTGGCCGTGGCCGACAGTAACCCAAAAGTCGCCAAAGGGATTGCCGACAAATTTAAAGTCCGGGCCTATAGCGATTACCGGGAAATGCTGGACAAAGAAAAAATTGATGTTATTTCCATTGCTGTGCCGACGGGCTGGCACCGCAAAGTGGCTCTTGATTGCATCAGCAAAGGAGCCCACATTTTGATTGAAAAACCCATCGCCGCCACCGTGGCTGAGGCCAAAGATATTGTCGCCAAAGCCAAAAAGAAAGGCATTAAATTTAGCGTTGGCCATATCGAACGCTTTAATCCCGCGGTCATCAAGCTTAAAGAAATGATTGAAGCTGATAAACTGGGCGAAATCGTCACTATCTCGACTTTTCGTTTAGGACCAACGCCAACGCAAATTAGAGACGCGAATGTTGTCATTGACATTGCCGTTCATGACATTGATATTATGAACTGGTTTTTTGGCCGTCTGCCGACCAAAATCACTGCCTGCGGCGGCAATGCCTTGCATCGTACCCATGAAGATCATGTTGAAGCCTTTTTAAATTACAATCATGGCACCGGTCTTTTATTGGCCAACTGGATTACGCCGCTTAAAGTTCGGAAATTAACTGTCTCGGGCAAAAAGGGATATATTGAATTAAACTACATTACCCAAGAATTAAATTTTTACCAATCCAATGTTATGCCAATTTATGACGATTACGGCGACTTTTTAATGAAGTTTTCTGACGGCCAAGACAAGAAAACCATTCCCGTTAAAAATGTTGAACCATTGAAAGCGGAAATTTTGGCTTTTGTTAACTGTATCAAACAAAATTCTCGGCCAGCAGTGACCGCCCGCGAAGCCATTGAAGCTTTAGACATCGCCCATAAGATAAACCGGCTAATAAAATGACCAATTAACCTAATTATTCTAATTAGTCTAAATAAACCCCAAATAGGAAAAATTCCAATAACCAAATTCCAAATAACAACCAAATTCCAAATAACAAACAAATTTCAATGACCAAAATTTCAAACTTTAAAACATTAGATATTCGGAACTTAAATATTGTTTGGAGCTTGTTGCTTGGTGCTTGGAATTTTCAATATTTGGGTCAATTAGAATAATTGGACATTATGTCAACAATCAAACTTTTCCTTAAAACCATTCTCTACAAACCTTTATTCAACGCCCTGATTTTTTTAGTCTGGTTGATCCCGGGCCACAATGTGGCTTGGGCGATTATTATTTTAACCATAATTATTCGCTTAATTTTACTGCCCTCGTCGCTTAGGGCGGCCAGAGCGCAAATGAAGCTCCGCGACCTCCAGCCCGAACTGGCTAAAATCCAAGCCGAATACAAAGATGACAAAACCAAACAATCTCAGGCAGTAATGGAGTTTTATAAAAAGCACCAAATTAGCCCCTGGGGTTCTTGTCTGCCGCTCTTAATCCAATTTCCGATTTTAATCGTCCTTTATTATGTCTTTATCAATGGTTTGGGCACCCAGCGGTTTGATTTGCTTTATTCTTTTCTGCCCCGACCAGAAGTAATCAACACTGTTTGGTTGGGGATTGATTTGGCCCGACCCGATCGTTGGATTTTGCCAATTATGGCGGGAATCTTGCAGTTTATTCAGGGCCGACAGGTCCAGCCCAAACCCCAGCCGGGAAAGGGCCAAGATATGCAGATGGCGATGTCGCGGCAAATGCTTTATCTTATGCCAGTTTTTACCGTCATTATTGCCATGAGATTGCCGGCGGCTCTGCCTTTGTATTGGATTATAACCACTTTATTCGGCATTGGTCAGCAATGGTGGGCGATGCGCAGTCTTCAGACTGCGAAATCCGAAATCCTAAATCCTAAATCCGAAACAAATGGAGAAAAGGAAGAAATAAGAAAAAATAAAGAAGAAATTGACAAACAAGTCAAACACGGGGTGGAAGTGACAGTGAGGAGGAAGAAATAATGTCTCTACGAAAAACACAAATAGATAAAGGTTGCCTTTGGTTACAGGTTGGGAGCGCAATTGGTATTTTTGTGCTTTTTTGTAGTTTGTAGGAGTTGTATGGCATTAGATAAGTTTAAAATCCAAAAAACCGCCCAGAATTTGATCGGACATTTTGATCCGGGGGCGAAATTGGCAGTCGAGATGACGGAAGACAGCTGTAATATCCATGTTGAGACCGAAATGTCGGGTTTATTAATTGGCCGCCACGGCGAAACCTTGGAGGCCCTGCAGCATCTTTTACGTTTGTTAATCGCCAAAGAGCAGGCGACATTTGTTCCCTTGATTTTGGATATTGGCGGCTATCGCGCCGCCCGACAACAAGAGCTCGAAGAATTGGCTAAAAATTTAGCCGAAAAAGTCAAAAATTTTGGCGGCAAAGAGATAATGCCGGTGATGTCGGCTTACGAGAGGCGCCTGGTCCATCTTATTTTACAAGATATTGACGGCGTCGAAAGCGAATCAGAAGGCGAGGAGCCGCATCGGCGGATTGTGATAAGACCGAAGAAATAAGGTGGGATGCCAGAGTGGTTGAATGGGGCGGTCTCGAAAACCGCTATACTCGCAAGGGTATCGGAGGTTCGAATCCTCCTCCCACCGCCAGTTGGAAAAAGAGGTTGCTGGCTCGCCCCCTGCGAGGGCTCGCCAGCCGGTAAATGTTGAGGCCGGCTCGCCAAGAAGCGGGCTTTTTATTTTAATTTTTGGTAGAATAAAGTTGAGAGCGGAGTTATTAAAAAACCATTAGTTTTGGTAATAGCAAAAATCGCCAAGGCGTTGGGTGTTCCAATGGAAGGTTTGGTAAAATAACACTAACAATTAACTATCAATTTTATGGAACAAAAAATTCAGCCACAACCACTACAACCCAATTCTCTTCCACCGGAGAATAAAAATAAAATGACGATTATTGTAGTTGCTAGTGTTTTAGCCACTGCTCTCGTTGTTGGGGCAGGTGCTTACTTTTTGATAAAGAAATCACCAAAACAGCCAGCAACCAATAACACATTATCTGATGAGACAGTATCTCAAACTGCGGAAACACCCTCTACAAATAAAACCGTATATTTCGGAAAGGGTTCGCAAGGTAAGTATTCTTTGGTAAATGTTCAAACCGGAGAAACTAAAGAATTTCTTCCGGCGGGCTACACCCTGCTCAATCAATGGGACTACCAAAATTTCCCGACTTTTCTCATTCTTCAAAAAGATAATGATCTCTACTCATACAATGTAGAAAATAAAATCACTAATAGCATTTTTGGTTCTTTCAATGATCTGAAACTCAAGAAAAACGAACAGGCGCGAGTTTATGCTTCAATGACAGAAAAAGATAAATTTATCATTCGCATAGACACACTCGATTTATCTCAAGTTTCTGAATTTGACGGCTCATCGCCAGTATTAAGCACGCGGACTTACTCTTTTGACGCTTCAACTAATAAATTAGTGAGCATAGCCAATGGAAAATTTGACGGTTGTGCTGAATATGATTCTAAAAATCAAAGATTTTTCATCTGGCCTTGCGGAGAAGGTATCGGGTCGGCAGGACCTCTTTCAATTTCTGACCTAAATGGCAACGTCCAAAAACAAATAATCACCGCAGGAGATTTTAGATTGCCTCACGATGACTTAGTGCACATTGAATTCAAAAATGGATTATTCTTTGCTTTCAATAATAGTAAAGATATTAAAATAATTGTTGTAAACCCAACATTAGTAAATCCAACGAAAGAAATCTACACAGCAACGGAACAAGTCAAATCGCAAATTTCAGATATCTCTACTTATTCTATGGCAATAGATAGAAGTACAAATACTTTAATTATTGGTGGTGATAGTTATATTTTGCTTTTGCGATTTGATACAAATAAACAAATTACGCAAAGCGCCTATATTCCAGACAAAGAGATTTATGCTAATTTTATCTTTCCAAACGCAGGAAAATTATATTATCAGGCAAAAGACAATATCCGAGTTATAAATCTCAATTCTTGGCAGATTGAAAAATCAATTCCGTCGTCTGGAGGTTTTCAAGAAATTACTCTTTTTGCTTTATAAAAGAATTTGCCGCCAAACGAGGCACGGCCTCGCAATCCCGCAGAGTGGAATTAGAAAAACTTGAAATCGTCCTTTCCGCTTCCTCTTTTTGGCGAGGCGGGCGGAAGGGGGGGTCGGGGGGAATTCCGCCCGCCTCGCCCGTTAATAAAGTCTGTTCGGATTTTTTCAAATACACACCGCCATTATTCCCTTATGAAAACCCATTTGATTTCCCTTTATGACTTATGAGGACCTTATGCTTTCTCATCGCAACCCCTTAGGTTATCGAGCTCTGCGGACTTGGCAGCAAGCTAATGAGATTTTCGAACTGACCGAAGATTTTATCACTACTTTGCCGACGCGGCATCCAAAAACTCATGAAAGCCTAACCGACATCAAAGATCATATGCAGCGTTCGGCCCGAAGCCACGTCCGCAACATCGAGGAAGGTTACGCGCGGACTTCAACGCGAGAATATATATCTTTCTTGGGCTTTTCCGCCGGTTCGCTCGAAGAGCTGATCGGCGACTACAAATATTGCCAAAAGTGGAACATCGGGGATTCAAAAGGGAGATCAAAGGGGATAGGATTATGTGTGGGCGAGGCGAAAATGCTTGATGCCCAAATTAAGAGCTTGGAAGCCAAATGTTACCGGGAAAAAATAGCCAGCCCTAACGATATGGCCAGAAATCGTCTCCGAGAAAACAAAGAGAGGGAAGAAAAGTTTGATGAATGGTTAAAGAACTATGGGCAATAAATGATTAGGCAACCCGGCTGGGGATACATTTTTGAGTAAATTACTGCGTAAAATTATACTCTGGCAGTTCGTCGAGGTGCTTAGCATAAGAATCCGAGTATTTTTTTCTCAATTTATACAATTCGTACTCCTGAATTGTCGTCCCAATCGCGTTCTTTAATTGGGGCAAATTCGGCTCAAGTTGGGCGATTTTTTGCAAAACCCGAGCAATTACCTCGATTGGTATTTGGTTGGCGGTGATGATTTTATCAATTAAGCTATAAAAGTCTTTGATCTTCTGACGCTGCCTTTTGCTTAATTTGCCCCAAATGCCGCCATCAGCAACAATTAACTGAATCGTTCTTAGGGTTTGAATTAGCTGGATAGCAGAAAGAGGATCAATATATGGTCTCAAAATAGCTGCCGGTTCAGAGATAATTTCCAACTGATTAACATCGCTTAAGCCGTTGATAACCATCAAAACTCTTTCCACTCCAATGGCGCTGACAACCAACATATAATTATATGGTTTTAAACCACAAATCTGCTGGTTTTCATCAAAGATGGGTTCAAAAACAAGCGATTCAAAGGTGCCTACATCCAATAGCCTGCCTTTATATTTATAGAAAATTTCATTTCTGTAACCCCAAGGAGTGGGTCGGCCATAAACATTTAAAGCCAAGAAACCATCTCGGTTCTGCGCGGGGAGGAAGTTTCCTTCTGGGACACCGGCCTTTTTATAATAATGTAGATTGGGATCATCTGGCACATAGAAATCAAAATCATATTTCCCTTCTGTTAGTTGCCTGATTGGGGCCGATTTCAAGT
>Ga0078972_1015714_pt1 | contig 11493 bp, 10 predicted proteins | sample YelNatPaOPGAMG01_FD_67568 | JGI IMG/M metagenome (GOLD analysis project Ga0078972, IMG submission 67568) | Hot spring thermophilic microbial communities from Obsidian Pool, Yellowstone National Park, USA - OP-RAMG-01 (SPADES assembly) (version 2) | ecosystem: Environmental > Aquatic > Thermal...
TAATTACTATAAGTAAGAAAGGTGAAGAAGGTAAGAGTACAGAACCAATAGAAGTTAAGTTTTAAAGGTGATATTTATATGTTTAAAAAAGTTCATTATGTGAAAATATTTGATAGAATCTATCTTGTTGGTAGAGGTAATTGGGGGTTTTTAAATCCTCTTACAAACATTGGTGATAGTAATATTTTTTTAGTAGATGGTGGTGAAGAATTAGCATTGATAGATGCTGGAGCAGGTTTGAATTGTAAAAAGTTAATTAGAAATATTAAATATTTAGGGAAAGATGTAAAAAAGATAAAAAAAGTTATTATAACACATAATCATATAGACCATGTTGGTGGTGTTAAGATATTAAAGAAAAAATTAAAAATAAAAGTGTATTCAGGTTTTGGAAGTTATTATAAAAACATTAAAATAAGTAAGATTGTGAAGGAGGATGATAGAATAAAAGTAGGAGATATTACTTTAAAGGTATTAAGTATTCCAGGCCATACTCCAGATTCAATTGCGTTGATAACAAAGATAAATAATAAAAAACTAGTATTTACAGGAGATACAGCTATAGGAGATCAAAAAAAAGTAGGTAAAGGTATAGTTGGATGGTATGATGTTCACTGGGGTTCATGTTTAGAAGATTTTAAAAAGAGTATAAAAAAATTAATGAAATTAAATTCAGATATTTTAATCCCCTCTCATGGATTGTGGAGTGTGGGTAAAGATAAAGTAAAACAGAGTTTAAGAAATTGTTTAAAAAGGCTTGATATCTTTAGTAATATTCCAGAATTAGGTACTATGCTTCCTTTGAAACCTAATGAAATGTTTAAGAAAAAGATTGTATAATAAGAGAAAAATGGAGGGTTTATGATAAGTTATATTAAAGCAATATTAGAAAGGGACCCAGCAGCAAAGCCTATAGAGGTAATACTTTATCCGTGTCTTTATGCAATTTTTTTCCATAGAATTGCACATTTTCTGTGGAAAATTAAAATTCCATTTTTTCCAAGATTAATATCTCAGATTAGTAGATTTTTAACAGGGATAGAGATACATCCAGGTGCACAAATTGGTAAAGGTTTTTTTATTGACCATGGAGCAGGTGTAGTTATTGGTGAAACTACTGTAATTGGAGATAATGTGACATTATTTCAAGGAGTAACTTTAGGTGGAACTGGTAAAGAAAAGGGAAAGAGACATCCAACTTTAGGCAATAATATAGTGGTTGGTGCAGGTGCAAAGGTTTTAGGTAATATAACAATAGGTGATAATAGTTATATTGGAGCAAATTCAGTAGTTTTAAAAGATGTTCCAGCCAATTCTACTGTTGTTGGTGTTCCTGGTCAGGTTGTTAAAATAAAAGGAGAATATGTTCCACAGATAACATTTGACCATACTAATCTACCTAATCCATTAGCAGAGAGAATAAAGAGATTGCAAACAGAGTTGTCTATTTTAGAACGACATATTAAAGTTTGGAAAAAGAAACAAAGAAGTTTCTATAAGTAGAATAAGATAAAATAATGGAAGACTTTAAACCCAAAAAAAGGTTAGGCCAACACTTTTTAATAGATAGAAATATTGCAAATATTATTATATCTTCTGCTGATTTAAAAAAAGAGGATACAGTTTTAGAAATAGGTGCAGGAAGAGGAGAGTTGACTGAATATTTATGTAAAATCTGTAATGTTATAGCAGTTGAGATAGATAAAAATTTATATAATATTTTAAGAGAAAAATTTCAAACCTTTAATAATATAAGAATTATTCAAAATGATATTTTAAAAATTAAATTTGAAGAATTAAAAGTTAATAAAGTAAAAGTGATAGGCAATATTCCGTATTATATTACTACTCCTCTTATATTTAAACTTATTGAAAACAAGGAATACTTAGATATTTGTTTGCTTATGGTTCAAAAAGAAATAGCTAAGCGGATTGTATCTAAAAGTGGTAGTAAGGATTATGGTGTGCTTTCAATAATGACACAGTGTTATGTAGAACCAAAGATAATAAAAATAGTGTCTAAAAATTGTTTTTATCCAAAGCCAAAAGTTGATTCTGCGATTATTAAATTTAGTGTTATGGATAAACCAAGATACGATATTAAAGATGAAAATTTATTTATTAATTTAGTTAGAACTAGTTTTCAGCAAAGAAGGAAAATTTTTAAAAATGCTTTATTAAGATTGGGATATAAAGAAGAAATAATAAAAAAAGTATTTAATGATTTAAAATTAGACTTGAAAATTAGAGGAGAAGATTTAAGTATTGAGCAGTTTATAAAGTTTAGTAATCTTTTAAAAAAAGAGACAGAATTAATTTAGTTAAAAATTCTTTAAACCTTTTTGTAAAATTTTCGTCTAATAAATAGAAGGAAAATTTATGGTCAAATATATGAAGCATATTATATTGATATTTTTAATTATAAATGTTGTTTCAGCAGAAGACTGGTTAGTTGAAACTGTTGATAGTGAAGGTGATTTGGGTGATTTTACTCATATTTCTGTAGATATTTTAAATAATCCTCATATTACTTATCGTCAAGTTGGTGTTGATGTGAAATATGCTAAATGGCAAGGTGCGTGGCTTATTGAAACATTGCCTTTTGATGAGGCAGGAAGATGGACTATAGATATTTCTTTAGATGCTTTTGATATAATTCCGCATATTTCCTATTGGGTAAGTGCAAGTAATGAGTTAAGACATTATAAAAGGGTAAGTACTTCTGCATGGGAATATGATGTAATAGAAAATGGTATAACTGTTGATATGTCAAGAATTGTAGTAGATAAGAGTAATAACATCCATGTTATTTACAGTGATAGTTCTGGTAATCTTAAATATGCAAAAGGAGTAACAGTAGGAACATCTACTACTTGGTATAAAGAATCTGTTACTACAGGTGTTTCATCGAGAACTATAGATTTGAGTATTGATAGTTCTAAACAACCTCATATTGTTTTTAAAAACATAAATACAAATAGACCTATGTATGGTTTTAAATCTGGTAGTACATGGCAGATTGGAGAAGTAAATACTGATACAGTGACTAGTCAAAGAGTAAGCATTGCTGTAGATAAAAATAATACTGTTCATATTTGCTATCAAAGTAATAATTCTTTAAGATATGTTAAAGGAACATATGGGAGTTTGAGTTCTGCAGAAAATATAGATAGTGGGGCAGGTAAATATATTTCTATTGCTATAGATAATAATAATATTACTCATATAGCATATTATGATGAAACTAATAAATCTTTAAAATATGCTAAGTATAAATCTGGTACATGGTTTACTCAAACAGTTGATGGTGGAAGTGCTGATGTTGGCAAGGACTGTGCTATTGCAGTTGGTAGTGATGGAATTCCTCAGATAAGTTATTATGATGCTACAAATAAAGATTTAAAATTTGCTAAGGTAAAAGCTCCTCCTCCACCTGATGATTCTATCTCGTTAAAATTAATAAATAATGTTTTTAATCCTAAAAAAGGCGAATATATGAATATCCAATACACATTATCTATTCCAACTAATATAGATTTAAAGATATTTAATGTTGTTGGAGATTTAGTAAGAGAAGTTACTTCTGGTTATCAACTAAATGGGAATTATGTTGAAAGATGGTACGGAGATGATACTAAAGGGAATACTGTTCCTTCTGGAATGTATTTAGTAATTCTTAAATCTAATAAATATAAAATTGTTAAAAAGGCGGTTGTTGTAAAGTGAGTAGTTTATATAAAATATTTATATTTTTAGTATTAATAATTTCTAGTTTAAAAGCAGGTATTTCAGTTCCTACCTTAAAGTTAATGGCCAGTGTTAGAGGTGATGGGATGGGTGGTTCTTGTTCTGCTTTGTGTAACGAGATAGATGGTGTATATTACAATCCTGCTACAATAAAAGAACTTAAATATAATGAAATTTTTACTACTTATATAAACAAAGGGGAGGGGATATACTGTACATATTTAAGTTATGGATTACCACTTGATAAAAATAACTCTTTAGGTGTTAGTGTTGGAATGTTTGATGGTGGAAATATTGAAGTTAATTATTTTGATGGAAGTTCAGTGATTAAAAATGCTCAAAGAGAATATGCGATAGGGTTGTATTATGGAAGAGAGATTTTAAGAGATTTAAATGCAGGTGTTGGTTTAAAATTTTTATATTCAACACTTGCAGAGGATTACAGAGCATATATAGTTGCATTTGATTTTGGAATTAAATATTTTATGTTTGAAGATATTATAATAGCAATAAGTTTTATGAATGTTGGTCCTTCTGTAAAATATATAGATGAATTTGATACTTTACCAATGGGTTTTAATCTTGGAGTATCTTATCCTTTAAAATTTTCTAAAGAGGATGTTGTTAATTTAGCAACTAATTGTGAATTAAATCTAACAGATAATATTAAAATAAATACAGGTATTGAATATGTTTATAATAACTTTATAAGTGTAAGAGCAGGCTATAAGTTTAATCAATATGTTGGCAATATAACAACAGGGATTGGTGTAAGATATCAGATTGAGAATTTTGGAGCAGTAGGATTAGATTATGCCTATATTTATGGAAGTGGTTGGTTTGATACTCACAGAGTTTCACTTATTTTTAAATTTTAATCTATAAAAAATTCTTTGTATATGGCTTTATGGTGTAGTTAGTAAAAGTTCGAATAAATCAACATTATCGTGTTTATTACACACCTTAGTAGGTTCTGTTCCCTTGATAAAAACTTCTTCTATTACTTTTTTACATTTATTTCCTGCAAGGAGTCCTGTGTCAGGATCTATTTTTACAGTTACAATATTATCTGGTTTAGAGAAATTAGGTGGTTGTTTTTCTTTGTAAACTTCTAACATAAATTCTGCCCAGATTGGAACAGGGGTATTTGAACTTGTTATAAGATTTCCCAAAGATCTTCTATCATCAAAGCCCACCCATATTCCACATACTAAATCAGATGTGAAACCAATGAACCATACATCAGATTGATTATCTGTTGTTCCAGTTTTCCCTCCACAGTCGTATTTAAATCCTAATCTTCTTATACCTTGAGCAGTTCCTTCATTTATAACACTTTGTAGCATACTTGTCATTATGTAGGCAGTTTCTGGTTTTAATACTTCTTGAATATTTGGAGAGGTTTCTTCTATTATTTTTCCTGAACTATCTTTAATAGATACTATTGATATTGGTTCTATTTTAGTACCCATATTTGGGAATGTAGCAAATGCAGAGGTTAATTCCAGTAATGTTACTTCTGATGTTCCAAATGCTAAGGAAAGATTTCTTGATAATTTACTTTTAATTCCCATCTTATGAGCATAAGAATGAACAGCATTTACTCCTACTTTCGTTAATAGTTTTAATGTAACAACATTTCTTGAATTAGCAATTGCTTTTCTTAATGTTGTTGGTCCAAAGAATTTTTTTTCGTAGTTTTCAGGCTTCCAGATAGTTCCATCATTATCTGTTATGACTATAGGGGAGTCAAGTATAATATCAGCTGCTGTAAATCCATTATCAATTGCTGCAGTATATATGAAAGGTTTAAATGCAGAACCAGGTTGTCTTTTTGCTTGAGTAGCACGATTAAATTCACTTTCAGAGAAATCTCTTCCTCCTATCATTGCTCTTATATGTCCAGTTTTAGGGTCAATTGCTACAAGGGCAATTTGTAATGGTATATTTTTTTTAAATTCATTATCATAAATATTTTCAACAGGTATTCCTAATTCTTTTGCTATTTTTATTGCGGCATCTTCAAGTCCCTTTGCAGCAACTCTTTGTGCTATGTCTTGTAAGGATAAATCTAATGTAGTGTATACAGAAAGTCCACCTTTATATACAAGATTGCTTCCGTAAGTTTCCTCAAGTTGTTGTCTTATGTATTCTACAAAGTAAGGTGCATTTTTAGATTCAGTTTTATGGAGTTCTATAGGAGTTGCTTTTGCAATATTGCCTTGCTCTTCTGTTATATATTTCTTTTTAATTAGTCTATTTATTATTCTATCTCGTCTTTTTTTTGCCCTTTCTGGATTTTTATATGGCGAATATTCATTTGGAGCACGAGGTAATCCTGCAAGAAGGGCACATTCTGGTAGTGTAAGTTCTTCTACATGTTTACCAAAATAGGTTCTTGATGCTGCTTCAACTCCATAGGCACCTGAGCCAAAATAAACCTGGTTTAAATACATCTGTAAGATTTCATTCTTTGTGTATTTATATTCAATTTTTAGTGCAAGCATCGCTTCTTTTATTTTTCTAGATATAGTCCTTTCTTGGGTTAAAAATAAATTCCTTGCAAGTTGTTGGGTTATCGTACTTCCACCTTGTTCAATTTTCATATGAAGGAGATTAAATATAAATGCTCTTATAATTCCTCCGAAGTCTATTCCCCAATGTTTATAGAAATTTTCGTCTTCAGTTACAATAATTGCATCTTTTAGATATTTTGGAATTTTATATAAAGGAACCAATGTTCTTTGTTCTAAAAATAACTGAGCTATAAGGTTTTCATTTATATCATATATTTTTGAAGTAAGTGATGGTTTATATCCTTCTAATTCACTTAAAGGAGGGATTTCTTGATAATAAGTAATCATTAATCCTATAAACCATCCAATTAATATACATCCTAAAGTTATAATTCCATATTTAAACTTTTTACTACTTATTATTTTATTTCTAAATAAATTTTTAAGATTCATTATTAAATGTAGAAATTTCTTCTAATGATTTTCTAATTTTTTTTCGTATAGGTTGTGCAGGGTATCCTACTGGGATTACCACATCAATTTTTTTATTATTGGGTATATTTAAAACTTTTTTTGCTTGGTTCTCATTAAACCATCCAATCCAGCAGGTTCCAAGCCCTAATTCAGTTGCTTGTAATATAAAATGTTCAACAGCGATACCTATATCTATAAGATAATATCTTGTATCTCTAAGTAAACCGCCTACCTTTGCTAAAAAAGTGCTTTTTTCTGAGATTACTACTACAATTACTGGTGCTTTTTTAGCAAAAATATTTGTTTTATATTGTCCTGAAAATATCTTATCACATAATTTATCTTTTAAATTAGGGTCGTCTACAACAATAAATTTCCATGGTTGAGAGTTACAAGCAGATGGAGCTAATCTTGCTGCTTCTAAACACAGTTTTATTTTTTCTCTTTCAACAGGTTTATCTAAAAAATCACGAACACTGTATCTTTTATTAACTAATTCTAAAAAACTCTGCATACAGTAATTATAGCACATTGATTTTATTCTTACAAATGCTTTTTTATACAAATGATTATTTAAACTATGGAAATTTTTCCTTATTTTTTTATTTACTTTTAAAATATTATATATTATAATTAAATTATGAGATGGTCAAGTTGTTTAATACCAACATTAAAAGAAATTCCTTCTGAAGCAGAAGTAATTAGCCATAAATTAATGTTAAAGGCTGGTTTAATTAGAAAAATTGCTTCTGGGATTTATACATTACTTCCTTTAGGATTTAAAGTAATGCTTAAAATTGTAAATATTGTAAGGGAAGAGATGAATAAGGCAGGGGCAGAAGAACTTCTTATGCCAATACTTGCTCCTTCTGAATTGTGGAAAGAAACAGGAAGATGGGGATTATATGGAAAAGAATTATTTAGAGTGAAGGATAGGCAGGATAGAGATTTTGCTTTAGGACCAACTCATGAAGAAGTTATAACTGATTTGGTTAGAAATGAAATTAGGTCATATAGAGATTTACCTAAAAATTTTTATCAAATTCAGGTTAAGTTTAGAGATGAACCTAGACCAAGATTTGGACTTTTAAGGGCAAGAGAGTTTATGATGAAAGATGCTTATAGTTTTGATGTTGATGAGAAAAATGCTGAGATTACATATAAAAAGATGTTTGATGCTTATTGTAATATATTTAGTCGATGTGGTTTAAATTTTAAAGCTGTTGAAGCAGAAACAGGTAACATAGGAGGTTCTTTTTCTCATGAATTTATGGTTTTAGCAAATAATGGAGAGGAACTTATTATTTATTGTAATAAATGTGGATATGCAGCAAATAAGGAAAGGGCAGAGGGAATTAGCAATTTTAAAGGAAATGAAAATGATGAATTGAAAAAATTAGAGAAGGTTTATACTCCAGGCAAGAGGACAATAAAAGAAGTTACTGAATTTTTAAAAAAAGAGCCGTTTGAATTAGTAAAGACATTAATATATGTGGCTGATGGAAAACCTATAGCAGTTTTAATTAAGGGTGATGATGAACTAAATGAGAATAAAATAAAAAGGAGTTTGAATATTACAGAAATTGCAATGGCAGATGAGAAGTTAGTTAGGGAGATTACTAATTCACCTGTTGGATTTGCAGGACCAGTTGGGTTGAAAAATATTCCTATTTTTGCTGATAATTCAATAAAGAAGCTTAAAAATTTTGTTGTTGGTGCAAATGAGGAAGATTATCATCTTATAAATGTTAATTTAGAGAGAGATTTTAAAGTAAAAGAGTTCTTTGATTTAAGATTTGTTAAAGAAGGTGATTTTTGTAATAAGTGCGGTAGTACTCTTTCAACTTTGAAAGGTATAGAAGTTGGGCATACATTTAAGTTAGGTACTAAATACAGTGAAGCAATGAATGCTAAGTTTTTAGATGAGAATGGGGTTAGAAAGACTATAATAATGGGTTGTTATGGAATAGGTATAACAAGAATTATAAGTGCTGCAATTGAACAATGGAATGATGAGGATGGTATTATATGGCCAATATCAATAGCACCTTATCATGTTATTATAACAGTTATAAATTATAAGGATGAAAAGATTAAAGAATTAGCAGATTCAATATATAATGTTTTAATGAAGAATAATATTGAAGTCTTATTAGATGATAGGGATATAAGTGCAGGTGTGAAATTTAAAGATGCTGATTTAATAGGTATTCCAATAAGAATTACTATTGGACCAAAAGCAATAAAAGAGAACCTTTTAGATGTGAGGTTAAGAAAGACAAAGAAAGAGTTTAAATTAAAAAGAGAAGAAGTTTTAGAAGAAATTCAAAAGTTAATTAATGAGGGTTTAAAAATATGAAATGTTTAGTATTACTTTCTGGCGGATTAGATAGTTCTATAGCACTTAAACTAATGTTAGAACAGCAATTGGATGTTGAAGCAGTAAATTTCACTTCAGTTTTTTGTAGATGTAATGCAAAGAGCGGATGTAATTATGCAGATAATTTATGTAGGAAATTAAAGGTTCCACTTTATATTATTGATAAGGGAGAAGAATATTTAGAGATAATAAAGAATCCAAAATATGGATATGGTTCAAATATTAATCCATGTATAGACTGTAGAATATTTGCTTTTAAAAAAGCAAAGGAGTTGATGAAAGATATAAATGCAAGTTTTATTGTTACAGGTGAAGTTTTAAATCAAAGACCTATGTCTCAACATTTGAATACTATGATGTTAATAGATAAAGAAGCAGGACTAACTGGTTTAGTTTTAAGGCCTCTTAGTGCATTACATTTACCAGTTACTATTCCTGAGGAGAAAGGATGGGTAAATAGAAATAAATTATTAAATTTACAGGGAAGAAGTAGGAAGGAGCAGATAAAATTATCAGAAGAAAAGGGGATTACTGATTATTCTTGTCCATCAGGAGGTTGTTTACTTACTGATCCAAGTTTTACTGAGAGAATGAAGGATTTAATGCGTTATAAGCCAGATTTTACCATAAAAGATGTAAACCTTTTAAAATACGGGAGGCATTATAGATTAAGTAAAGATGTTAAATTGATAGTTGGAAGGAACAAACAAGAGAATGAGATGATTATTAATTTTAAAGAAAAAAATGATTTAATTATTGGATTAGAAGATTTTAAAGGTCCATTATCGTTACTTAAAGGAAATGATGTAGAAAGTTTTTTAAAAATAGCAGGAAGTATAACAGCAAGGTATGGCGATATATTGAATAAAGAAGAGTTTGTTAAGGTATGGTATAAAGATGGTAAAGATACAAAGCATTTATTTGAAGTTATACCTGCTAAAGAAGAAGAGTTGAATAGAATAAGAATATAAAAAAGTGAAAAAAGAAAAGAATTCTACTTTAAATATTTTGATTACTTCAGGACCAACAAAAGCATTTATTGATGAGATTAGGTATATATCTAATTACTCTACTGGAAGATTAGGAACATTAATCGCTGAAGAATTTTTAAAAAAAGGTCATAAGGTTACTTTTATTTATGGAAAAGATAGCATACATCCAAAAGGTAAGAATCTAAAATTAATAGAAATCCAAACTATTAATGATTTAATTAATGTTTTGAAAAAGGAGTTAAAGAAAAGGTATGATGTTATAATTCATTCTATGGCTGTGCTTGATTATGTTCCTTCAAAACAACTTGAAACAAAAGTAAAGTCTGATAAAAAATTTTGGAACTTAAAACTGGTTAGGACACCAAAGGTAATAAAATTGATAAAAAAGGTAAGTCCAGAATCAATATTAGTTGGATTTAAATTAGAGTATAATTTAAAAAAGAGTAAGATAATAAGAGAAGCAAAAAAACTAATTAAAGAAAGTAATGCAGATTATGTAGTGGCAAATGATTATAGAGATATTAAAAGAGGTAAACACATAGCAAGTATTTTAAGTAAAGGAGGTGTAGTTAAAAATAATATTATAGGAAAAGAAAATATTGCAAAAGAAGTTTTTCATTTAATAAAGGAGGGTGTATGAGTCTTAAAGTTGGTATAATTGGAACAGGGGGTATTGCAAGGGTACATATGAATGGTTGGAAGAAGATAAAAGATGCAGAAGTTGTATCTATATGTGATGTTGATATAGAAAGAGCAAAAAAATTTGGAGAAGAATTTGGAATAGATAATATATTTAGTGATTACAGAGAACTTTTAAATATGGATGAATTAGATGCTGTTGACATCTGCACACCAAATGTATCTCATTATCCCATAGTAATTGCGTCCCTAAAAAAGGGGAAGGATGTATTGTGTGAAAAGCCACTTGCAGTAACACCAGAAGAGGTTGTTGATATGATAAAAACTTCTAGAAGGTATAAAAGGAAATTAATGTGTGCTCAAAATCAACGTTTTAGTTCGGAAGGTAAATCTGCTAAGAGGTTTGTTGACTCAGGTGAATTAGGAGAAATTTATTATGCAAGAGCATGTGCATTAAGAAGGAGATGGCTTCCAGCGAGACCTTCTTTTATAAGAAAAGAGACAGCAGGTGGAGGACCTTGTTTAGATATAGGGGTTCATATTTTAGATTTAACACTTTGGATTATGGGAAATCCTAAACCTGTTTCAGTTTCTGGTATAAGTTTAATGAAACTAGCAAAAAGAAAAGATATTACGGGCTTATGGGGAGAGTGGGATAGAAAGGAAATAAATGTAGAAGATTTCGCGGCAGGATTTATAAAGTTTAAAAATGGAGCATCTGTTACCTTAGAATGTAGTTGGCTTG
>Ga0078972_1015719_pt1 | contig 11488 bp, 9 predicted proteins | sample YelNatPaOPGAMG01_FD_67568 | JGI IMG/M metagenome (GOLD analysis project Ga0078972, IMG submission 67568) | Hot spring thermophilic microbial communities from Obsidian Pool, Yellowstone National Park, USA - OP-RAMG-01 (SPADES assembly) (version 2) | ecosystem: Environmental > Aquatic > Thermal...
CCCGATCGCGGTCAGGACGAACGTGTGCGTGAATGTAAACCCCAAGAAACGGAACCCCAGGAAGACCAGAAAACTGCCCAGGATAGCAGCAAAATTGCGGATGGCGTTCAGCTGCCCCAGGCGCCGTCCGGTGTGACCTTCGTGCGCCAATTCCATTCCTATACTGGAAGACAGCGGCATGAACAGGTGCTGCCCCATGCTGTACAGGAACATGCATAAGGTCATACCGGCGTAACCGTACGGGAGGAAACCGATCAGCAAGGCGCCTGCCACGCAAAGCATCAGCGCAAATCCCCCCAACCTGCGGCTGGGGAGGAACCACAGCAGCGCCGAGACAAGAACCACCAAGAAGCCCGGAAGTTCGCGCGGCAACTCCAAGAAGGAGCGCTGGAACCCGCTCAACAAGAACCTTTCGCTGACGAAGTTGTTAAACGTTGACTCAAAAATGCTGCCAGAGATACCCATAGCCGATGAGATCGCGCCGGCGGAAGGCGGCGCAGCCTCCGCGCGCGTCTGAGAGATTCTCCAAGATGTGCGGGTGAGAAATCTGCGCGTCGTTCACCGACACGAGACGGAACCGAACGCCACCTCAAGTGCGCGTGTGGTTACGGCCTCGTACGTGTCGGCCACGTGAGACCAGACGTCTTTCGTCCCAAGGGACTCCGGCATCCCGAGGCGCTTCAACAATGCGGCATCCACCTCCGGGCGCGACACATCCAGGGCCAGGCCCTCCGCCGCCTCACCCAACTCCCAGTACCGCTCCAGACACTCCTCCAACGCAGGGACATCCGCAGCCTCTGTCCCAGCCCGCCCATATTGAGGCGGCTCCTCCCTCAACTCCAGGCCGTTGGCCCTACGCTCACGGAGCGCGGCGGCAATCTGCTCTTTGCTCCGGCCACGCAACTCAAGCAGCAGAAACGGATCCTCGTCAAACCGCTCCCCCAGGAGATAGTACACCGCCGCGATGTGCTTGCACGGGTTGGCCCAGTCGGGGCACGAGCACTCGGTCTCCAGGTCGCCGCTGCTGGATGGAAACAGCGGAACTCCCTCCGCGTCAAACACCTGCTCTATATCCGCAGGCATCTCGCCTGCCAGCAACTGCGCGGCGAAAACGGCCTGCTCCGACAAAGCGTCCAGCACCTTGTTCCACGCGGCCTCGTCCAGCGGCTTCAGGCGGATGCTGACTTTGTACGGCTGGGGCCGCGAGCCCTGCACCCGTGCCAGAACCTGGCCAGGCTTTATGTCAATCTCCATGACCTGCCCCCGCCTGGCATACGCGCGCCCGCGGCTCAGCCGTCCCTCATCCATCAGCGATGACAATGCCCGGATCCACCGCGTGGCCCACCAGTTCTTGACGAACTCGCCCCGCGCGCTCTTGGCCTTGATGCCATTCTTCACCAGCCTGGGGCCCGTGGAACCCCACCGCGGCCAGTAGTCGTCGTGGGTTTTCCTCCGTCTCGCCACCCTACTCCCCCCGCAACGTCAGGATGTCGCGCAGTTCGTCTGTGCTGAGTTCCGTCAGCCAGCCCTCTCCCCCGCCAACGATGCTTTCGGCCAGGGCCTTCTTGCTCTCAATCATGTCGTCAATCCGCTCCTCCAAAGTCCCGGCACAGATCAACTTGTGCACCTGCACGTCTCGCGTCTGGCCAATGCGGAATGCGCGGTCGGTGGCCTGGTTCTCCACCGCCGGATTCCACCAACGGTCAAAGTGAAACACCCGGTTGGCCGCCGTGAGATTCAGGCCCGTGCCCCCAGCCTTGAGCGACAGGATGAAAATCGGCGGGCCGTTCCGCGCGTCTTGAAACCGCGCCACCATCCGGTCCCGCTGTTTCTGCGGCGTGCCGCCGTGCAAGAAAAGCACCTCCAGCCCGAACAACCCTTGCAGGTGCGCCTTCAGCATGTGCCCCATTTCGGCAAACTGCGTGAACACCAGCACCCGATCCCCCACAGACAGCGCTTCCTCCAGCATCTCGGCCAGCCGATCCAACTTGCCCGAGCGCCCCTCCAGCGCCGACCCATCCCCCAGGAACTGGGCCGGATGGTTGCACACCTGCTTCAGCCGCGTCAGCGCGCTCAGCACCACCCCTCGCCGCTCCATTCCCTCCGCCGACTCAATCCGCTCCAGCGACTCCCGCACCACAGCCTCATACAAGGTGGCCTGCTCGGCGCTCAGGTTGCAGTACACCTTCATCTCCATCTTCTCCGGCAGGTCCTGGATAATCGTGGGGTCTGTCTTCACGCGGCGCAGGATGAACGGCCCCACCAGTCTCTTCAGCCGCTCGGCTGCTTCCTTATCCTGGTAGCGCTCAATCGGCAGCGCATATGTCCGGCGAAAACCCTCTTCAGAGCCCAAAAGACCCGGATTGAGGAACTGCATGATGGACCACAACTCTGACAGACGGTTCTCCACCGGCGTGCCGGTCATGGCAATGCGATTGGCTGCGTGCAAGCGACGAACGGCCTGGGTCTGCTTGGCATGGGGGTTCTTGATGTTCTGCGCCTCGTCCAAGATAATGTCGCTCCACTGCACCTGCGCCAGGGCCTCCACGTCGCGGCGGGCCAAACCGTAGGTGCTGATGACAACGTCGTGTTGCCGGGCAGCGGCAACAAAGTCCGCCTCCTTTGCGCGCCCGCCGCCGTGGTGCGTCATCACGCGCAGCCCCGGCGCAAACCGACGGATCTCTCGCTTCCAGTTGCCGACGACCGACGTGGGGCACAACACCAGCGCCGGCCCCACGCCATTCTCCGCGGACTCCCGCTCGCGCAGCAGCAGAGCAATCGCCTGGATGGTCTTGCCCAAGCCCATGTCGTCGGCCAGGCACGCACCCAAACCCCACTTGCGCAGGAACGCCAGCCACGAGTACCCACGCACCTGGTAGGGCCGCAACTCCCCCGCGAACCCCTCCGGCGGCGGCAATTCTTCCATCCTGTCGCCCGCCTTCAGTTGCGTGAGGAGGTCCCCTACCCAGCCCGTCGCCTCCACGCCCTGCAGCGGCAGGCCGTTGACCTCGGCTTCCGCCCCCAATATCAACCCCAGCGCCTCGCCCAGCGCCATCTCTTGCTTCTCGCGCTTCTTTTCCCAGAAGGAAATGGCCGCCTCTACCTGCTCCGGCTGCAGCAGCACCCACTGGCCGCGTACCTGTACCAACGGCATCTTCAGCGCCGCAAGCCGCTCAAACTCCTCGCGCGTCAGCGGCTTATCGCCAAGTGCCAGTTCCCAGTCAAACTGCACCAGCGTGTCCATACCCAGAATGCCTGCGCCCACCCCCTCGGAAGTGGCCTTCAGTTTGGCCCGAACGCCCAGCCGCGCCCCCCGCTTGCCCCACCAGGGTGGAACCAGCACCCCGAAACCGCTGCCCTTCAGAAGCGGGCCTGCCTCGCGCAGGAACGCGTAGGCCTCGTCAACCGTCAGGGTGCAAGCCTCCGGACGGGCCTCGCGCAGACTCCTCATCACCGGAGGGAACAGCCGCGCCGCCAGGCCAAGCCCAGCCAAGAGCCGCTCCTGCGCGCCTTCAAACTTGCGGTTGAGAATGCGCAGTGTGCCGCCCCGCGCCCGCCACACCTGCCCGGCGGGCACCAGCAGACTGGGGTCATCATTGGCCTGGAGCATGTAGCGCAGGGTCCAGTCCGGCGAGATGACCTGCCCGCTGTCCGCGTCCGTCTCCGGCGGCTCCAAGCGGAAGCACAGCCGAAAGGCGGCCTGTTCCCCGCCGCGCAACTGATCCACCCATTGGCGCCAGGATTGATACACACGCGCCAGTTCTCGCCGCTGGGACACCGGGACCACGATGCGCCCATCCTCGCTCCACAGCGCCGACCACCACGCCCCTGCAACGCCCGGGGGCAGTTTCAGGCGGCGGCTCCCGCGCGGGCGCCCCCATTCGCGCACGGCACTGTCCACGACCCGACCGAGAAAGCCCTCCAGCAGCGCGTGCGGCCTAGCGGGAGGCTCGCTCGCCTCAAGGCTGCTCAGCGCCCGGCACACCGGCGGCATCGCCTCGGCCAGCGCTCGCAGCCGCTCTCCATCCAGCGCGTCATCAGGCGCAAGCAGCCAAACCGCCCGATACTGCCCGCGCTCCTCCTCCATCCCAGGCACATATCGCTGCTTCGCTAGCAACTCCAACCCCAACTTGGCCGCCAGGCTCCAGAAACGCAGGTCGGCACCGATGCGCAGCCCATCTACCGCCCCCGCCGGCAGCGCAACCAGCAAGTCCAGCGCTGCCAGCGCGTCCAGTTCCAGACCCGGCACCTTCCAGGGGGCAAGATGGAGTTCCGCTTCGGATACATGCTCCCCACGGCCCGGCACAAGCCACGAGGGCACCTGCGGCTCATCCGGCGCAGACGGCAGCAGGACTGCCCGCTCCGCAGCGACGGGCGCGCTCCAATCGGCGAGGGGCGATACCGCCTTCAGCGCGTCTCGCAGACTTTCCACCGGCGCAGCGTACGGGTGCGGTGGAACTTTGGATTTCCGTCCGCGGCGCGCAATGCGGTCCGCGCACTCGCCCCAAACAAAGAGCCGGTCGGCAGACCAACTGCCATGAAGAATCAGGTTCATCCCGTGATCCTTACGAGTTTCTGCCATCTATGGCTGGCGCGCACAGAGGCGAACAGATTATACCGCCGCTGCCCAAGATGGCAAAGGGGCGGCGCTCGCCGGATTCGCTCCGAAGCCCACCCTCAACCGTGATCATTGACTTTGGTTTAGCACCAAGGAACGATCGCGGTGCTGGTGCGGCGTGTCGGAAGAATGGGCAGGTTTGCGCCCGGGGCGTGGCCGGTCCTGCAGACCTACCAGCCCCTCTTTAGTTGAATCTCTTGACCCACATCTACCGAGGATTGTGCGGCGTAGCCCTGGAAAGATGCGGATAGGAAACAAAGAGGTCGCAGCCATCCGACCGCGACCCGTCTTCGAGCCCTTCTTCGTGCTGGACCGCAACGAGAGGCAAGCCGGCCAGAACCCGCCAGCCAGTGCCAGACACCGCCCACAGACCCCTCAGAATCCCATCTGCGCGCCCAAGATCTGTGTCACGGCCAAGGCGCCGTAGAATGCGCCCGACGCAATCATCAGCGCGCGGTCTGCACGGGTTACGCTCATGGCGTCCACGCAGAGTGTCGCCCCGCCGAACGCCCTCGCTTCAGCCGCGCAGACGATGTCCTCGCTGTGCCGCAACGTGTTCACCAAGATGGTTACCACCAGCCGCTTCACCGCCTCCAGTCGCTTGCGTCGGAACCCGCCCCGAAGTTGCATGGCTACCAGTGCACTGGACGCGGTGTGCTGGATAAGCGGCACTAGGTTCACGGCGATTCCCAAGAGGAACCCGATCTCGCTCACACCGAGCCGCGCAAACAGAGCCGACAGACCCCCGATGGAGGCCGTGCGGGCGAACGCCGCCGTCGCCAGGATGATCGTCGTCGCCCGCACTGCCATGCCAAACCCTGCTGATAGCCCCACCCGCGAGAGGTTCAACCCCGCAATCGCAACAGTTTCCCCTCCGCCGATCGCCAAAACGCTAATCACCGTTATGGACGCCAGAAAGAACCAGAAGCGCCACCTTTTCAGGCTGTGGACGGCATCCGGAGACATCAGGCTCGCCCACGCTGCCACGTACAGGAGCCCAAGCACGGCCCACAGGCCACGCAGTGCCATGCTCCCCACGATGGAAGACGCCAGGAAAAACACCGCGCCCCAGATACTCCACTCGCCGAGCCCAACCCTCGTGCGTGCCTCTGTGTTCTCCATACGCCTCCCGCCTCTCACTTCACGATGATGCGCTTGACATACTTCACTTGGAACTTGGTGCCCTCGCCCGGGGCGATCGTGCGGGCCGTACCCATCTCCGCCGGCAACGCGCCGCCATCCATTTGCACGGCCAGCACGACGTCGCCTCGCAGCGCCAGGTCGCGGCCGAACGTGGCGAAGAACCCATCCTCGGCCTCCACGTCCACCGACTGCACCGTTGACAGGTCAACGCCTGCAGCCTTGAGCACTTCCTTCAGCGCAGGGCCTTTGTACTTGTTGGTTGTTCCGGTTTCCTTGGACAGGAACTCCACCTCCGTCTGCGGCAATGCTTTGAGATCTGCCATTGTCAGCGTCTTTGTGCCAGCCGCCGAAGTTACCGTAATACTCCAGCCCGAAGTGCCGCCTGCTCCCTCCCGGGCTCCACAGCCGGCTAGCATCACGACTGCAAGCAGAACTACTACCAACGTCCTTTTCATCGCTTTTGTTCCCCTCCTCTCGAGATCATAGACTCCGGTTGCAGCGGGCTTCTGCCCAGCCGTTTCCGCACCGCCATGGTCATCTCCCAGCCGATCCAACCCCCGATTGCACCCGCGATCGGCTTGGTGATGAACAGCAACGCAAAGGTCAGCCATGCCGCTCGCGTGGGAATCCCAAACAACCGCGCGCCTGTCTCCACCAACCACGTGTACACCCGCACGATGCCCCACCCTGCGGCGATGCCCTGCGTGATGAACGGGTGCACAATGATCCACGATACACCCAGCGCAGCGGCTAGCACGGCCCGCCACCGCGTGGGCGCGCCTCGTCCAAACCCAACTTCCGCGAGCAGCGATTCCATGAAGATGCCCAGCATTGGGTTGATGACGATACCACCTAGCGAGAGCATCTTGATGAACATCGCCACGATCCCCATGAGCAACGTGGCGCCCCGCTTTGGCACAAACGTCCGACCGACTACCAGGATCGCCATCCCCACCGCCGCAAGCACCGTCCCAGCCTGCGGGACATTCAGCACATGCAGGTACGACCCCAGCGTCATCTCCACCACACCCCAGATCGTACCGAAAACTGCAATGTAAACCAGTTCTTGTGTACGGTATTTCATGAGACCCCCTATTGTGCCACCAGGCGACCCTCGCGCAGGCACACTATACGATCTGCATACCTCGCGGCAATATCGTGATCGTGCGTGATGAGAATCACCGTGGTGCCCTTAGCCTGCAAATCCTTCACGAAATCCATAAACCGCGTGAGACTGCCCCAGTCTTGCCCCAGCGTCGGCTCATCCAGAATCAGAACCTCGGGCTTCAGAGCCAACACGCTTGCCAAAGACAGTCGCTGCTGCTGTCCTCGGCTCAGGGTATGCACCTCTCTATCCCTCAGCCCTTGCAAGTTCGTGCGCTCAAGCACCTCTTCAATCAGGCCATCCTGCTGCCAGCCAAAGTTCTCGGGGCCGAAGCGGACTTCCTCCTCCACCTTGTCGCAGAATAACTGCTCAGCAGGGTTCTGCAGGAGCAGCCCGACCCTGTGCTCGCCGTGAGCATGACCGTTGACACGAATCACTCCGCTCGCGGGTTTCAGAACTCCGGCGATGAGGTGTGCGAGCGTGGTCTTCCCCGCCCCGCTGTCGCCCACCAACGCAAGAAACTCGCCCCGTCGCACGTCCAGAGAAACTCCATCAAGCACCGAACGGGTCCGATAGGCGAAACGGACATCATGCACCGAGACAACGACTTCGCCGCTCTCTGTGGCGCTCGGCCGAAAAGGCGCAGAGCATCCCTCGCACGCTCCGGGCACCCGCACACCCAGACTCGTCAGGACAGGCGCCTGCTCCCGCAGAATTTGCGGGTTGCCGTCCAGGACTAATCTCCCCCTCTCCATCACAACCACGCGATCCACAAACTCCGACACCTGGTGCGTCCGATGCTCAATCACGATCAACGTCATCCCCATGGCCCTGTTCAGATGGGTCAACACATTCATCACCCGCTGCACGCTGCGCGCATCCAAATTAGACAGGGGTTCGTCCAGAATCATGATCCGCGGTTGCATCGCCAGCACCGAGGCGATGGCGGTCAACTGCTTCTCCCCGCCCGATAACTGGTGCAGCGCACGCCTGCGCAGCCCCTCTATGCCCACCGCGGCGAGGGCGAAATCGGTACGCCGCGCCGCCGCGTCGGGCGGTAGCCCGAGATTCCGACAGCCGAAGGCGACCTCCTCTTCTACAGTGAGGTTGAACAACTGCGTTTCAGGCACCTGGAAGACCATGCCCACATGCGCCGCCATCTCCCGCACCTCGCACTCAAGAGGATTCAGGCCGGCGACTTCTATCCTCCCCTCCACGCGCGCGGAGACAAGATGGGGGATCAATCCATTCAGACAGCGCGCCAAGGTCGTCTTCCCACACCCCGATACGCCGGTAATCAGCACGAATTCGCCCTCCTGCACTCGCAGGTTGACATCGCGCAGTGCCACCTCGCCCGTGGCGTAGGTTACCGTCAGCCCTTCAAGGGCAATCACAGTAGGGTGTTCCACGTTCACAACAGCCCCCACAAGTTTAGCGGCCAAATCGGGCACCGACGTGTTCCTCCCTTCGCTCAAGAATCCGGCGACTCATGTTCCGTGCCTGCCGTAGTTGATCCGGGGTGTTGATGTTGAAGAACGAACGCCCATCCGGGTCGTACAAAGCGATTTCCTCCGGAGACACGTATCGTACCCTGACTCGCTCGTAGAGATCCAGAATACAGTACTCCCCTGCCTCAAGGAGATCCCGTGCAGGCTCCAGACAGGCTTTGCTATAGATCGCATGCAGTGGTTCCACGCCACGGGCAAGGCAGGGTAGCAACACATCGTAATCCCGGGGCACCCCGGCCATGTACCGAAGCAGGTCAACATTGAGAAACGGCATGTCGCAGGCGACGACCAGCGCATGGCTCCAGGTACAAGCGAGGAGCCCCGCGTAGATGCCACCCAGCGGCCCAGCCCCTTGGTACACATCGCTTGCCCAGCGAACGTTGGGCACATTCCCAAGCGAGCCAGCGGTTACGATGATGACCTCGTCCACCACCTCCGTCATCCGCGCCGCAGCCTGTTCCAGAAGGCTCAGCCCCGACTCCAGACGTATCTGGGTCTTATCTTGGCCCATCCGTCTGCTCTTGCCCCCTGCCAGCACAATCCCACTGATCGGCTCTCGCATCTCCAACCTCCTACCGACGCAAGATATCCCGCTCCAGCAGACTGGCCACCCCCTCCACATCCTCCAGTCCGAACTGGGGCACCGCCATGTTGAAATGCTGATCGGTAACCAGCGCCACCAACTCGTCCTCAGTGCAGAGCAGTTCTCGGCTCACTTCCGACCGCGAAATCTCTATCTTCGGCTTGTCGCCCCGTTTGTACCCTTCCGTCAAGATGAGATCCACGTCGCCGTGCAGATAGACCGCAATCTCGTCGGGCGTCATGTCATGATCTACCGTCTTGACCAGCGCCATCTTGAACGGCGAGGAGATGACCACCGCGTCGCTCCCGGCTTGCGCCATGCGCCAGGTGTCCTTGCCAGGCTTGTCAATGTCAAACCCATGGGTGTCGTGTTTGATCACCGCTACCCGTATCCCCCGCCGCTTGAGTTCCCGAACCAGTTTCTCCAGAAACGTCGTCTTGCCCGCTCCTGACTTGCCTACCACGGAAATGATTGGAACCATCTTCCTCTCCTCTGTTGAAATGTACTATGCGCAGGGCATAACCTGGATTCGCACGCGGCTCCCCGCAGGAATGGCACTTACACCCTCGGCTATCTGCAGGATACCGTCCGATTGCGCCATTGGGCGCAGCCGGCTTCCCATGCGGAACGGGTGGAACAAGGCCTCTCCATCGGTGTGCTCCAGCCGCCCCTCAACGAACTGTGTCCAGTCCTCCTGAGCCTCCACGCCTTCAGCCAGCGTAACACTCACCTGGGGCAGCCCTGCCTCGCGTCGCCCCCCGAGCCTCATCAGCCCGGGCAGCGCCAACTGCACAAACGCCATCTGGTTGGATGGCGGGCCACCCGGCAAGCAGAATATCGGCCTCCCCCCAAGCAGCCCAAACCCCACTGCCTTCCCGGGCCCCATCCTCACCCGGTGATACATCTCCCGCCAGCCCAACTGCTGAAGCAAGGCCACGACGAAGTCGCGCTCCCCGGTCCAGGCACCACCGCTTGTGAGCACCGCATCTCCAGACTGAATCGCCTCCAGCAGCAGATGCCGAATGGCTCTTGGATCGTCTTTGACCACATCCACCGTCGTCTCCATGCCGTAGTACACGCACCAACTCGCCAGGGTAGCCAGATTGCTGGCAAACAACTGCCCCTCCCGAAGGCTGCTGCCGGGTGCCACTACCTCGTCGCCCGTGGCGATGATGACTACGCGCGGGCGCCGGACCACACGCGCCTCACAAACCCCCGCGGCGGCCAGTAGGCCCACTTGCGCCGGCTTTAGCACGGTGCCGGCTGCCACCAACAGATCCCCTGCTCGCACATCGCAGCCCTTGCGCAAAATGTTCCGGCCTGGCTCCGCGTCGTTCACCGCCACCACGACATGCCCGTCGTCCGAGGCGAATTCATCCGCCAGTACGGCTTCTGCTCCCTCCGGAATCCGCGCACCACTCAGCACCCGAACTGCAGTCCCGGGGGTAACTGCCCCCTCAAACCTACCCCCTGCCGGCACACTTCCGATGAGGCGAAGTCGCACCGGGCACTCGGGCCTCGCTCCCGAGACATCTGCCGAGCGCACCGCATACCCATCCTTGAATGACGCATCCACGGACGGCGAGTCCACCGTGGCGAATACGTCTTCGGCCGCCACTCGCCCCACCAACTGCAGCAGGGGCACAGCCTCCGCGCCAAGCGGCCGAATGGCCTGGAGCGTTCGCTCCAAGGCCTCCTTGTACCCGATCATCTTCGCGAATCCGTCATACTCTCTGGCCATCGTTCTCACCAAACAAAATCGCCGGCCCCCTCGCAAAGAAGACCGGCGACTACGCACAGACCCATACTCTGGCGTATGCTGCCCCGCTCTCCTTTCCAAACACGAGGAGGCGATTGCGTTTCCGCGCTCACCCACGACACCGAAACTACCGGCGTCCTCCGGGGACGGCCCCGAAGTACGGCCACCTGAGCCATTGCGCAGGCTTTAGGCTCGGCGGCTCGGAGAACCTACGTATGCACTTGTCAGAGTCCCCGTCAGAGTTCTAGCGACTCCAAAATGCTCTTGGCAATCTTGTCGGTCGCGGACCGCTGCCATGGCGCCTCATCCGCACCGCGCATCCAGTCGTACTCTACCACGTCGTCAAGAATTTTGCGGACGTCGGCTCCCGCAGCCAGTTCCACAGCATTCTGGTAACAGGCATCCACGCATAGCCCACACGCCGTGCACGCCGAAGCCCGAAAGGCCACGCCAACCTTGCCTTGATCCTCAGCCTTGGCCAGTGCTCCCGTCGGGCAGAAAAACGCGCACATCTGGCACCCCGTGCACGCCTCCGTATGCGCGAACGTCGCCCAGCCTTCCACGTCAAGCCTGGCTGTCGGCGGCGTGCCCAGTCGCTTGAGCGCGGCCAGCAACAAGGCCCGCTTCGCAGGCAATGCCACCGGCAACTCGCCTTTCTTCGGCTCCTGCTTCTCGGCCTGCCCCCGGCTGGACAATACCGTATCCACCGTAACCGCGCCCAGGCGCACGGTCTCCCGCGCCAGCAGCGAGAAGAACCCCCGGCGCGACAACC
>Ga0078972_1015723_pt1 | contig 11486 bp, 11 predicted proteins | sample YelNatPaOPGAMG01_FD_67568 | JGI IMG/M metagenome (GOLD analysis project Ga0078972, IMG submission 67568) | Hot spring thermophilic microbial communities from Obsidian Pool, Yellowstone National Park, USA - OP-RAMG-01 (SPADES assembly) (version 2) | ecosystem: Environmental > Aquatic > Thermal...
CGATAGAGTTTAAAAAGAATTTCTGTATTTTGTGGATATTTTTCATCAAGTTTTTTTAAAATATTTATTGATTTATCATATTCTTTTAGATTATAAAGACAATCTGAAATATATAAAAGTATATTATCATCATTTTCAATATCATATGCTATTTTAAAATTTTCATAACTTTTTTTATAATCGCCTAAATTAAAATATGCTTTTGCAAGTATAAAATATCCTTCAGAATCAGTTGGATCTATTTCAATTGCTTTTTTGGCAAAATTTTTTTCACAATCATAATCTTTTTTCTTTTCACATAAAAGAGCTTTTAATTTGTATGAAAGTATAGTTGGAAATCCAAGTTCAATAGATTTATCAAGATAAATATTAGAAGAATCATAATCTTCTTTTATAAAAAAAATTTCAGCCTTTTTATAATAAAGAAGTCCATCATCTGGATATTTTTTGAGTTTTAAGTCAATATAATTTATTGCCTCATCATATTTCTTAAGTTTCCTCAAAGCCTCTGCAAGGGGTAAAAATTCCTTTGAAGCGGGGTCTTTCTTCAGAGCTTTTCTATGTGCCTCAATCTCTTTTAAAAGGCTTTTCTCATCTATTGGCATAACTTATTTATTTTACTTCATTTTTTATAAAATTTCAAGGAAACGGGTTATGAAATCGTCAATTTTTTCTTTATGTAATCAATAGTCCTTCTTATGTATTCACTGCTTATCTCTCCGAGGGCTGATCTCGTTTGAAATATCCTTTCGGGAATGCGGAGGTTTTCAAAAGAAAAACCTTCCCTAAACTTGAACCTGTATTTTTCCCTGTGGATACTTTCACCCAATTTTTGAAGTTCATCAGGAGATATGTCAAATCCTGCTATCTTAAGGGCTTCCGATGTAATTTCCGGTGTATATATACCCCTTCCGAAGAAACAAAGGACGAGGCTTGAAAGGATCTGTCTCCAGCCCTCCTCTTTTAGAATCGCCTCCCCCATTTCTTCCGGTGAAAGTTTTTGATTTTTCTTCAACATATCCTGGTCAATGCTATATCCTGCATTGTCAAGGTGCCCATGCCTTGAGCCAACGAGAGCTCCTATGTGACATCCGGGACCTGTATGGTATCCTGGCATTTCGTTCCCACCCATTGTGAGAGCGAATTCCTTTCCTCCATATATATTTGAAGCATATTCAACTCCCCTTCCAAGAGCCCTGTAAAAGTGGTTTTCTCCTTTTAATATATTCCTCACTGCTAAAATATAGGTCTCATGGTCTCCCCATCTCAACTCCAGTCCCATCGTGTCCTCTTTTGAAATAAGTCTTTTCTCAAAAGCCTCTGTCGCCCAGGCAAGAATAACACCTGTGCTCATTGCATCCACTCCAATTCTCTCAACTTCGTCAAGAAGTTTCAAAAAACCCTCGGGTTCAAAAATTCCAAGCATTGTGCCAAGCGCATATATAGGTTCATAATCGTAAGAAATCATTGAGGTTTTGTAGAAATACGGTTCATCCTTATAGGGTTCCCTCAGTGCTGCGATATGAATACATCCAACCGGGCAGTGTGAACAGGCAATCCTCCTTCCGAGATAATCCCTTAAAATTCTTTCACCTGATATACTTTCTGCTTCTTCTGAACGGGATTTCTTAAGGTTTTGAACAGGGAGGGCTCCAATTTTGTTTAATGGGCTCACATTCTCCGGGGTCCCGAGTTCGTGATACTTTCTCATCGCAGGTGATTCAACCACCATTTTGAATATCCTGTCGTATAGAATTCTGTATTCCCTTCCCGATGAAACAGGAAGGTGCCTTTTCCCGAGAACAACTACTGCCTTGAGGTTTTTGCTTCCAAAAACGGCGCCAAGACCAAGTCTTCCAAAATGTCTATATGTTTCTGTTGTCACACTGCTGTAAGTTATCAGTTTCTCGCCAGCCCTACCAATTCTCATAATAGTCCTCAATCCAGCCCCTCTTTCATTCTCTCTTATAATCCTTCCGGTAGCGAATGTGCTCATTCCCCAAAGCGCTGAAGCATCTCTGAAATAAACCATGTCTCCATCTATGACTATATAAACTGGCTTCTCAGATTTACCCTTTATAACTATACCACCATATCCGGCCATCCTTATGGCTATTGCACTCCTTCCTCCAGCATGGCTTTCTCCAAGATTTCCTGTATGGGGAGATTTGAAGGTAGCAATTGTTTTAGAAACCACGGGAAACAATCCGTTTAATGGACCAACTGTAAAAATTATTGGATTTTCGGGAGAAAATGGGTCAACTTCAGGAGGGCACTCTTCAAAAAGAAGTTGAATCCCAACCCCTACTCCACCAAGCCATTTTTCAAAAAGGTCTTTTCTCTCTTTTACATGAAAGTTTTTTTTCGTCAGATCAATGTAAAGAACTCTTTTCAGTAGGTCTCCTTCAAGCATTTTATTTCTCCATTTTCAAAACACCGTAAGCACAATAGGGGACACAATACCCGCAGGCAACGCATATCATTGGTTTGTTCGTCTCTGAATCCCAGAATACAGCACCGATCGGACAAGCAGAAACACAATAGGGGCATCCATTACACTTTGAAGCCCTGAAGACTACCCCCCCTCCTTTCCTCTTTTCAAGAGCGCCTGTGGGACACACATTTGCACAGGGAGGGTCTTCACAGGCTCTACAGACAATCACGACAAATCCCCTCTCCATTCCTCCTACTGAACGAACACTTATGCAGGTTTTTGATAATCCGCCATCTCCACTTCTTCTTGAACATGCGAACATACAGAGTTCGCACCCGATACATCTTTCGGTTTCAACTACTGAAAGCTTCATGTTTCACTAAACATGCTGAAATCCAAGCTTCTGAACTTCAAGAAGTTCTTTTGAGGGTTCATCCCCTTTCGTTGTAAGGTAATTGCCAAGTATAAAACCATTTGCGCCTGCAGAAAATATCTCCCACTGCCTATCCTTAAGGACAAACTCCCTCCCTCCGCACACCTTTATTATAGCCAGTGGATGAATTAGTCTGAAGGCACATATTATCCTCAAAGCCCTATCTGCCGAAATAACCTGCATGTTCTCAAGCGGAGTTCCTTTAATCGGATGTAAAAAGTTTATTGGTATAACAGATGGTTTAATCTCTTTAAGAACAAATGCAAGTTCTACAACATCTTCATTGGTCTCGCCTATTCCGAATATACCACCTGAACATAACTGAATGCCAGCAGTAGAAAGGATTTTAAGGGTTTTAAGCCGTTCGCTGAATGAATGGGTTGTGCATATATTTTTAAAATGGGAAGGGGATGTCTCAAGATTGTGATTGTAATGGGAAATACCTGCTTCTTTAAGCATTAAAGCCTTTCTCTCATCTATAATTCCGAGGGAGGCATCCACTTCAATATCAAGTTCTTCCTTTATACACCCAATTGCAGAAATCACTTTTTCCATTTCTGTATCCGAGGGACCCCTTCCACTCATAACTATGCAGAACTTCCTCGCTCCACTTTCCTTCGCCCGGCTCGCCGAATTTAGTATTTCTTCTACATCTTTCAGAGGATGTTTCTTGATCTCTGCCCTGCTTTTTCTGGACTGAGAGCAGAAGGCACAGTCTTCGCTACAGAATCCAGTTTTTGCACTCATTATGGCACAGGTGTAAATCCGGTTTGAAAATACGCTTCTCGTCAGAGAAGTAGCAATTTCTTTAAGAACCACAAAATCTTCCTCACCGGAATTCAAAACAAAAAGGGCCTCTTCTTTTGAAATACCCTTTAGCCCCTTTTTCTCAATCTCTTTTATCCTTTTTGTATCCATCAAATTTTATTTTAATTCAATCAGAAGTTTTTTCAACCAACGCATTGCCTCTATTACTCCATTCTGAAGTAAAGTATTGGGAACTCTTTCGGGTCCCCCCCGCTTCTAATGACAACAGCCCTTATCGTTGATGAAATATCGCCGACAACTCCGACAGAAAGTATAGAAAAACATGTGCTTGATGTCCTTAACTGTCCCTGGACAAAGCTTTCCTGGGGATTTGTGCTTTCAAACTGTATGTTGAATTCGTCTCTTAAATAGGTTATGAACTCTGTAGGAGTTCTGAACGGTTCTTCCTGTCTTTTTTTGATTATTTCTTCTGCTACTTCCTCGTCTATGTTGATATGCAAAGCCATGAGGACCTCTTTTGGTGCGGTATTTACATTTATCAAAAATGCATTCGTTCCAGTTGATAATGGGAAAGCAGTTAGATATGGTGAAGAAAGGGGGTCGTCATTTCCCGGGGGAAATAAAGCTTTTTTCAGGTCTTCATTTATAACCTTTATGAGTTTCAGTTCCGAAAGGCTCATGAAAAGAGAATTTCTCGGAGAATAGGGTCGGTCAAGGGAAGAATAAAATGATGATTCGTAAAGCCCTTCATCATCCGGGTCAATCCAGTCTATAAGGGCGTTTGCTACATCTTCTGGTGATTCTGACCCCATTATATCAAAGAACCTTATAAAAACATTCTTCACCACCCTGCTTTCCTTACCTGCATTATCAACGAGGGAATTTATATTGAGTTTTCCCATCTCATCAACTATGTTTCCAACAATTAAACCTTTTTCACTTCCAACTTCCACCTCAAATGGTATTTTTTTAACCTGTGACCATATCTCCTGCTGGAGGTCAAGTTCATCTCCGGATACATAGAAATCTATATTTGGGTAATTCTTTTCGGAACGGTCTTCATCAATGTCTTCTTTTAATAGAGCCTTTGCCCCTTCAAATCCGGAGATTGCTATATTGGTAGCCTTTATCCATTTTTTATATCCGTTCATCTCCTTAAAATAAATCCTTGTCTCATATCCGTAGTCAGTAATCAGTGCGGTAAGAAGGGCAACAAAGCTTACTGCTATAAGGAGGGCAACAGCCCTTTCTTTTTTGATGGATTTCATTGTTGAACCCCTGAAGGAATCCTTGAGGCTCTGAAAATCGGAACTGTTGTTTCAAATGGAACTTCCCCTCCGGATTTATCTTTCAGAACCAAATAAAGGTGAACTGCGTTTGGAAGGGTTCCATTGTCCTGCCAGCCCTCAACCCAGTCAGTTCCATTGAAGAAGGTCAAACGGAACTCAACCACATTCTCAAGAGATACAAAGACAATTCCTCCCTTCTCAGGGTCATTATCCATCGTTGAATCAACCCTCTTCATCAGATTTATCACATCTGTTTTTGGATCCCTCTGCCAGAAGTATGTGACCTCCTCATGGTCAGACTGATTCATCGTTTCATTTTCAACATACTGATGACACAGATGGGTAAATGTTATTATGTCCATCTCCCTTCCATTAACGCTGTCCCTATCCGATTTAAAAATTGTAGTTCTCGGTCCTCCCTGCCAGACCGGTGAGAGATAGGCACACTCTATTTCCCTGCTGAAATTCCGAAGGAAGTTTATTCCCCTTGAATATATCTCTGCTACTTCACTACTTGTCTGTCTTGCCCTGACCGTTGTGTAAAAAACCGAATAAATTATTGTGAGAATTGTTGCGAAGACGCTTATGGCAACAATTATCTCAATGAGGGTGAAACCATTCCTTTTTACCATCCCTCTATCTCCCCTGTAAGGCATATCACATAGTAATCCCTGGGTTTTGAGTTTTTCTTTCCAATTCCAATTGAATACTTAAGATAATTGACTGCGGTTTCTATTGGAATGCAAAGGTCTGTTTCACCCTTTGTCACCTCATAATTTTCCTGAAAAACCTCTGCAAGATTTGGGGGCTTGTAGTCCTTAAAAATGGAACTGAGATAAAGGTCCGAAATCGCCATCTCGCCGAGAAATCCCGATATTGCATCTTCTTTGATTTCCTGCGTTGCCTTTAGATTTTGATTAACAAGGGAAAGAAGCATTGTTAAAGATACAACAAGAATTACAAGGGATGCTATTACCTCTATGAGTGTAAATCCACTATTCTGATTGAACTTCAAATGTTTCATTATAACCCTCAATAATTCTCACCTCACCTGTTGCAGGGTTTAAAGAAACAGTGACCCTTTCCTCTCCCATTTTTAGATGGATGTCAACAGGAGGGGTTGCTCCGGTGTGACTGAACGGTATGAACAATTCCCCTGTCGTAACCCTGTCGCCATAAACGCTTATGTCCTCAATTGAGACACTCTTCGGTATCTGAAATTCCATCTTTCCAAGGGAACCCCATTCACAAGCCCCCTCTGATACAGGTCTGCATACCTCTGGTTTTATCTTTTTATCAGAAAAATTAAAAACAGCCCTCACAGGATAGTTTGAAAACATTGCTTCTGTCCTTATGCCTTTAAGAAAACCCGCAAGATTCCTCGCAATTCCGCTTAGCCTTTCCCTTTTAAAAAAAGAAAAATTTGGAATAACTATTCCGGTTATGAGAACTATTATGAAAAGGACAACGGAAAGCTCAACAAGGGTGAAGCCTTTATTTCTTTTCTTCTTCCCCGTAAACAATATCGTCACCAGAACCCTGTTCGTCTATCCTGTTTGGACCCTTTGAATAAACAGTGAAGTTCTCGCCATCAAATTTATAAACATATTCCTCGCCCCAGGGGTCCTTTGGAATGCTTTTTTTTGAAAGATACCCACCTTCCCTCCAGTTTACACCACTTGCTGTTTTCTCAATAAGAGCCTTCAATCCCTCCTCGGTAGGAGGATAAACCCCGTTGTCAAGCCTGAAGAGTTCAAGGGCATTTGCTATTGCACTGAGGTCTGTCTTCGCCTTATTTATTTTTGCCTCATTGAGATAAGAAAAAACCCTTACACTTACTATCCCTGCGAGAAGACCAATTATAATTACAACAACCATTATCTCAACGAGTGTAAATCCTCTTTCCCTTTTCATTTTCTCCTCCTTTTTTCCTATTCTATCAGAAAAAAATTTAAAATCAATTATGCTATGCGAATTCCTTCCTTTATACCTAAAAATGGGTTCTTCCCTACTTAAATATCATCCCATCTCTTCACTCACATCGTTTATTTTTGAGATTTAACCTTCTCCTTTAAAAATCTCCCACAATTTTAGAATAAAAGCTGAAGGAGGGGGGATGGTTTCCCCCCTTTCTTTTTACTTCGGCTGTGCAGGCGGTGCTGCTGGAGCAGGGGCTGGTGCTTGTGGTGCCTCTACTTTTTTGAGTGATTTTACCTTTGTTCCTGCTACCTCTACCTCAACCTTATCTCCCGCATTCACGCCCTCAAGAAGCTTTGCTTCCGCGGTGAGGGCTTTTTCCTTCTCACCAACTTTGAGGGTGAGCTTTCCAGCCTTTGCATCAACACTCACCACTGTGCCCGTGAGCTTCTCCACCTTTACTGTTTTTTTCTGCTGAGCAAGAGCTGCTCCAGCGAACGCCAGAGCTCCTACCATCGCCATCAGGAGTATCTTCTTCATCTTTTTCACCTCCTTTCATATAAATTTTGTTAATATTATTAGCAATTTTCATGCCATAACAAATTTCATAAATTTTATGTATGGATTAACCTTTTGGTATAGTTATTTGACCATTTGGTATATATTCAATTTTTATTTGATGCCAAACTTTTTTAATCTATACTGCATGGTCCTGTAACTTATTCCAAGAAGCCTTGCTGCACGGGCTATATTATTGCCGCTTTTTTCCATTGCCTGAAGCAAAATGGATTTTTCAAATTCATCCCATACAATCCCTGATGGTGGAATTTCATAAGGGTGTCTCTTCTCCCCTTCAACAGATGGAAGTAAGATGTCTTCCTTTCTTATTTCATCCCCTTCTGTAATCAATATTGCCTTTTCAATCAATGCTTCAAGTTCCCTCACATTTCCAGGCCAGTTATATTCAAGCAATAATTTCATTGCTTCAGGACGAATTTCTCTTATATTCTTTTTGTGAATAAAATTAAACTTTTCAATATAATGTCTTACCAGAGGTTCAATATCATCTTTTCTTTCTCTCAATGGAGGTATTTTGATAGTGAATCCAGCCAATCTGTAGTATAAATCCTTTCTGAAACTATTTTTTTCTACCTCCATTTCAAGATTTTTGTTTGTCGCCGCGATTATTCTAACATCAAGTGAGATTTCATCCCTTCCACCGACTCTTCTTATTTTTTTCTCTTCAATAAATCTCAAAATTTTTACCTGAATGTGAAGGGGAAGGTCACCTATTTCGTCAAGAAATAGTGTTCCACCATTTGCAATTTCAATCAATCCAGGTTTGGACATGTAGGCACCAGTGAAGGCGCCTTTTTCATACCCGAAAAGCTCGCTCTCAAAGAGTGGTTCTGGAATAGCAGACACATTTATAACCTCAAATGGCTTTTCCTTCCTCGGACTCAAATTATGAATTGCCTTTGCGACAAGTCCCTTGCCAGTGCCTGTTTCTCCAAGTATAAGGACGGTAACATCATACTGGGCAAAAGTTTTAATTGCCCTTATTACCTCCTGAATTGCTGGGCTTACACCAACTACCCCATCAATAGAAGAGGATTTTAGAATCGCCCTTTTTAATGCTATATTCTCTTTAGCAAGGGCATTTTTTTCTATAGCGTTTTTGAGAGAGACAAGGAGCTTCTCAGTTTCTATAGGTTTAGGAATATAATCAAAGGCTCCGAGCTTTATTGCCTCCACAGCAGAGGGTATGCTGGCGTAAGCGGTAATGAGAATAACCTCACACAAAATACCCTCATTCTTTATCCATTTCAAAAATTGAATTCCGTCCATATCAGGAAGTTTGAAATCCAGAAGAACAACATCGGGTTCAAACTCCATACATATTCTTTCTCCATCGGTGCCATTAAAGCAGTTTCTCACTTCATAATTATTGGATTTAAGGATAGCGACAAGGATTTCATTCTGATTGACCTCATCCTCAATAACAAGAACCTTCCCCTTCATCTGAAAAACCTCATAATGGGAGTTTCAGAGTGACCACCGTTCCTTTTCCAAACTCGCTTTCTATATCTATACTTCCACCATGGGCAAGAATTATTCTCTGTGTAATTGCAAGCCCCAAACCGAGACCTGTTGGCTTTGTGGTAAAATAGGGCTCAAAGATATGTTTCATCTCATCACTTTTTATGCCCCTGCCTGTATCAGCAAATTTGCAGACAATAAAATTGTCCTCTTTAAAAATAGAAATTTTAATTTTTCCGCCCTCCGGCATCGCCTCTATTGAATTATTCAGGATATTGAGAAAACAGGATTTCATCTTATCTATGTCTATATTGACCTCTGGAAGAGGAGATGAAAAATCTTTAATCACTTCAATTCCTCTCTCTTTAAGTTTAGAAGAGATGATGGTTAGGACTTCCTCAATAAGGTTCTCTATCCCTATTTTCACTGGATTAATAATAAGTTCCCTTCCGAGATTTAGAAAATTGTTTAAAAGATTGTTAATCCTTTCAATTTCTTCCTTGATTTTTGTAATAAGAACTTCCTGTTCCTCCGGAGGGACATTTCTTAAGTGGCTGAGGGAAAGGGATATGAAGTTCAGCGGGTTTCTGATTTCGTGGGCGATTCCAGCGGCGAGTTGTCCGAGGAGAGCCTCCCTCTCTGATTTTTTCAATTGCTTTTCAATCTCAATTCTTTCTTTCAATTTCATTACCATTTCATTATACGCATTTACAAGTTCGGAGAGCTCACCGAAGTATTTTTCCTTAAATGGTTCCAATCTTCCATCAGCAATCTCCCTCGCTCCCCTTATAAGGTGTGAGATAGGTCTCGTAAATCTGCTGGCAATGAGATACGACAATACAACTCCGAGTCCAAAAATTAAGGTGGTTAAAAGAATCCTTTTAAAAAACATCTCCCTTCCCAGTGCTTCGAGGTCATCCACATACATACTGATATGTGCATATCCTAATTTTGTATTTCTTACTATTATGGGAACGATTACATTATACACCTTTTTCATACCATTCTTTTCACCCAGAACCGTTGTGAGCACAAATTCGTCTTTTGATATGCTGACTTTTGTCCCCTTCTTCAGAGGATTGGTGCTTGCCACAATCTCCTGGTCCGGGTTTATTATTGATATCTCCTTTACCCCTTTCCTTTTGAATCTGGAAAGGTATGCTTTCAGACGAGCTTCATCAGTGTTTCCATACGCTGTCATCTGCTCGTAGCTTACCTGTATTGCCTTTGATAATTCTTCTATTTCATCCTCAACAATTTCAAGTAATTTTTCCTCCGATAGGAAATGAAGATAATTGAAGATGAGAACTGTAAGGAAAAATAATCCAAGAAATAAAAGGAGCAGTTGATTTCTTAACCTTAATTTCAGGAAAAATTTGAGCATAGAATAATTCTACCATGGTTTTCCAAAAATGCAATGCTTCGCATTTTTCCATCTAACGACATTGCCGTCATGGAATGGAATAAATTCGTTATTTATTTGAATTAGTTTTACTTTTCCCTGAATTTTTCATCCAAACCTTTCATAAAAATTGGTAGAAATAATTTTTAGGTCAAATGGATTTTTGGAAGGGTATTTATTAAGGAGTTTTTTATTCTTACAATCCCCGGGCGATTTTCATCTTCTGGAGTTCTTTGATTTTGTCTCTCAAAACAGCCGCCTTTTCAAATTCTAATTCCTGTGCAGCCTTTCTCATCTCCTTTCTTAATTTTTCAATGGTTTCATCTATATTCTCAAGGGGAACATACTCCTCTTTCTCTTCTGCCACAAGTGGAACAGTCCAGTAATCCCTTTCATATATGGATTCCCTTATATCACGAATCTTCTTCTTAATTGTTTCGGGAGTTATGTTATGCTTTCTGTTGAATTCCTCCTGAATCCTTCTCCTCCTGTTTGTCTCCTCAATAGCAGTTTTCATGGATTCTGTGACCGTATCTGCATAAAATATCACCGTTCCATTCACATTTCTTGCAGCCCTTCCGCATGTCTGAATGAGAGATGGTGCTGACCTCAAAAATCCCTCTTTGTCTGCATCAAGAATTGCTACAAGGGATACCTCAGGGATGTCAAGTCCTTCCCTCAAGAGGTTTATTCCTATGAGGACATCAAACTCTCCCTTCCTCAAATCCCTTAATAGGTCCATCCTTTCAAGGGGTTCTATGTCTGAATGAAGGTATCTCACCCTTATTCCCAGTTCTGAATAATAATCTGTTAGTTTTTCTGCCATCCTTTTCGTTAAAGTTGTTACAAGAACCCTTTCGTTCCTCTCAATCCTTTTCTTTATTTCCTGAAGGAGGTCTTCTACCTGCCCTTCTGCCTTTTTTACAATTATGACCGGGTCAAGAAGTCCTGTGGGTCTTATTATTTGTTCAATGATAAGTCCCTTTGATTTTTCTATTTCATACCTTCCAGGGGTTGCGGAAACATATATCACCTGATTAATTCTGTCTTCAAATTCCTCAAATTTTAGAGGTCTGTTGTCAAGGGCTGAAGGCAGTCTGAAGCCGTATTCAACGAGTGTTTCTTTTCTTGACCTGTCACCCCTGAACATTCCCTGAAGTTGAGGGATTGTCATGTGACTCTCATCAATTATTAAGAGATAGT
>Ga0078972_1000893_pt3 | contig 11485 bp, 12 predicted proteins | sample YelNatPaOPGAMG01_FD_67568 | JGI IMG/M metagenome (GOLD analysis project Ga0078972, IMG submission 67568) | Hot spring thermophilic microbial communities from Obsidian Pool, Yellowstone National Park, USA - OP-RAMG-01 (SPADES assembly) (version 2) | ecosystem: Environmental > Aquatic > Thermal...
TGCCGACTTCCATCACCGAGCCATCCGCCGCGGCAAAAACCCGGGCTCCCTCAACCTGGGCAATATCCAGACCCGTATGAAATTCTTCCCCCTCTCCCAGGGGGCTTTTCCGGTTACCGAAAGGTGACGTTTCCCAGCCTGCCAAAGGATAGGCCCAGGCGCCAGGCTCTCCAGGGGGCAGGACATACAGGATACCTTTTGAGACAGGCTTTACTGGAACTGAAGACGCTTTGCCGGAACCCGAATCCGTCAAGGGTGGACCAACGCCCTCCGACGGATGTGCCGGCAAGGCATTCGTTCCTGTCATTGTCGGTGGGGTACCGGTAAAAGAATTGCCAGGAATCTTGGGAAACTGTGGGCTTTGCTGTCCTGCCGTCATCTGACGGATTTGCCCATCCAGCAAATTGACTTCGGACAACTGGGCTTCCAGACCTTCCAGCTCCTTTCGGTATTGGTCAAGATGGGATTTCTGTTCTGCCGTTTGCTTGATCAGATGACGATATGTCACCAGTTTCTGGGCTTCATGAACATAGAAAAAACCCAGGGAAATTCCCGCCGTCACCAGAAGAATTCCCATCACAAAAAAAGCGTGGAACAACCATCGGGGGAAAGTCCACTGGCGGGCTTTTTCCGTTGGGCCCGACATGAAGGTGACGGTCACCATTTTCTTAACCTTCATGGTTTTTCCTTTGGCGGGAATTCGAGAGGACCCAATCCATGTAATCAGGGTTCCCTTCTTCGACAGCCCAACACAAAATTTCCGGAACACTGTAAGGGTGCACCGACCGGATTTTGTCTATGACAACCGGACAAACCTCTCTGGAAAGCTTGAGGAGGATATTCACCTCAGAATCCCGCACAATTTTTCCCTCCCAGAAATAGATTGATGTGCCGGTCGGGAACAGATGACCGCAGGCAACATACCCTTCTTCCACAAGATCCCGGACAAGCTGTTCCGCGCCCTGGGGGTCCGGATGCGAAAAAAGGAGAAGACTGACATTCATCCCAGCCACCTCTGGAACCAGGAGACGGTTTCAGCTATCCCGTCAGTGAGGTTCGTCGTGGGCGCCCACAAGATCTCGCTTTCAAGCCTATTGTATCCAAGGATTCTTTTCTGCGGGCCCAGGGCATAAGCGTTTTCATAAGATATGTCAACCGGAACTCCCGCCACATCCCTGATCTTGGAAAAAATATCCCTTTCGGAAAATGATGTACCGGCTCCCAAATGAAATATCCCTTCTTTTTTCTCCAGGGCAATTGCGAAAATAGCGTCCACCGCATCCTGCACAAAAATAAAATCCCGGACCCTCATCCCATTCCCTGTCAATCGTGGAATTTCTCCCTTGTCCTGCCGGAACAGAGCCCGCACCCAGAATGTCATCTGCCCTGTTTCCCCTTCCAGGGATTGTCCTGGGCCGTAAACGGGCGACAGGCGGACAATGGTATAGGGAACCTTCAGCTTGCGTGCATAAACAGACAGATAATGCTCCATCGCAAGGTAGGAGACTCCATAGGAAGAGTCAGGAAAGGGCGATTCAGTTTCATCCGGCGATGGCGTGTTTCCCGAACCAAATACCTCTCCGGTTGAGATCAGGATAATATGGCCGGCACCCCCTGACTCCTCCAGAGATCTCAATACGTTCAGGAAAGGAAAGACACTTTTCTCGATATCCAGTACCGGGTCTTTTTCTCCGGACAAAGGGTCTGCCATGCCTGCGACATGAATGTAACAATCCGGCCGCTGGTCCTGAAAAAAGCCCCGGACGAAGCGAGGAGAGTTCAAGTCTCCTTTCTGAAACTGGTACCTGTCATTTCTGATCCGCTGGGGATGACCGGTCGAGAGGTTGTCCAGGGCGACAACACGCACTCCCCCTTCCAGGATGCGAGACACAAGGTTGGAACCGACAAACCCGCAACCGCCACCAACGACGATTTTCTGCACTCTTTCCTAAACCTCCCGAACGTCTTCGACCGCTCCGATATTGAACAGGACAAAATACTCCTGGTTTCCTTTTCTGCCCGTAATGGAAGAAGGGACGACTCCCCGCACCTTCGCACCGTGGTCGACCATCTGTCGAATATATTGACTCAAGAGGCTCCTGTGCAGGCTCCGGTCCCGGACAAGTCCGCCTTTTCCTACCAAACGGGGACCCGCTTCAAACTGGGGCTTGAAAAGAGGAAGGAAGAATCCTCCGTCCCTCAGAAGGCAAAAAACCGTTTCCGTGATCTTGGAAAGGGAAATAAAGGAAAGATCCGCGACAACTCCGTCTATTCGGCAATTCGGAAGCCAGTTTCCAGGCCAGCGGACATTCACGCCTTCCAAAACAATGACACGCGGATCCTCTCTGAGTCTGACATCCAGCTGGGAAGTGCCCACATCGACTGCATGGACCGCAGAAGCACCTTCCTGAAGAAGCACCTGAGTAAACCCACCGGTTGACGATCCCAGGTCAACCAGTGTTGTTCCGGAAACATTAAGACGGAAATAGGCCAGAGCCCCTGCAAGCTTGGTACCTCCCCTGCTGACAAAATGATTACCCGAATCCGGAGAGAGAATCGTGACGTCATCGAAATTGGCCTGGACAGCGGGCTTTACCCGGACAATGCCTTTTACCAGAATCTTTCCGGCGCTGATCAGTTCAGCGGCCTTTTCCCGGGAGGAAGCCCATCCTTTCTGGATAACAAGCTGGTCGAGCCTTTTCATCTGTTCGTCCGGATCAGACCGGCGAAGCCTGCAACCATTCCTTGATCGTCTTTGCCACATCCGGAGGTGTCAGCCCAAGGTAAGATCGAAGGATCTTCGGTGAACCGTGGTCGATATACTGGTCCGGAACACCAATCATCCGGACATGCATCCCTCCAAGATGATCCGACGATGCCAGCCATTCCAGCACGGCTGAGCCTACCCCTCCCTTCAGGACCCCCTCTTCCAGCGTGACGATGTGAGAATAACGGGCGACAACAGAGGTCAGCATGGCCGTATCGAGCGGCTTGGCGAACCTCAGGTTGACCACACCCGCATCAATTCCTTCTTCCCGGAGAATCGATGCTGCCTCCATTGCGACTGAGACCATTGATCCGTATGCCAAAAGACAGATGTCGCGCCCCTCTTGCAAGGACTCCGAAGTTCCCACAGGAATCTGACGGAACTCCTTGTCGATCGGCACACCCAGACCTTCTCCCCGAGGATATCGGACGGCAATCGGACCATCATGGAGCATGGCACTATAAAGCATATGACGAAGTTCATTCTCGTCTTTCGGAGCCATGACAACCATATTGGGAATATGCCTGAGATAGGCGATATCAAATACGCCATGATGCGTCGGTCCGTCCTCCCCAACCAGTCCGCCCCTGTCAAGAGCAAAAACCACATGAAGATTCTGAAGGCAAATGTCATGGACAAGCTGATCGTAGGCCCTCTGCAGGAAGGTGGAATAAATTGCCGCTACAGGACGTATGCCCTGGGACGCCATTCCTCCTGCCAAAGTCACGGCATGCTGCTCGGCAATCCCGACATCGACAAAACGATCCGGAAACATTTTCCGGAAATCCACGAGCCCCGTCCCTTCGGGCATGGCGGCGGTAATCGCAAAAAGGTCCGGAAAGCGCTGCCCGAGCTCGATCATCGTCTGGCCAAAAATCTTTGTGTAGGTGGGGGCTCCCGGTGTTTTCTTCTTGATCTCCCCTGTTTCTATGTCAAACGGTGTCACTCCGTGAAAGGCAACAGGATTTTTCTCGGCCGGACCGTACCCCTTCCCCTTGACGGTCAAAACATGCAGAAGAATCGGCCCTGACTGTTCCTTCAAATTTCCGATTGTCCTGAGCAGAAGGGGAAGATCGTGACCGTCAATCGGACCCACGTACCGGAAACCCATTTCCTCAAACCAGACACCGGGCTTTGACAGGATTCCGACCATCGACTCATGGGCCACTTGTGCCACACGTGCCATGGGTTCTCCGATAACGGGAATCTCCTTCATCAACCCTTCCGTGCGCCTTCTCAACCCTTCCCACCGGGGATCCGACGTGATCCGGGCCAGATAATCGGACAAGGCGCCGACATTTTCCGAGATGGACATTTCATTGTCATTCAGGATAACCAGGAGATTTTTTTTCCGGGCTCCCGCCTGATTGAGCGCTTCCATGGCCATCCCGGCTGTCAGAGAGCCATCCCCGACAACAGCGATAACATGATACTTATCCCCTTTCAGATCCCGGGCTTCGGCCATGCCGAGGGCAGCGGAAATAGATGTTCCCGCATGCCCTGCGGAAAACGCGTCATGCTCGCTTTCATCCGGCTTGGGAAAACCGGCCAACCCTTTCCATTGCCGGATCGTCTTCAGATTTTCGAGGCGACCTGTCAGCATCTTGTGGGGATAAGCCTGATGTCCGACATCCCAGACGATACGGTCACGGGAGGTGTCGAACAGACGATGCAGGGCGATCGTCAGTTCGACAACACCCAGACCACCTCCGAAATGGCCACCAATGCTCGCAATGACACGGATCATCTCTTCCCGGATTTCTGCCGCAAGAGCTGGAAGGTCTTTTTCCGAAAGACGCTTGACGTCATCAGGACCTGAAATCCGACCCAATATTTCACCCATTAATTCCTTCTTTCTATGATATAATTTGCGAGTTCCCGCAAATGCTCCGCTTCATGGCCAAACGCGCTGATGGCGACCATCGCCTCATCAAGCTTTTCCCGTGCCATGGCACGGGCTTTTTCGACTCCCAAAAGCCCAGGGTATGTGTTTTTATGCCGATCCTGATCTTTTTGGGCTGCTTTTCCCAAAAGGACAGCATCCCCTTCCACATCCAGCAGATCGTCTGCGATCTGGAAAGCAATCCCCACCGCCAGACCATATCGGTCCAGTGCCGCAAATGATGGGGCGTCCGCCCTCCCCAGCAAGGCACCGATACGCAGGGACACCCTTATCAGGGCCCCTGTCTTGTGCCTGTGCAGGAACTCCAGCGCAGAAATATCCAGCGCTTTCCCTTCCGATGCAATATCCATCTGCTGGCCGCCAACCATCCCGTTGATTCCGGAAGCGGTGGAAAGTTCCCAGATGATTTTCAGGCGTGTCTCAAAGTCCACAAGTTTATCATAATCGGGGGAGGACAGCAGGGTAAAGGCATGCGTCAGGAGACCGTCTCCGGCCAGTATAGCCGTGGCATCCCCATAGATCATGTGATTCGTGGGCTTCCCTCTCCGGAGGGAGTCGTTGTCCATCGCCGGCAAATCGTCGTGAATCAGGGAGTAGGTGTGAATCAGCTCAAGCGGAGCGAGTAAAGGGACATAGGGGATCGGGTCGACACCCAGTGATTCCAGGGCCGCCATGGAAAGAACCGGACGAATTCTCTTTCCGCCTGCCAGCAAACTGTACCGCATGGATTCGGCAAGGGCACCGTAAGGGGTTTTCTTTTCCTTTTCGAAAAGCGTCCCCAGGAAGTTCTCGATCTCGTTCTTGCATACGTTCAGATACTCTTCAATGGATCCGGGAGGAAACCCTGTCACACGTTCTCCTTAATTATTGGTTATTTTCCGAATTTTCTTCTTGTCTCCGATCGGGTTCATGTTTCGGAAAAACGGCCATTTTCGCCATGATCCGGTTTGCCCTCTTCGGGAAAGGGTATTTCGTTTTCCTGATGGCTGAGAAGGACCGTAATCTTTTTTTCGGTCTTTTCCAGCACGTCTTTACACTCGTTTGACAACCGCACGCCTTCCTCGAAAAGGGCCATGGACTCTTCCAGGGGTCGATCGCCAGCCTCCAGTATCCGGACGATTTCTTCCAGCCGGCCCATTTTCTCCTCAAAATTTAATGGACCGCCCGGACCGTCGGGCTTTGTTCGTGTCGGCTTTCCCATCTTCAGGCACCCCCTTTTTCCCGAACCTCGACAGATTTCACTTCCAGCCCGATCTCATAACCCGGAATGCGCGCGATCAGAGTTTCAGAAAGTCTGGGCAACCGTGACGGCGTCACCAAAGTCCTGTCCGCCGCATGGAAAAGAATCGCAAATCCTTTTTCCAGCGCCGAAAAAGGCGTCGCCAACCTGAGTCGTTCCGAAAGATTGTCTTCCCGGTTCAAGAGACAGGTCAATGTCTTCCCCATGGAACCGCTCAGCCGTTCATGCGACGACAAATGGCGGTTGGCAAAGGTCAAAAGAATGCTCCTGAATGCTTCGGTGAGGCGGAAGTGAAAGCTTTCCCGCTTCTTTCTCTTCATTGTATAGAGTGCGTAAGGCGTCCTGAGCCGACGGACGACTGACTCGACCAGAGCCCTCTTGCGCGCCAGTACCTGAAAAACCGCCTGTTGCATCTGGCCCGACGAATTTTCCCGCCTCCGTGTCAGGGCATGGCTTTTTCTTTCCATGGAGGAAAAAAGCCCCATGTCGATCCTGTCCAGATCCTGCTGGTAACGGGACAAGTGAAGCGGCCATCGGAGAACTCTGTCCTCCAGATGAGAGAGGCTGAGAATTCTTTGACGGGATTCCCGCAGTACATAGTTTTCCAGGCGCTTCATCCTGTCCTCAATTCTCCGGGCAAGATCCCCGGCATGAGGAACAATTTTTTCCGCCGCTTCGGAGGGGGTGGCAACCCGCAGGTCCGCAACCAGGTCCGCAATGGTCACATTGGTCTCATGACCGACAGCCGACACGACGGGATATGGACAGGACAAAATGCTCCGGGCCAGCTGTTCGCTGTTAAAAGGCCAGAGATCCTCCACGCTTCCCCCGCCCCTGGCCAGTACGACGACATCGAGAGACGGAATTAGGGGGATCCTTTCCTGAAAAGCCTCGACCATGTCCAGCGCCGCCCCTTCCCCCTGAACGCGGACAGGCAATATCACGATCTGGACAGAACGGTTCCTCGATCCGGCGATTCGGAGAAAATCCCAGACTACGGCTCCCTGGAGGGATGTGACGAGGGCAATCTTGCGCGGAAAGGAGGGAAGGTTCCGTTTGCGTCCAGGGGCGAGAAGGCCTTCCTCTTCCAGCTTGCGTTGCACCCGCCTGAACTCCATAAAAAACTTTCCGATGCCGGCGGGCTCAAGTGCATGGACCACAATCTGATATTCGCCCCTTGGCTTGTAGAGGGTCAGCCGTCCGGTCGCCAGTACCTTGTCGCCTTCCCGCGGAAGGAATCGTTCGTTTTTTCTCTGGCCCCGGAAAAAAACTGCCCGGATTTGGGAGGAGGCATCCTTCAGGGTAAAATAGACATGTCCGGATGCGGATTCTTTCAGGTTCGATATCTCTCCTTCCACATACAGAAAACCGGGAAAAGCCCCTTCGATTGCAAGCCCGATTCCCTCTGTCAATTCGGAAACTGTCAATACCGTCTGAACTTCATTCCGGAAGAACAGACGGCCTTCCGTGTTCACGAATCAATCCCCATCAGACACGTCTCCTTCCCGAATCAGTCTGGACTCCGTAACCTCCCATTTGGAGACAGACCGCCTGAAAACGACCAGGAGGGCGCAAAACAGCAACTCCCCTCCCGCGACCTCAAACGGAGCCGGAACATGTGTCCGGTATTTACTGAGGGCCGCTGCAGGGGAGACGCCGATCACCGACCATCGGGGCCCGGTCAGGCCCACATCTGTCAGATACAATGTTCCACCGGGCAGTCGTTCAAGATCATTCGTCTGGACATGGGTATGGGTTCCATACACCAGGTGGACCCTTCCGTCCAGGTGAAAACCCATCGCACGCTTTTCCCCGCTAGCTTCGCCGTGAAAATCGACCGCGATGATATCCGGATTGTTTCCGGACTTGTTCCAGAATTCCAGTACTCTGTCCACCGCATGGAAAGGACAGTCCGAAGGAGACATGAAGACCCGGCCGATCAAATTGACCACGCCCAGAGTCTGGCCATTGGGGAGAACGTAAACAAACGCCCCCGCCCCAGGGCATTCGGACGCATAGTTCAGGGGCCGAAGTATCCGGTTTTCCTTCTGGAGCAAAGCGGAAGTGTCTTTTTGATCAAACAGGTGGTTTCCGGTCGTAATGGCCGTCACCCCCATCCCGAAGCATTCAGCGATGGTTTTCTGGGTCAGCCCTTTCCCTCCCGCAAGGTTTTCACCATTCATGACGATGCCGTCAAGGGGTAATCTTTCGGACAGGCGACCTATTCCCCGGGAAAGAGCCTTTCGTCCCGGACGACCAAACACGTCACCGACAAACAGAAGACGAAGCCGGTCAGCACTATCCTCCCCTTTATCGGGCGTACTCAACAATCCGGTTCTCCCTGATGACCGTCACCTTGATCTGCCCCGGGTACTTCAGCTCCGCCTCAATTTTTTTCGCGATCTCCCGGGAAACGACCAGCAGATCTTCGTCGCTGACCTCATCCTGACGGACAATAATGCGTATTTCCCGACCTGCCTGGATGGCGTAGGATTTCTCGACACCCTTGAAGGAGTTGGCGATCCCTTCCAGCTTTTCGAGACGCTTGATGTAAGCGTCCATGCTTTCTCTCCGGGCTCCCGGTCGCGCCGCCGAAATCGCGTCCGATGCCGCAACAAGGATTGACTCCAGACATATGGGTTCGACATCTCCGTGATGAGACTGAATGGCGTTGACAACCTCCGGAGACTCTCCGTATTTTTTCGCGGCATCCGCCCCCAAAAGGGGGTGAGAGCCTTCCCCTTCGTGTGTCAAGGATTTACCGATGTCGTGAAGGAACCCGGCTCTCTTGGCGAGTTTCGGATTGAGTCCCAGTTCCGAAGCCATCATGGAACAAAGATATGCGACTTCCCGGGCGTGGAGAAGGTTGTTCTGCCCATAACTGGTCCTGAATTTCAAACGCCCCACAAGCTTCAGGATCTCGGGATGGATGTCGGATATCCCCAGTTCAAATGCAACCTTTTCCGCTTCTTCCAGCAATGTCTGGTCAAGCTCCCGGCGGATTTTTTCCACCACTTCCTCAATCCGCGCGGGATGCACGCGTCCATCCTGCAGGAGTTTTTCCAGAGCGAGCCGGGCGACTTCCCGCCTGTGGGGATCAAATCCGGAAACAATAATGGCATCAGGCGTGTCGTCAATAATCAGGTCGACTCCTGTGGCCTGCTGAAAAGCCCGGATATTTCTCCCTTCCCGCCCGATAATCCTTCCCTTGACGTCCTCGGACTGGATCGGCACCACCGAAATGCTGGTTTCCGCCACATGATCGTTGGCATAGCGCTGAATGGCGAGAGTCATCACTTCTCGCGCCTTTCGGACAGCGTTTTCCCGGAACTCCCGTTCCACCTTCTGGGCAACCTTTGCCGCATCGGAACGGATCAGCTCTTCCGCTTCTTTCATCAGCCGCTCCCGCGCCGACTCCAGTGAAAGCCCCGAGATCTCTTCCATCTTTTGGTGTTGCTGGGCCAGGGCCTGGCTGACCTCCCTCTCCCTGATATCAAGCTGTTTTTCCCGGGATTTGATATCTTCCATTTGACGGTCCAGATCACGACGGATCTGTTCCAGCCTATGTCTTTCCTGTCCAATTTCCGTTTCCCGAATCGAATATTCCTGATCCCGCCTGGTATATTCCTGCTTTTTGAGCTGGGCCTCCTCCTCTGCCGCCACCCGTATTTTGAAGGCCGTTTCCCTGGCTTCAAGCTCTGCTTCCTTGAGGCGCGCATCCTTTAGCCGTGCGGCTTCTTCGAGAACCTCACCAGCCAGTCTTCGGCTTTCCCGGACTTTTCCCTTGGCGCTCGAATTTGCCCAGAACACACCGGCCCATCCTCCCGCAATGACACCCGCAATCACACCACCCGCTATCATAATGGCCGTCATCATATCATCGACCTTTCCCTCGCATGTCCATATCTCAATCTAACAAAAGGGATTTATCCGCAATATCACGTCAAATACAGTCCATCATACCAAAGTTGATGGCCTGTGCGGAACCCGTAGTCTCTTCCAAAATGGTATGAGTCTGAAAGAGAGCGGATCGATCATGATAAGAGGCATGGTGATCGATATGAACGACGCGAAGCTCAAAACGCTGACGCAAGTGAAAGCGTTTCTGGAAGGGACACGGGAGGTGGGGTTCCAGATACTGGAAAAAGACCGGTATCTGTTCATTGGGCGGACCCTCGGGCGCTTCGGGTACGAGCGTCTGGGGCGCAAGGAGAAGGGCATCGTGCTTCGGTATGTCCAGCAGATGACCGGCCTGTCCCGGCAACAGGTGACGCGTCACGTTCAGCGGTTCCGGGAAACAGGAACCGTGACGCTCCGGTACCGCGCTCCCTCCAAGGGATTCCGGAAGGTCTTCGACTCCCGGGATGGGGTCCTGCTGGCAGAGACAGACGAACGTCATGGCACCCTTTCCGGACCCGCCACCAAGAAGCTCCTGGAACGGGCTTTTGACCTTTATGGGGACAGCCGGTACGAGAGGCTGTCCCGCATCTCCGTCTCCCACCTGTACAACCTGAGAGGGGGAGCGGAATACCAAAAAAATGGCGGCACTGGACCCAAACCCGGTCTACCAATGCTCCGATCGGAGAACGGCGTCCTCCCCGTCCGGAAGGATCTCCCGGGTACTCCGCATCGACAGTGTGCACCAGGGGGACCAGGACGGCCAGAAAGGGGTCTACCACATCCATGCGGTCGACTGCGTCACCCAGTTTCAGGTGGTGGCCACCTGCGAGAAGATCAGCGAGGCGTATCTGATCCCCGTGCCAGAAGAGATCCTGAAGGCCTTCCCGTTCGTCATTCTGGGGATCCATGCCGACAACGGGTCCGAGTACATCAACTACACCGTCGCCCGGATCCTGGAAAAGCTCCGGATCGAACTCACCCGGTCGAGACCCCGGCACACCAACGACAATGCCCTGGCGGAATCGAAGAATGCGTCGGTCGTTCGAAAACATCTGGGGTATGTCCCTATCCCCCAGACCTTTGCCCAGGAGGTCAATTCCTTCTGCCGGGATGACCTCAACCCCTATGTCAACTTTCACCGCCCCTGCTTCTTTTCCGAAACGACGACCGATGCCAGGGGAAAAGAGAAAAAGAGCTATCCGTACAGGAACATCAAGACACCCTACGAGAAGTTCAAATCCCTGTCCCGGCCCGGGCAGTACCTGAAGCCCGGAGTCACCCTGGAACAGCTGGAAAACATGGCTCTCGCACAGAGCGACAACGAAGCGGCCGAACAACTGAACAACGCCCGGGAGGTCCTGTTTCAATTCCTGGATGACAAAACCAGAAAACGGGCCTGAGGACCTGCTTGCTGAACAACTCAGGCCCCAAAGATCAATACTTGAAAGATCCGAGCAAATTCAGAGACAGTTTCAGACTCATACCTGATTTGGAATTGACTCCCGTCCCGTTTCCGCCGATTTGATTTCCAAGAGGGCTGAAGGAGAAAAAAGAAAGCGGATTGACATCCTCCCCTCCCTCTCGCTTCGCTCGCCGCGAAAGCGGAAAGGAAGGGGATTCCTTCCTGCCAACTCCCCTTCTGAAGACGGGGATGGATCGGCGGGCCTGAACGGTC
>Ga0078972_1015724_pt1 | contig 11484 bp, 11 predicted proteins | sample YelNatPaOPGAMG01_FD_67568 | JGI IMG/M metagenome (GOLD analysis project Ga0078972, IMG submission 67568) | Hot spring thermophilic microbial communities from Obsidian Pool, Yellowstone National Park, USA - OP-RAMG-01 (SPADES assembly) (version 2) | ecosystem: Environmental > Aquatic > Thermal...
CCGACGGATGTTGCAGAGTGACATGACCGGAAGCGATTACCTCATAAGTTGAGGTGTTGAGCTGAATTTCTTCGGCCAGCAGCACGATGTCCCTGAAATGCAACTCGACATCACCAGAGGCCAGCACCACCTCACCCTTTTTTTCTTGGTTGCGGGCAAAAAGTTTGATGGGCTCATCCTGAGCCTGGCCAGCCTTGACTTTGTTGGTTGTTGATTCCTGGGCCGGCAATTCTGGTGGTAAGATAAATAAAAACAACACAGCCGGACATAAAAAAAGAGCGGCAAAATATCTTTGAAAACATCTGGTCTTCAGGTAGCGTTTCATGCTCAAATAAATATACTATATGCCTATCAGGCAAGCAAATCACAGGGTTTGTTCCTTTCCAGGAAAAATGACTTGAACTGAGGTAGAAATTTGTATTATAAGATTACATCTGCGGTAAATGAATGATGGAACCCAGAGGTAAAAAAACAGTCTGCTTAATTGTCCTGATTCTTCTATCAGCTCTGTTAACACAGGCCGAAACCTGGAAGGCCAGAGAAATGAGACTGGCCTGGGAAAGAGCCACCTGGAAGTTTGGGCCTTTTCGCCTTCAGCCAGCCATTCTGATCAAAGATGCCGGCTATGATTCCAACATTTACTATCACCCAGAAGCAATTTCCGATTTCTGGCTGACCGCCGGTCCGGCGGCCAATCTCTATCTTATGGTTAAAAAGCGAGTCATTGTTCACTTCTTTGCCTCGCCGCAGTATGTTTTCTTTTTGAAGACTAAGAGAGAAAGGACCTGGAATAATTATTTTAACGGAGATGTTTCTCTTAGTTTTAATAAAATCTTGTTCACGGTTGGAGGCAGCTACAATAATGCTCGCGAAAGATGGAATTATGAAATTGATATCAGGCCCAGGAGAAAAGAAAAGGGAGCGTTTGCTTCGGTACTTTACCAGAAGTCTTCTCGGGTTTCTTTTGAAGGTCGGGTAAGGCGCGTAGATTTCGATTATGAAAGCATAGAATACAATGGAGTTAACATCGGAGAAAGGTTGAGCCACCGTGAAGACTATCTTTCTGGGCGGGTTTATTATGGCTTGAACCCGCGAATTCGCTATTTCCTGGAAGGAGAAGTGGGCCGGTTTGATTTTAAAAACCCAGATAGCAGTGGCGATTCCCGCAGCCAGAGCCTTTACACCGGGTTTGAATTTTCTCCGACCGGCCGTATCCGGGGGCAGATAAGAATCGGTTATAAAAAGTTTGATACCCTGAACTCTGACCTGCCTGATTTTAAAGGCTTGGTCGGGGAAAGCTCAGTCAACCTGATTTTAGGGAAACTTCTGATGCTGCGCGGAGCTTATCGAAGAGATGTAAACTTTTCTATCTGGTCCAGAAGTGCCTATTATGTGGAGCAATCCTGGTCCGCCGGTCCGTCAATTTACGTATTCAGGCGAAAATTCCGGGTTGATTATACCTACAGCCGGACAAGAAACGATTATCCCGTACCTGAATATCCCGGAGCCGAACTCCGAAGAGATGAATACACTTTAAATTCGGTGGCCATTTATTATAGAATAGGGAAAACTGTGGGGCTGGGCCTCAGCGCTGGAACCTGGGCCAGGAAGGTGAATGTGTTTAACTGGGATGCCAGCCGGAAATTTATAGGCTTGAACTTAACTTATGATTTTTGATAAAAAAAGAATATTGATGGCGTAAGGAGAAAAGGGAACGAAGATGAGCAGGATGATTAGGCTGGTGGGGTTCTTTCTTTTGTTGATAGCAGCGTCAAGCTTTGTCTTTTCTCAGCAGAATGTGTCAAAAAATGCTCCTCAGCAAGATGAACAGGCTTTAGCCCGGGACTATTTTATCAGAGAATATGTAATTGGCCCAAGAGATTTGCTGGAGATTAAAGTCTTTGAGCTGCCAGAATTTGACCAGACAGTTCGGGTTTCGGAGAATGGCACAATTACCCTGCCTTTGATAGGCAATGTAGAAGTCTGGGGACTGACTAAAGAGAAGCTGGAAAAAAGGTTAGCTTCTCTGCTCGATAAATATGTCAAGAATTCTCAGGTTTCGGTTTTTATTAAAGAATATCAGAGCAGCCGGGTAGCCATCATCGGGGCCGTGGAAAAGCCTGGTATGTACGAACTGGTTGGCCGCCAGACTTTGCTGCAGATGATTTCCCAGGCTGGTGGTTTCAAAGATAGTGCCGCCAACGAAATATATGTTTTACGAGAAGGCGAGAACGGCAACACGGCCTCTATTGCCATAGACCTGGAAGACCTGCTGCTCAACGGAAACCAGAAATTAAACATTCCCATTCAACCAAATGATGTAATTAACGTGCCGGTAGACAAGGAGATAATTATTTATGTTTTCGGAGAAGTCCGTAACCCCGGAGCACTTCAGGTAAAAAGGTCCCAGAAGATTACCCTTCTAAAAGCTATTGCCCAGGCTGGCGGGTTGGCGGAAAACGCTTCAAAAAGAGGAGTAACTATAAAAAGGAAAGATACCAACGGGAAAGAGATAAACATAAAGGTTAACCTAAATGATATTATTAAAGGGAAAACCAAGGATATTCCTCTGAAAGAAGGGGATGTGGTGATCGTCAAAGAAAGTATTTTCTAATTGGTGGCGAGGGAAAGCATGAATGACTATGCACCTGAAACTCAGGCCAATGAAATACAGGAAATAGATTTAAGAAAATACCTTGATATCATTTTCCGTCGGCGGTGGAGCATCATTTCCATTACGGTGATCGCCGTCTCCATTGCCCTGCTGATTTCCTTCACCATGAGACCGCGTTACACGGCCCGGGGCATGGTTATGATAGAAAAAGAGCCGAACATCTTGAGCTTTGAAGATATCTTTCAGATAGAAACCTTCCGTGATGATTATTTCCAAACCCAGTATAAGCTTCTGCAGAGCCGGAGCCTGGCCGAAAGGACCATAGAAAAGCTAAACCTCTGGACCAGAGAAGAGTTTTCCGGCAAGGCTCAGGTTTCAGCGGCAGAGCTTAAAAATCCGGTTTTCAAGCAGAAAGTCATAGACCGCTTTCTCAGCCGGCTGGAAGTAAAACCAGTCAGGATGACCAGGCTGGTCGAAGTTAATTTTACGTCTTACGACCCGAACCTGGCCAGCGATTGCGTTAACGCCCTGTTTGATTCTTTTGTGGACATGAACATAGAAGCTAAGTCTGAGGCCACGGAGCAGGCCAACGAATTTCTTACCCAGCAGATAAACGAACTCAAAAAAGAAATCAGCCAGAAGGAACAGGAACTGCAGAGGTACGGGCAGGAAAAGGACATTGTCATCCTGAGTGATAAGGAAACAACCATCATAGAAAAGCTGGGAGAAATTAACAAAGCCCTTACCGAGGCTCAGATTGACCGGGTAAGAAAAGAGGCTTATTACAACGAAATCAAAAATGCTTCTCCTGATTTTATTCCCGAAGCTATGAACAACCCGCTCATCCAGAGGTTGAGGGAAGATTACATTAAATTGAGCCGGGAATATTCCAAGATGCAGGAAAAATTTCAACCCGATTATCCAGAAATGCAGAGGTTAAAAGCAGAGCTGGAAACGGCCCGGGATATGCTTAAGAACGAGACCGAAAGCCTGATAAAAGCAGCTTATTCTGAATACCAGGCGGCCCTGAAAAAGGAGAAATCCCTGCAAGAGCTTTTTGACGGGCAGAAAGAGGCTGCCTTCAAGATGAATTCCAGTGCCATTCTTTACAACAGCCTGAAGATTGAAATAGAAAATCGCAAAAATCTCTTAGAATCTCTTTTAAAAAGACAGAGTGAAACTGGCTTAACCGCCAGGTTAAAAGGGTTGAGAACTTCCAACATAAGAATCATTGACCGGGCTGATATTCCTATCCGACCTTCCAGCCCGAAAAAATTCCGCAACCTGCTTCTGGCTCTTTTCCTGGGCCTGTTCGGCGGAGTTGGGGTGGCGCTGGGGCTGGAATACCTGGATAATACGGTGAAGTCAGTGGAAGATGTCGAGAGATACACCAAACTGCCAACTCTCGGCGTAGTGCCGGCCTTTAATGGTCAGGCCCGGGGGTATGGTTATTATTATGCTTACAGAGCCCAAGAAGAAGGTAAAAAGAAAAAAAATGAAGCAAGCGACCGGCAGGAAGCAAAACCAGAAAACATAGAGCTAATCGTGCATCAGGCTCCGGAGTCGGCCTTTGCCGAGAATTACCGTTCCCTGCGCACGGCCCTGCTGCTTTCAGGTCCCCAGGGACATTTAAAGAAGATTCAGGTCACCAGCCCGCTTCAGGGAGAAGGAAAATCTTCAACCATCTCCAACCTGGCGGTCAGCCTGGCTCAGATGGGACGAACCGTTCTTTTAATCGATGCCGACCTGAGACGTCCAAGACAACACCGGCTGTTCAACCTGAAAAATCACCTTGGCTTGACCAATTATTTAGCGCTGGACCTTCCCCTGGAGGTCTTAGTTAAAGAGACCATGGTGCCAAATCTGTTTTTAATCAATTCCGGTCCAATACCGCCCAACCCGGCTGAATTGTTGAGTTCAGAAAAAATGTCCAGTTTACTGGAAGAAATGGCCAGCCGTTATGATTTCGTGCTGATTGATACGCCGCCGGTTCTGGCCGTGACTGATGCCCAGATACTGGGCAAAATGGTAGACGGCCTGGTGCTGGTGGTCCAGGCTGAAGGCACACCGCGAGAAGCCCTGATTCAAACGCGAGAACTTCTGGACCTGCTCAAGATAAAGACCCTCGGAGTAGTGGTTAACTATTTTAATCTGGATAATCGGGGATATTATTATCGTCGGTATTATCGCCATTATTATAAAGAATACAAAGGATAGCGGGAGTGACTATGATTGACCTGCACTGTCATTTACTGCCGGATTGGGATGATGGGCCAGAATCCTGGGAAGAAGTTGAAAAGATGGTGGAACAGGCTTCGGAGGATGGCATCCAGAAAATTTGTCTCACGCCTCACCTTTTCCGGTTTTCCCGTTACAACGACGACCTTCAGGTGCTGAACGATCGTTTTGAGGAATTCTTCAACAGGTTTGGTTCTTCCAGCCATATGGAATTTTATCGAGGAGCCGAAGTCTTTGTCCATCCTGACCTGGTGTCGGTCATTGAGGAAAAAAAATTGAGTGTTAACGGAAGTGAATATGTCTTTGTAGAATTCCCTTCGGACCAGGTGCCGGCCGGGACCAGAGACCTGTTCTACCAGATGCAGCTGGCCGGTTATACGCCGATTATCAGCCACCCAGAAAGAAACACGGTTTTTGGAAGGCAACCGGAACTTCTTTTTGACCTGGTCAACCGGGGCTGCCTGGTTCAGCTGACGGCCATGAGCCTGACTGGCGGGTTCGGCCATGAAGTTAAAAGCTATGCTGAGATGTTCTTGAAACATAACCTGGTTCATCTCCTGGCCACCGATGCCCATGATTCAACAAGGAGAAAGCCCATCCTGAGCCGGGCAGTAGAACAGGCAGGAAAAATCGTCGGTCAAGAAAAGGCTGAAGCCATGGTCAGGCAAGTGCCCCAGGCTATTCTGGATAACCAGGTGGTACCTGACCTGGGACAGCCACTCAGCCCCGCCAGGGAAAAGAAAAAACTGTTTGGATTTCTGAAACGATGATAAAATACTTGACACTGACCCAAAAAAGCGTTATTTTTACAAAAAAGGGAGGTATAACATGCTCCGAGAAAAGATTTTTAGGTCTCCTGTTCTTCTATTCCTGACTATTGTTAGCTTTACTCTTATTATGCTTCCTCGCGAAGGTCTGGCCAAATCGGCGGCTAATTATGGTTCCCTGGTTGGGTTCATTTATGGAAGCGATATGAAAACTCCCGTCAAGGAGGCAGTGGTAAAGATTCGCAGCCTGGATGACGGCAAGGAATATACCAGCACTCCTACTGATGCTAATGGGTCTTATAAGATTGACCAGATAAAAGAAGGGAAGTACATTCTGGGAGTTTCCACGCCCGATGGAAATTACAATTTCGAGTACCTGATGGCCATCAAGGGTGGAGAAATGGGCAAACTCTCTTTAGCCCTTAAGACTGGTGAAGCTAGCACCCTGAAACAGGAAGAACCCACGCCAGAAAAGGAAAGAATTCCTTTCTTCAAAACTCCTGTCGGAATTGCCGTTCTGGTAGTTGCGGGCACAGTGGCTCTTTATGGCGTCTTCAAGCTGGTTGAAGGAAAAGAAGAGGCTTCTCCTACCAAGAAGTAATCACCTCTGCCTGTCAGAAAATTTTCTTTTATTAAAGCGACTTGTGAATGCGGCCGTGGGCCGCATTTTTATTTTAGGGTAAAATAGCTGGAATGGAAAAGATAGTTTTTGCGCTTCTTTCTTTGGTTATATTTCTTTTGCCATTGCCCTTTGGTGGGAATGAAGAGTGGGCTATCTTCGGTTTTGAGCTTGTTATTTTCAGTTGTGGACTGGTGTATTTTTTGAGCCAGCCGCGGTCAGGAAAAGATTCAGGAGGAGTCAACAAGCAGCATTTGTCGGGACCAGCCTTGATACTTTTGCTTTTGTTCCTTGTAATATCTTTTTTACAGGTTATCCCGCTGCCGGCCAGCTGGCTGAAAGTAATTTCTCCTTCGGCTGCGGCCTGGCGGAAGACCCTGGCGGAGCTCAGCCTGACCGCTGAAAACAAATACCAGACGCTTTCGCTCTCTCCCTGGAGTTCAGCCTACGAGGTCTTAAAGTTTGCTGCCTACGGACTTTTTGCTTTTTTGCTGGGTCGGGTACTGGATTCTAAAAAAAGGATTAAAACTCTGGCCGGGGTTCTGGTTGCGGCCGGGCTATTTCAGGCTCTTTATGGCATGTCAGAACATTTTGGCGGTACGCACCGCATTTTTACCTGGCTTAACCGGTATTATGCGGGAAGCGCCTTTGGGACGTTTGTTAACCGGGATCATTATGCAGCCTTTCTGGAGATGATTTTCCCCTTAAGCCTTGGTTATTTTCTGGTGAGAGCGGATTATTTCTCCATCAGGCCGGGGCTGAGCTGGAGGCAGAGGCTGGTAGCTTTTGGACAGGAAAAACTGCAAAAATCTCTGCTGTTTATTCTCCCACCGCTGATAATTGGTGTTGGACTAGTCTTTTCCCGCTGTCGTTCGGGCATAATCATTTTTCTTGTTATTTTTTCTCTGATGATGTTAATCCTTTCCCTCAGCAGAATCAGCGGTCAGCGGCGCGCGGAGAAGAAGCTGGTCCGGGTCGTGTTTAGCCTGGTTTTGCTGGCCGCTATCCTGATCGGCATTAACCCGGTGCTGGAACGCTTCACCCATGAAGGCTTCTTAGATAATACCAGGCGTTTATTTTACATCTATACAATTGACCTCATCAGAGATTTCCCGATCACCGGAACTGGACTGGGAACCTATGTTAAGGCCATTAACCCTTATCTGGGCAGAGATTTTGGTGTCATCGTTGACCATGCTCATAATGATTACCTGGAAGTGCTGGCGGAGTCTGGGCTAATAGGGGGTGGTCTGCTTATTCTGGCTGGTTTCTGGCTTCTGGTTTTCCTGTTCAGGAAATGGTCTTCGGTTGGGCACCCTCTCGGCCGTGGGCTGGGCCTGGGTGCCCTGATGGGAATACTGGCCATTTTCCTCCACAGCCTGACTGATTTTAGCCTCAGAATGCCCGCGAATGCAGTCCTCTGGGTTTCACTTTTTGTTCTATGCTTCAGGTGTTTATCCCTAACTTCAGATGAAGATATGGTGGAAGCTGAAGATTCCCGCGCCGGAGAGGGTAAGAGATGAAAAAGGGTTTAAAGGTGGTTCTGGTTCTGCTCTGCCTGCTGGGTGTTATTCTATCTACGCTTTTTTATTATGCTTACCATCAGTATTATAACTACCTGGAAGCCAGGAAAATCATCCGGAGCATAGAACGGGATTTTCCAGAACTGGAAAAAAAGTTAGCTACAGCCACCCGGTTTTATCCGGGGCCCGTTTTCTGGCTGGAGCGCGGCAGACTTTTCCTGTGGCGAGCGATGGCGGAAATTGAGTTTGCCGAGCCGGTCAATGGCACTACCTATCTCGAACAGGCCAACCAGGCCCTGATAAAAGCCATTCAAGGCTGTCCGGTAGATTATGAAGCCTTCTGGGAATTGAGCAAGGTTTATCTGCTTTATAATTACCCGGTTCCAGTTTACGCGGACAAGGGAAGAAAGCTCGGCCAGGAAGCCGTCTGCCGTCACCCTTTTAATGAATTCACCAACCTCAATGTTCTGTTAGTTTTTTTTGAGCAATGGCCTTTGCTTGATGACCAGGAAAAAGATTGGGTCAAAGATAGACTAAAGATACTAACCGAGGCGGATTCGGCCTTTGTCGAAAAACTAAAAGGAAGGTGGCGGGCTGACCATCGGGAAACCAAGACCCTTGAAACCAGGCTTCAGGAGCTTGGCTGGTAAAGTGTTAACCAATTTTTGGAGGGGAAATGGGTAAAAAGACAAAAAACAGCCTGATATCTATTTTAGCTGCGGTATTCATTTTCTCCTTTCTTCTCCAGCCAGCGTGCCTGTCAGCTGAAGGGAAAATGCCAGGTGGGGGAAGGCCAGCCAGGTTTTCCCGCGGGCTCAACCTGGCTTATTGGTTCTGGTTGAACAGGGGAGAAATTGTTCCTCTGGAAAAAAGAGTTTCTTTAAGTGAACTTAAGAACCTGAGGAAGATGGGCCTTACTTTTCTGCGTGTTCCGGTGGACATGGCTAATATCTACGAGCCGGGGCTTCCGGACAGACTGAATCCAGAAAGGTTGGCTTTGCTGTTTGATGGGCTGAGGAAAATAATTAGCTGCGGCCTGGCCGTTAATTTTGACCTTCACAGTATCTCCCAGGAAGCAGGCGGGAGCGATTATTCTGGACCACTGGGCAAGGATGAGAAGTTTACAGAAGAGTTTTATCTCTTCTGGGAGAATCTGGCGGGAAAGCTGGCTGTTTTTGACCCGGACTGGTTGATTGTTGAACCGATGAACGAACCGGTCTTTCTGGGGGAAGAAGAAAAGTGGCCACCCATTCAGGAGAAACTGATATCCATCATCAGGAAAAAACTTCCTTCCCACACCATCCTGGCTACCGGCGCTTTCTGGTCCAATCCACCGGCCCTGCTCCGCATAACTCCCCTGGAGGATGACAACATTTGGTATGTCTTCCATTTTTATTATCCCCATATTTTTACCCACCAGGGAGCGACCTGGAGCTCAGAGTGGCTTAAGACTCTACGCCAGGTTCCCTATCCCTCTTCGCCCGAAGCGGTGCAGAAAGCCATTTCTTTAGTGAAGGCAGAACAGCTAAAAAAACATCTGGAGGATTATGGCCAGGAATCCTGGAATGCTTCCCGGATTGAGGAAGAAATTTTAAAACTGGTGCGCTGGGCAGAAAGTCATGGGGCCAGGCTTTTCTGTAACGAGTTTGGTGCCTACCGCGATTACTGCCTTCCTTCTTATCGCAAAGCCTGGATAACTGATGTCAGACAGGCACTGGAGAAATATGACATTGGCTGGGCTATGTGGGAATATGATGGCAGTTTTGGCTTGGCCTGGAGGAAAGGTAAGAAAGCGGAAGTTGACCGAGAAATAGCCCGGGCGCTCGGTTTGGGATTTAAATAAATTGATCTGGCCAACCCTCGAGTTGGGTTTTATCCATTACCGGGGATCTTAAAATCAGACTGAATTTTTTCAAACTTTTTCTTCAGTTCAGAGGGAAGCGGGGAAGCGGAAATACGGTTGGTCAACCGGAAACGCATTATTTCCTTCAGGTAATGCGTTACCTGGTCTTCCTTCTTCAGGTTGTAGGCAGTTACGGTCAGATAAACGAACGCTTCTCCCAGAAGGTCTGGCTCATCAAGAAAACCAAAAGCAGCCAGTTTGAAGTTTTGGAAAGCGGTCTCATAATCACCGGCATTAAAAGACTGTTTGGCGTCTTCAAATAGTTGCAGGTAAAACGGGTCCACTTTTAACTTTACTGATGGCTTTTGCTGTGCCGGAAGGTCCGGGGACACAAGCGATAGGACGAGGATTAAAAAACAACTGAGGTAAAAGATATTTTTCCGTTTTTGGCCACGGATTCTTCTTACTGCCGCTGATTTCATCTTTCCCCTTAGTCATTAAATTCTACGCCATCCAGCCGGATATTGCAAGGAAACCTAACCCCAGCCCGAAACTGGAGTCAGTAGCGTTGTTTAAATTTTGCTTTATGGAATATAATTAGCAGGATGAACATTTTCTTAAGGCCGGACCGGAGTTTTGATTTCAAGAAATTCGGGGAGATTTCTTCCCTGGCCATGATTTTGCCATCTTCTATTGCTGTAGGCTTGTTCATAGGCTATTATCTTGATAAATGGCTCAAAACCGAGCCCTGGATGCTCTTGGTCTGGACCATATTAGGCATGATCTCTGGGTTGTTAAATCTCTGGCGCGGGGTTAAAAAATACCTGGAGAAAAACGAAAACGGGGAAAAAAGACCTCAGAACAGCCAGGAGAGGTGAAACATGGCCTCTGACCAGATGGAAAAATCCATAAAGAGAATTCCAGCGGAAACCATGGTTTTGGGATTAGTCTTTGGCCTTTTAGCAGCCCTGGTTTTTGACCCGATTTCAGGGGTACTGGTCCTGGCCGGGGCCCTGGTAGCTGGCCTCAGCTTCATCGGACTTAAAGGGGCAGTTGACCGGTGGTTGACTCAACCCAGGTCAAGGTTTATGAAGAAAGCGCTGCTCCTTTACCTCCTCCGGCTCGGGTTGATTTGCCTGATTTTTTTGACTATAATCTTTCTCTTTAAGAAAAGAGTTATTGCTTTTGTTGCTGGCTTTTCGGTAATCCTGCTTTCGCTCATGATTGAAGCGCTGATTAACCTGGTAAGCATGAAACAATGGAAGGATTAGAACACAGCCTGCCCCTGGTTGAGGTTATCAACCGGCTTTTTAGCCCTCTTCTGGCCAGTCTACTGAAAGTCCTGGGGGTCCAGGTCAAAGACCCTCATCACCTGATTCCTGATTATCTGGTGATGTCGTTTCTGGTTGTCCTGGTATTATCAATTGTTCTGGCGATTGCTGGCAGAAAAGTCAGGCTGGTTCCGAGTCGTGGTCAGGTGGTCCTGGAAAGCTTGATTGATTTTTTTGAAAATCTCATTCTTGATACAATCGGTGAGGAAGGCCTTAAATACCTGCCGGTTGTAGCGACAGTCGGTCTTTTTATCCTCACCTCTAACCTTCTGGGCTTAATACCGGGGTTAATGTCACCAACCAGTAAACTGAACGTGACCCTGGGGTGTGCGCTGGTGGTCTGGCTCTATTATCACTGGCAGGGCATTAGGGCTAACGGGTTCTTTGGCTATTTAAAAAAATTCACCGGAGCCAACCCCTTCCTGGCGCCGCTTCTTCTGCCGATAGAGATAATTTCGCATTTTTCCCGTCCGGTCTCGCTATCTATGCGTCTTTTTGGTAACATATTTTCAGAGGAATTGTTGATTTTGATCATAGCTTCTATAATTC
>Ga0078972_1015726_pt1 | contig 11482 bp, 13 predicted proteins | sample YelNatPaOPGAMG01_FD_67568 | JGI IMG/M metagenome (GOLD analysis project Ga0078972, IMG submission 67568) | Hot spring thermophilic microbial communities from Obsidian Pool, Yellowstone National Park, USA - OP-RAMG-01 (SPADES assembly) (version 2) | ecosystem: Environmental > Aquatic > Thermal...
TCGCTGAAGATTCAGGGTCAGACTTGATTCTGGTTGACGGCCCTCCAGGGATAGGCTGCCCAGTCATAGCTTCCATAGCGGGAGCTGATTACGCGCTGGTCGTCACCGAACCTACACCCGCTGCTAGAAACAGTTTGAACCGCATACTAAGCGTCCTAGCCCATTTCAAAATCCCCACCATCGCCGTCATCAACAAATTTGACCTTAACCCCAACTACGCCGATGAGATGGAAAATTGGCTTCAAGCCAAATGGACGATACCGGTAGCAGGGAAGATGCCTTCAGATGAGAATGTTCCCATTTCGCTTTCAAACAGAATTCCGGTTGTGGAGTACAACCCCAATTGTGAAGCGTCCAAAGCTCTTCTCATCCTTTTCAACCGGATTCTAAAAGAGGTTCAATAGAGGTTATCTATATTGGGGTTTTGTACGAGATGTGGAAGAGACCTCGCCTTGGACGCCTCGTATTGTGATTGGTGTGGAGAGCCTGTAGATCAAAAACATGCGCGTCAATCCAAGATTATGAACAGGGATTATAAAAGTAGCATCGAGCAGACCTTGAAAAATACGTTAGGCTTAGAAGGGTGGCCCGTGGGGGTGAAGCTCATACAACACCTCGGTGAAATCCCCAAAGGCGTGAAGGAGGTTGATGAAGCGCGTCGCCACTGCGAGATGGTTCAAGATGTTAGAAGAAACGGTTCCTCATTCTTCTCCCCGCCGTCCAAGCATCTGTGTAAAGTCGCAGCGGTGTCTCTTGGGTTGATGAATCCAACGGAAGAATTAAGACGCCACCAAGTGCATGAGCTGTTCCAGAAACATCATAGGTTCAAGACTGAGGAGTTGCTACGGAAATACGTCGAAGGCACTCCGAAGTTGCCGAGAAAGTACGCAGCCGTCCTCTACGGGCCCTTAGGCTCCATGCCGATTAAACCGGATGTAATCGTGTTAATATGCGATCCATCGCAGGCGATGAAGCTTATCCAAGCGCATCAATACGTCATCGGGGAGAGGGCAAGCTTCTCCCTAGGCGGCCTATTCTCGTTATGCGCCGACGCGGTTTCAACCCCATATTTGAAAGGAAACATTAACCTCGCCATTGGATGTGAAGGCGCTCGAGAGCATGCAGGCCTGAAAGACTATGAGTTATCAGTCGGCTTTCCCTATGAGGTGGCTGAAGCGGTAACCGAAGCGTTACAAACCTTAGCTAAATACGGAGGCGCGAAGGAGGAGCATCGGTAAGGTTGAATTAGTTTGAATAAGAGTTTAGCTTGGGCCTTCAATAGAAAGCCCGTAAAAACGCCAGTAGTAGCGGTAACCGGGGGCAAAGGTGGGACAGGCAAAACAAGCATAGCTGTAAACCTAGCGGCGTTCCTGAGTAAAGAAGGGCATCATGTTTTACTCGTAGACGCGGATGTGGATTCACCGACGACAGGAATTGTCCTCGGGGTTCAACCCACACCCATCTACGAGGTGAAGATGTTTATCCCAAAGATTATCGAGGATGAATGTGACAAATGTGGACGGTGCGTAGGGGCTTGCCGTGCCCATGCTTTATTCCAAATCGCGGAAAAATGTCCGATGCTCTTCGAGGAGTTATGCTCCGGGTGCGAAGCATGCCTTTTAGCTTGCCCACAAAACGCCATCGTGAACGCTGAAAAAATTATAGGATACGTGCATCACGCCCAAGACGGTAACCTAACCCTGATAGAAGGGGAATTAAAGCCTAATGAAACGCGATCAGCCCATGTTGTGATCGCTACGAAGGATTTCGCGTTTAAACAGGCAAGCCAAGAGAAATATGATATCATGATCGTCGACACGTCCCCAGGAACCCATTGCAACGTTGTTCAAGGCCTTAGGGGCGCAGACCTTGCTTTAGCCGTGACTGAGCCGACACCACTAGGCGTATATGACCTCATCTTGATAATGGAGCTGACGTCGAAGCTGGGGATACAAACTCAAATAATCGTTAACAAAGCGGGCATGCCTGGAGAAAATAGAGAGAAAATACGTGAAATCGCGAATCGATACAGATGCGAAATAATTTCAGAGGTGCCCTTCGACAGAACGCTATTTCAATCCTATGTGGCTGGAACACCCATTGTAACCGCCTACCCTAACTCCTCAGTAACTATGGGCATTATGAGGATTGCTGATTACATCCATGACCATGTTAGATGAATTAGCATAACGCTTCTAAGGCTCTTTCCGGATCATTTTTACTGAAAAGGGATGGAAGATGGTGACGCTGGAGGAGAAGGTGAGAAACAGAGTGGAGGAAATCGTGGATCCAATGGAAATCGTGGATCCAATGACAGGTTTAACCTTCGGGGAGATGAAGATGATTAAAGAGGTAAAAGAGGAGAGGCGTGGAGTGGTAAGGATAAGTTTCAAACCTACCAATCCCATCTGTCCAATCGCGTTAAAGTTCGCCGCTGACATCAGGGAGGAGGCTTTAAAAGTCAACGGAGTAGAAGAAGCTTTAGTATGTTGTCAAGATCATGTAATGAAGGAAGAAATAAACCGAATAGTTAATAAAGTGGCGAATGTCGCTGGAAAATAACGGAATTTAAATCGAACTCACATACATTCTTTTATAAATCCATTTTTAGTTAAAGATTCCAGTGGAATTGAAATGGTTTTTTGCCTGAAACGGTTTTAGATTCAAGCCCTCTAGAGAATGGTAGGCTATCTGAGCAACGTCTAAGTATCAACTTTGTAGCCAACATATTAATCGATTGGAGGATTTAACATCCATTTTAAAGGATATGTGAGCACTTTCAACTTAACGGGTTGAAATGGTAACACTTAAATAAAAGAAAGTAATACCTAAATTGAAATCAGAAAAGATGGCTAGGGGGGCTAAATGGAAAATTCCCTTAGGAGAGATGTTGAGGGGTTAATTAAGTCCGGGGATTTTAAAGGGCTGCTTAGTAAAGCAGGAGAGTTCCACGGCCACCTTTGCCCCTACCTTGCATATGGAGTTATGGCGGGTTACATCGCGGTCCGCGAATTGAAGATTAAAAACATTGGAATGGAAGAAGCCATAGCAATTGTCGAGATAAATAACTGCTTCAGCGATGGTGTTCAAGTGGTGACAGGATGCACTTTTGGGAACAACTCCCTCATATATAGGGATATTGGCAAGACGGCCGTGACCGTTGCGAGAAGAGATGGCACAGCGGTAAGAATCGCCTTGGATCCAGATTTTGAGGATTCTCGCGATAACAAATATCCTGAAGCCTATGAACTGTGGAATAAAATTATTGTGAAAAGGGAGGAAGCGGCATCTGAAGAGCATGAGCGGATGATGAGGCTTTTCGCGGAAATCTCCATCAACGAATTAAATAATTCAATCGATGAAATGTTTAGAATTAAACGAGTAAAAATCAAGGTCCCCGAGTATGCGCCAATCTTCGCTTCAGTAAGATGTTCAATCTGTGGAGAGAAGGTTATGGAAAACAAGGCGAGAATCATGAATGGAAAACCTGTATGCGTGGATTGTGGGCGAAAAGAATGCCATATTGTGGACGGAAGGGGAATCTCGATGGAAATTACTTAAAAGAGGCGGTGTGATGCGGGTGAAAAGGTTATTCGATTCAAAGGACTTAGTTTTGATGGCTACCTTCGGATGTTTATCATCGCTAGCTACCTTAACAACCGCCCTCATACCAGCACCCCTACCGGGCTTGTACGGTGTGATCGCCGTTCCAATCGGAACCATTTTCATCTTAATGGTGAAGGAAATCGTCGGTAAAATTGGCGCCGCTACCTTCACGCAGCTAATCAGCGGAATCCTATCAACCTTCCTCCCAGGCGGGCCACCGGTAAAATTCATCGTCATCCCTACATGGGTTATAGGAGGAATAGTTATCGACCTCTTCTTCTACGCGACGCGTCACTTCCAAAGGTCAAGAGCATTTTATGGGCTCGTCGGTTCTACATACAACATACCAGGAGATTTTCTCCTTTACTGGGCCTTCAAGGCATTCCTCAGCTGGGCATGGCCTTTACCATTTTTTCTCTACGGCTTCCTGGCCATACACGCCGTCTTGGCAGGCATGGCAGCCATATTTATGCCTAACATCATCAACAGGATCAGACCAATAATTTCACAGTGAACGGCTCGCACACACCTCATTGAACCTGATATTTTGAAAAAATGGATTATGAGTTAAAGTTCCAAAAGGTTGAATATCCGCCACAGAGGATAAATTTTAGCGTTGCATGAAGCGTTCTCAACTTAAAGGGTTTCCTATAGACGGTAAATCTGGTACGTAAAAGTGAAATTAAAATCGAAGAAAACTTTAAGCGTTTCAGCCCTTGTTATTTGGAATACTCATTGAACTCCCTTTTAACATTGTGATCGGGAAATTCCGCATCGTTTACGGGTGGGGTGGAAGCGAACGTAACTTTTTATCTTTCCTCGTGGAGATTCCTTCTTGGTGGGCATGGGGTAGGCCGAAGTTACGCCTGTGGAGGCCGAGACCCCCGCTGTGGATGTGCGGGGACCGAGTCCGGCCGCGGAAGCAGGAAGCCAACACCCTCCAAGGGTTAGTAGCTCACTAATGCTATTGTTCTTTCCCTCAAAAGGGATTTGCCTCCGCTCCCCCATCTTCGTTAAAGCGCTGTTCTTGGATGGTTGTGAATTGGTGAGGCGCGGAAAAGCTTATATTTTTGTGCTATGACACAATACGTGGTGACGTAATGGGTTATGGATGGTTTGGAAGAGGATGGGGATTCGGACCCAACCTTTCACCATACTGCAGATGGTTTCCATGGCTACCTCGCTGGTGGTGGGCTAACCCCGCCTACACAAGTATGATGTCGACCTCCATGTGGGGGCAACCTTATTATCCGCAATATTCCCCGTACTACTTACCTCCACAGGGCACACTCCCATATCAACAGATTCAACCCCCTCAACCAGTTAGCTATCCGCAAGCGTTCATGGGAAGGGTGCCAGTGCATATGAACTGCGCCTACTTCAGCAATGGGATATGCACCCTCAGAGGGGCCTCAGTACCTCCCACCGGACCCGCATGTCAGAGTTTCATCCCCCGAGTATGATGCGTCGACGTCAGAGAGAATCATAAAACAGTGGGAGTATCGGCATAGCATCTCCGTTACTGAGTTTTTCAGTTGAAACTTCAAGGAGTAGCTAACTTAATTCAAGGCGAAGGATTTACGAAGATTTCATCGCTCACGTTGAACCTCCTAAATTCAAGTTGAGATGGGGTGGTGAAAGGTTCGAGTCAGGATTTTAAAGCCTACGCTGGAATGTATCCCTTGTATTCTCAGACAAGTGGCGGAGGCGTGCGAATACGCAACGGGAGACTTAACGTTAAGGTACCGTGCTCTCAAGGATGCGATACAACATTTGAACAACATGAACGTGAACCAGGTGAATCGCGTTAAGATTGGAAGTGATTTGAATAGAATAGTGAAAGAGGTTACGGGGAATCCAGACCCTTATCACGAGCTGAAAAAGCTGTCAAATAGAATGGCTTTAGAATGGCTGTTCAAACTGGAAAAAGGATTTGGAAATAACATCCCTTTCATGCTCGCTCTTAGAATCGCTGCTGCAGGAAACATGATTGACTATGGAGCTGTGAAGACTGTTGAATCCCCAAAAACACTTTTCGAAAAAGCTATGAGAACGGAGGTGGATTCAAGAAAAATGGAGGAAGTGAAGCATTTAGTGAAAGAAAGCCAACGCGTGCTTTACCTTTGCGATAACGCGGGGGAAATTGCCTTCGATAAACTTCTAGTTTCAGCGGTACAATCCCTCGGAGCCCAGGTAACAGTCGTAGTAAGGGGAGGACCGATATTAAACGACGCAACCCTCGAAGACGCTTACGAAGTAGGAATGACTAAGCTAGCGAGAACCATATCCACGGGAAACGATTTCTGCGGCATAATTTTAGACGACTCTTCCCATGAATTTCAAGAGGCCTTCAGACGATCCGACCTGATTATAAGTAAAGGACAGGGGAACTTGGAATCCCTCATAGACGTTAAGAGGAAAACAACTACCATATACATCTTTAAAGTGAAGTGTAACCTCATAGCGAATCATCTGAAATCCCAGATAGGCGCCACCGAGATTTTCATCCAGAAATTAAACAGCCTATATTTTTAATCTTCACCTTTCTAAACGAACGCATCATGTTAATGTTCTTAACTTGTCATGAAGGGCTGTCGTTTAGTATTTGGTCATCAAGTATTTTTCCTCTAATCAAGGTAGAGTGGGCATGAAGGCTTTCGGTCCTGTTCCATCCAGACGGTTAGGGCGTAGCTTAGGGATAAACAACATCCCCTCTAAGGTATGCTCCTATTCATGTGTTTACTGTCAACTGGGACGGACTTTAAGGAAACAGGCTAAGCGCTGTGCATTTTACAGACCTGAAGACATCTTGAAGGAGGTTGAGGAGAAATTAGGGAAAGTGGTAAGGGTCAGAGGGCTGGTTGACTATCTTACCTTCGTTCCCGACGGTGAACCCACCTTAGACGTAAACTTAGGAGAAGAAATCGAGATGTTAAAGCCTTTAGGGTTAAAAGTGGCGGTGATAAGCAATGCTTCACTGATCTGTAGAGAGGACGTTAGAGAAGATCTAGCTAGGTCCAATTTTGTTTCATTAAAAGTCGACGCTGTCAACGAAGATGTTTGGCACCGTATTAATAGGCCTCATGGATGCTTAAAGCTTCCAGAAATTTTGGAAGGTATCATAGAGTTTTCGAAAACGTATAGCGGGGTGATCGTTACCGAAACGATGCTCATAGATGGCGTAAACGATGGGGAAAAGGAGGTAAAGGGCATATCCATGTTCTTGGAGCGGCTGAATCCAGTGAAAGCCTATATAGCCGTTCCCACTAGGCCTCCAGCTGAGCGGTGGGTGAAGCCTGCAAGCGAGCAAGCCCTTAACGCGGCTTATCAGGCTTTCATTGAAGTTCTGGGTGAAGGGAACGTAGAATACCTTACAGGTTATGAGGGTTTGGATTTTGCCTTTACCGGGGACGTGGAAGAGGATTTGTTAAGCATCATGTCCGTTCACCCGATGCGCGCCGATGCGGTTGATGAATTCTTAAGAAAAGCTGGTGCCGACTGGAATTTAGTAAACAAGTTGATCAGGGAAGAAAGGCTTATCGAATTAAATTACGGTGGACATAAGTTTTATATGAAAAGACTCCTAGGAAGAAAGAATTTTACGTAGTATTCAAGGATATCGCTTCAGCGGCTGGCGCGATCATCACCGCTGGGAGCCGTAATTATAAACAGAGCAGTAGGCTGTCTATTGGAGACTTACGTATTTCAGCCAACGCATACGGTCAGCGAAATAAGCGTTTATGTTTAATGCTAACTTTTGCCTTCTGCTGAGCGCCTTTAGCTTTGATCTAACTTGATGCGAAAAGCTTATTTTGTGTTATAGCTCGAAATATGTTGTGAAACGCTTCATTCGTGAACATCGCTTCCTAGGGCGATGCTTCACCGTCATCTATAATATAATGTGAGGAGGCCTGACGATGGAGACTTCAAATAAGGATCTATTACTCAAGAAGGGTGAGGATGCTGCGAGAACATCCACGATGGTGCTGGTAGCCCTAAGCTTTGCAAAGGGAATCGTAGGTTTCACTTCTGGGAGTGTTGCACTTCTAGCCGACGCGATGCACTCCTTCTCTGACATATTCGCGTCAATTGCCATCTGGCTCGGATTGAAGTTCTCGCAGAAAAAGCCTTCGGAAAGGTTCCCTTACGGGCTTTACAAGGTTGAAACTCTGGCTTTACTGACCGTTTCTATCATCATAATCGTATCCGGGGTTGAAATATTCCTTGACTCTTTAGGAAGGTTTAAAGCACGTTACATCGTATCTTCGCCGCACATAGCCGTGGCTGTGGCGGGCGTCTCCGTTCTCACATCCTTCTTCCTCTCACATTACAGGATTAAGGTGGGGGAGTCGATAGGCTCCCAGGCTCTAATCGGCGAGGGGAAACATTCAAGGATGGACGCTTTCTCCTCAATGATGGTGACGTTGGGGGTAGCGTTCAATTACATGGAAATATATTGGGTTGAAGCCGCCGTTGGTTTAATCATCAGCTTGCTGGTCTTGAAGCTAGGGTTGCAAATGGGAAAGGACGCGATTCTGGTATTGCTGGATATTTGCCTTAGGCCCGAGCAAATGCGGAGGGTAAAGGAAATCGTTGAAGGTGTAGCCGGAGTGGAAGCGGTCCACGGCATCAAGATAAGGAGGGCTGGCCCCTTCATTTTCGGGGAAGCCCATTTAGAGGTGGATGAAGGCTTAACCGTTGAGAAGGCTCATGAAATCTCCCAAAAAGTTGAAGAGAAAGTTAAAGAGCAGATAAAGGAGATGGACTCCTTCGTTACTCATATAGAACCATCTAAAAGAAAACGTTACTTGTTAGCTGTACCTGTATTTGAAGACAAGGGGCTTGAATCGCAAGTTTACAGCCACTTCGGCAGCTCACCGTATTACATGTTAATAGACATGGATGGAGGAGAGGCTAAATCGTGGCGGGTGGTTGAAAATCCAGGCGCGAAGTTGGATAGGAGAAGGGGGGTTGAAGCCGCTCGACTCCTTCTAGAAAATAAGGTGAATGTACTCGTAGCTATGAAGCTGGGAGAAGGGCCCTTCCACGCGTTGCGGGATGGCATGATCAAAATATGCCGGCTTTCCAAAGTCATGACGGTCAAGGAAATAATAAGGGAGTTAAGGGAGGGAAAGCTAAATTTAATGGATGCACCTTCAAAGTTGGAGCACGCTGATCGAGCAGATACGCCATAACCTGGAAGTCATTTTTATAGAAAATAGATTTTGAGCGTTCTCTAAAGATCCTTACTTTCAACGAGTTTATTTCGGGGTTTCCACACGGATTGGTTTTGATGAGCCATGGAATGCTTAATGTTTTGCCGATATTATCCTTTGTGTTCCTAATCTTGGTGGAAAAAGCCTTAAAGTTTGTGTAAAACTGGCTAAACATTTACGCGTACTATTGTAATAACATCCGCGTATATAGAACGTTTAGAATGCCGCCAGCTTTATGGGAAGTCTTAAGTTGACAGTGCGCGTGGATGCTATAGTAAAGCTTAAATAATTTGTGCAATGACACGAAATATGGTGATGTAGAAATGGGTTGGAGGGGAAGAGCTTTTAACCCATGGTTTGGTCCATGGCCTGGCAGAGGGCCATTCAGTTATCTGCCTCCATGGCAAAGACCTGGGTGGCTGTACGGTCCAGGAGCGTGCTGGTGGCTGTTCTGGTCAAGGTTCACACCCTACTATCCGCCAATGGGTTCTCCAAGCGTAACCGAACAGATCGAAGGCCTAGAACTCTATAAAAGGGATTTGGAAGAACAGCTGAAGGAATTGGAAAAGGAGATCGAGAGGCTAAAGAAGGAAGCTCAAAGAAAAGAAGGAGAGCGAGGCGAATAAGATGGCCATGCGATGGGGAGGATGGGGCGGGGGCTTCAGGTCGCCCGCAGGTTTCAATAGGGGTCCATGGCCCGGCGCAGGGCCCTTCAACCATTTACCGCCATGGCAGAGGCCTGGATGGCTGTTCGGACGTTGGGCGTTCATGGGAATGTTCAACCCCTACGCGACGTACGGTGGATTACCCCCACCGGTGAACTACGGGTTCTCACAATACACGGGCCTAGGACCAATGCCTCCATACACGCCTACGCCAAGCTTAGCGCCGCCTGGAATGCAGCCAGCTACGACGACTCCTTACGGCTTACCTTTCGGACCCTACCCAATAAGCCCATACGCGGCTGGTAGGAGATGGTGGTAGCCTGTAAGAGTAGGCTGCGAAGCTGAGCCGTTGGAAGGGATACGGTAATGGTAAGGTTGGCGATACCTGTTGAGAGATTTGACGGAGAGAACTCGGTGATTTCTTATCACTTCGGCCGCGCTCCAATGTTTGCCCTAGTGACTCTTAACTCAGATGGTAGGGTGGAAAGCATAGAGCCTGTGCCGAATGTTGGAGAGCATTTTGGCGGACATGGAGCTGCTGAAACCTTGGCTCTAAGGCTTAACGTAGACGCCGTTGTGGTTAGAGGAATGGGACCCCGGGGGTTACAGGCTTTCCATGGGGAAGGCGTCGCGGTGCTTACAGGTGAAGTCGACACGATAAGAGAGGCGTTGGACGCGTACATCAACGGTAGACTCATAGCTTTAACAGAGCCTTGCAGAGAGGCACGGCACCGTTAAAACCATAAAAATTACTGTTTCGATGAATATGGCGCGTTGTATTCAATTTTCATCGAAGTCTTGTCATGGGTGAGCCGCAGTTAGGACATTTAATTTGAAAGCACGGTGTTCCCGCAGTATGTGGGATTACGTAGCCGCATCTGGGACAGACGCATCTTCCTCCTGGACCTAAACCGTAGCCTCCCATTCTTCCCCGATACATGAATGAATCCTCTATTTTTAAAATTGTAACCAAAACATATAAATCTAATTCCATTTTTAACCTAAGATCTCGTCGGGAGAGATGTAAGACGTCAGCTACCCACGGCTGAAGCCTGTGGGCTTGCAGGTGAATCATAATGGCTCATCTCGAAATCACCATTCATCCCTACATTAGGCACTTTGACGGGTGCCCATCCAGAGCGAGCCAGCTCAACTCTGGAGAGGTTGAGGGAAGCCACATGGTCGGCGTTATCTTGGAAGCCACATTTGACGCATCTGAAGAGCGATCGGCTTCTCCTGTTGGCTTTGTTGATGTGTCCGCATCTTGGGCAGGTTGTGGAAGTATTCTTGGGGTTGATATAGACTATGGGGACTCCTCTTTCCAAAGCCTTGTATTCAATAATGGACTGGAGTTTTCTGAAAGCCCAGCTGTGGAAATCTCCGTTTCGGCTTTTTCCATGTTTGGCGTTGTTGCGGATTCCAGTCAGCTTCTCCATTACGACTACGTTGCCTTCCCTAAGGGAGTTAACGAATGCCCTGCTGATTTGATGCAGAACGGTGTTTACGTATCTCCTCTCTCTTCCGCTCAGCTGTTTCAGCTTCCTTTTCGCGGAAGCCGTGCCTTTGCGTTGGAGGGAGGAGCGGAGCCCCCTAAAACGGCGTCTTTTAGCAAGGATTTCTCCGCCTTTAACTTTGAAGCCGTTGGAGGCGACGATAAGGTTTTTCATTCCGATGTCTACACCAATTGGATTGTTTCCTTTAGGTTCTGGAATTGTTTTGTTAACCGTTATGTGGAGGAGGAAAGCCTTGTTTCTGTAAACCAAGACGGCATGCGTAGGCTTGGCTTCTTCGAGAAGCTTCCTCTGATAATCGCCTATGTTAAGCGGAGGCTTCACCCTCCTTTGAAGCGTAGAGATCGAAGCGTAGATTCCATCGGGCTTGTAGATAAGCCTGAAAAGCCTCTCATCCAAATCCATGGAAAGATTGTTAAACCTAAGAAGCCTATTTCTCCCCTGTTTATAGGCTTTGGCTACTCTATCCCGGGCCCTTACGGCG
>Ga0078972_1015727_pt1 | contig 11481 bp, 14 predicted proteins | sample YelNatPaOPGAMG01_FD_67568 | JGI IMG/M metagenome (GOLD analysis project Ga0078972, IMG submission 67568) | Hot spring thermophilic microbial communities from Obsidian Pool, Yellowstone National Park, USA - OP-RAMG-01 (SPADES assembly) (version 2) | ecosystem: Environmental > Aquatic > Thermal...
CGGAGCATTCACGCCGTTTTGGGTTTGAACGGTTCAGGCAAGAGCACGCTGGCCTACACGCTGATGGGCTCGGCGGGGTACGTGCCGATCCGAGGGCAGATTCTCTTTGAAGGTCAAGACATCACGAAGCACAGTATCAGTGAGCGCGGCAAGCTGGGCATCACCCTCGCCTGGCAAGAGCCGGCGCGTTTCGAGGGCTTGACGGTGGAGCGTTACCTGAGCCTGGGGCAGCGCCAACCGGACATCCAGCGCGTGCGCGCAGCGCTCGAGGCCGTGAATCTGGATGCGAGTTACCTGCGGCGGTTCGTCGACGAATCGCTCTCGGGAGGCGAGCGCAAACGGATCGAGTTAGCGGCAGTCTATGCCATGGCCCCCAAGCTGGCGATATTGGATGAGCCCGATTCGGGGATCGATACTTTGAGTCTGACAGATATCGCCCGATTGATCCATCGCCTGGCCGAGGAAGGATCCACCGTGTTGCTCATCAGCCATCGTGACGAAGTGGTGGCCATCGCCGATACGGCCTCGTTGATCTGCGAGGGGCAGATCGTACAAACCGGCAACCCCGATAAAGTGTGCGACCGGTATGCCCGTTGCTGTCGCCCGTGCGACCGAGCCGAACGTGTGGAAGAAGAGGCTGCATATGAGCGACTTTGAGCAGATCCTACGGGCCTATGAGGAATCGGGGGGCAATCCTCAGTTTCTCAAATCGCCCAAGGTGGCGAGCCTGGTGGTCAGCGGGAACCAGGTGCTCGGCGCCAACAGCATCCCTGGGCTGACCATGACCGCCGAGCAATTGCCAGATGGGGTCAAGGCCCGCGTCATCGTCGAGCCCGGAACGCGAGTGGGACTGCCGGTGCACCTGTGTTTTGGTGTGCTCCCGGCGGAGGGGGTGCAGCGCATCGTCTCTGAATTTGAGATCGGCGCGGGGGCGAGCGTCGAGTTCATCGCTCATTGCACCTTCCCGAACGCCACCCATGTGCAGCACATCATGGAGGGCACGATCCACGTGGGTGAAGGGGCCACTATGCGCTATAAGGAAACCCATTATCACGGCCAGACGGGCGGCGTGGAGGTGTTGCCCAAGGCGCGGGTCGCCGTAGACAAAGGTGGACGCTATTTTTCTGCCTTCGGGTTGAGCCGGGGTCGGGCGGGCAAGGTGGATTTCGATTATGAGGTAGACGTCGCCGAGGACGGCGTGGCCGAGCTGGACGCCAAGGTGATGGGCTACGGTGACGACGAGATCATCGTGCGGGAGACGATTCGCCTGAACGGAGAGCGGGCGCGGGGGTTGGCCAAGTCACGCATCGCCGTGCGGGACCGGGCGCGCAGCGAGGTTTTCGGCACCACGGAGGGCAACGCTCCCTTTGCGCGCGGCCACGTGGATTGTGTGGAGATCGTGCGCGATCAGGCTATCGCCCGGGCGACGCCGCTTGTGCGCGTCACCAACGACCGGGCTCAGGTGACCCACGAGGCGGCGATCGGCACCGTGGATAAGAAGCAACTGGAGACGCTCATGGCGCGCGGTTTGGATGAAGAGCTTGCTGTAGATGTGATCATACGCGGCATGCTGGGCGAATAGGGGGATGAGCGTTAACTTGTTGTCCTTCAAAGAAAGGAAGGACAAGGCAAATGGCGGCTGAGCTGCACAAATGGACGCTCAGGTCAAGGATACGTTAGCTCAACGCAAAATGACGGAGAAAAGGGATGAAAGACTATGCCGAATATGCTGGGCGACTCGGAGCTATCTTGGGGCTGGAGCGGCTTCCGGTGGCGGTCAAGTTTGTGAGCCAACACGAGGCCGTGCCCGATGGGTTCATCGTCATGCCAGGTCTCCGCTATTGCCAGGCTTTGATGGAAGCGAGCCGAGGAGCCAAGGTGCTTTTGACCCCCGATAACGTCACCTGCCCCGCCTCAGCGGCAGCGTTGGGCTTCAAACCCCTCCCTAATAAACTGGAGACAGGGGAAATGCTCGTGGCTTACGGCATTTTCGCCGACGCCGAGGCCGGGCGCAACACGATTCATTCCATGCCTCGGCTTCCCATGGGGCAGTATAAGGCCGTCGCTGCCTGTCCCCTGGGAGAGGCACCATACACACCGGACGTGGTGGTGATCGAATCTCAACCTGAACGCCTGATGTGGCTCGCCCTGGCCTCTGTGCGCCGGACGGGGGGCCGGCTCAACCTAAGCACGGCGATCTTGCAAGCCACCTGCGTGGACGGCACCATCCTGCCTTTTGTAGAACAAAGGCTCAATGCTTCGTTGGGGTGTTACGGTTGCCGCGAGGCCACCGATATGACTGAGAGCGAGTGCATCCTTGGGTTTCCTGGGCACAAGTTGGAAACCCTTATGGCCGAGCTGGAGGAGTTGGCCACCAAGGCGATGCCCCGAGTGCGAGGGAAAAACGCCTATCAGGCCCTTGCTCGCCGCACCCAACTTGAGGGGAAGCATGCTGATTGAACATTATCAGATCAAAGTGACTTCGCCGCCTTGTGATCCCGGCAGCGAGCGCTGGTCCGCCTTTGCCAGCCTAGAGGAGGATATCGGCGAGGTTCTGCCCTATCTGAACGCTGTTTGGCCGGACGCTATCTACGACCATGCGGCCAAGGTGCTGACCCGACGCTCCGGCGGGCACGCCATAGCTATCCGCCCCCGCGAGGTGGCGGTGAGCAACGTGTTGGATCGCCAAGATGCCGAGCGGCTGGTCAAGGAGCTGATCGCCGAGATCAACCGGGTTTGGGAGCGACGCCAGGAGATCGTCCCGCAGACCACGATGAGGAAGCGCCCCACGGCGATGGAGATCTACAAGCTCCTGCCCAGGACGAATTGCCGGGCCTGCGGGCAGCCCACCTGTTTCACCTTCGCCCTTCAGGTGGCCGCCGGAGGCGCCGAGTTAGCCCAGTGCTCGCCGCTCCAAGCGCCCGAGTGGGCCGCACAGAGGCGGCTTCTGGAGCAGATGTTGGGCTTGAGCTAGATTTTCGCCCGGAAGGAGCAGCTGTGGCTTGCAGCCGCGACCGCGCCGCTCGTCAAACGATTCTGGAAAAACCCTGCCCTCCCGCGGAAGAGTTGACGAAAGCCCTTGATGAGGGTATTATTTACTTATTCTACAGAAATTCTAGACATTAGAAAAAGGACTTATGCTCATTCGCTCGAAACTTGCCCTGAAGGAGAATCAATGACTTCTGAGCCTCTTAGAAGAAGTGAGCCTCGGCCTAAGACGACCTATGTTTTGGGGATGATCCTGGCGCTTGCCTTAGCCCTATCATTCATCCTAGCCCCGGGCGGCCGCGCCGACGAGGGCTTGGTTTACCTGCTTTACTTCTACGACCCGAACTGCTCCATCTGCGAGGAGACGCATCGCCAGGTGCTTGAACCTCTGATGGCCGAATACAGCTCGCGCATTGTCGTTGAGGAGCGCAGCATCGCCGACTCGGCCAACTTTGAGCTGATGATCAAGCTGGAGCAAGAGTACAAGGTGATGGCCGGGGGCATCCCCGAAGTCTTTATCGGCCAGGATGTGTTGGTCGGCGCGGAGGAGATCAGGGCCAAGCTCAAGGAGCGCATTGAATATTATCTGGCGCGAGGCGGGGATCGCTCCTTGCCGGCCAAGGTGCTCACCTTGGTCCCCACACCATCCTCTGGCGCCAGTTCTGTGCCTGAGAACCTGTGCGACGTGTGCGCCAAAGCCCACGGCTTTGAGGTCCCTAAACCGACGCCGGCTGACCAAGGGGCGGCGACGGCCAAAGCGATCATCTATGCGGCCTACTTCTACCAGCCGGGCTGCGACGAATGCGAACGCGCCGAGCACGACCTAAAGTACATCCAGGACAAGTACCCTCAACTCCAGGTTCGTCGCTTTGACGTCAAGGAGGAGGCCGCCCTGAACCAGTACCTCTGTATCCAGGCCCAGGTCCCGGCGGAGAAACACCTCACCGCCCCGGCGCTCTTTATCGGCCAGGGCTATCTGATCGGCGAACAGATCCGCGCGCCGGCGATAGAGAGCCTGATCGCCCCCTACCTCTCCTCCGGCGCCCCGGAGCCTTGGGCCGGCTGGGAGGCCCGCAAACAGGAGGCCGAGGCGGCCATCGTGGAGCGCTTCCGCTCCCTCAGGCTGGCCACCATCGCTGGCGCCGGGCTGATAGACGGCATCAACCCCTGCGCCTTCGCCACCATCATCTTCCTCATCGCCTACCTCTCCGCCTACGAGCGCAAGGGGCGCGAGATCCTGGCGGCAGGCATCGCCTTTAGCGCCGGCGTCTTTCTCACCTATATCGGCGTGGGTTTTGGCTTCTTAAGGTTCCTGGCCTCTTTGCCCTTCCTGAACGTCATCGGCAAATGGGTTTACGGGATAACCATGCTGCTCTGCCTGGCCCTAGCCTGGGGCAGCATCATGGACTATTTCAAGGCCCGGGCCGGCAAGACCCAGGAGATGGCCCTCCGATTGCCCGACCGTTTCCGCAACCTGACCAAGCGCCTCATCCGCCGGGGCGCTTCCGCGCGGCAGTTCGTGCCCGCCTCCTTCGTGCTCGGCCTGGTGATCTCCCTCGTGGAGCTGGCCTGCACCGGCCAGGTCTACCTGCCGACGATCATCTTCGTCCTGGGCATCCCGGAGTGGCGCGCGCGGGCCAGCCTGGCGCTGCTGCTTTACAACGTCATGTTCATCTTGCCCCTGGTGGTCGTGTTCCTGCTGGTTTACTTCGGCACCACCTCGGAGCAGCTGATGGCTTGGCTCGCCAAGCGCACCGCGGCGATCAAGCTGGTCACCGCGGCGCTCTTCGTCCTTTTGGCCGGGTGGCTGGCCTATAGCATTATCGCCCTCTGAGGGAGTAGATGCGGCATCCCGCCGCAATAGATCGCCCCCTACATACCATATAGCAGGGAGATTTATGAGGAAAAGGCCACAGGGAAAAAAGCAAGTGGAAAAAGCAAAGGACAACAAGCGTTGGCTGGTGGGCGTGGGCGTCGGGGTGGCCGTCCTCGCCATCCTGGGGTTCAAGTTGGTCGCGGCGCGCAACGTGACCTCGCTCCCCCTGCCAACGGAGATGCTCGCCATGGTGACGTCCACGCCAGCCCGCGAGTTCACCGTGAACACGCCGCCTCCCTCCGCCCAGGCGACGGCCGCGCCCACAGATGCGGCGACTCAAGAGGATCCCTTTCCTTCAACCCCTGGGGAGCAAGTGGATTGGGCGTTGCGCCACCATAAACCGACCATGGTCCTCTTTCACAGCACCAACTGCATCCCTTGCAAGGCCATGGAGCAATTGGTCAAGAAAGTGCGCGCCGATTACGAGCCGGATGTGGTCTTTGTGGACGTGATCACCAACGATCGTGCCAACATGCCCTTGATCCAGGCAGCGCAAATCCGCGCCATCCCCACCTCCTTTTTCTTTTCCAAATCGGGCAAGGGCAAGAGGATCGTCGGGGCGATGAAAGAGGAGGCGTTGCGGGCCGAGCTGACCAATCTCTTGTCTGCGGAGTAACGAGCGATGGAACTGGACTTTTCCGGCGTCTCCAACTTCTCGCTTTGGGCTTATCTCGTCGTCTTCTTGGGCGGTATCGTCACCAGCATCGGCCCCTGCAACGTCGCCATGATCCCCCTGGTTATTGCCTTCGTCGGCGGGCAGAAGGAGATCAGCCGAGGGCGCAGTTTGGTCCTCTCCTCGGCCTTCGCCCTGGGCCTGGCGATCACGCTGATGATCCTCGGCGTCGTCGCCTCCGTCGTCGGGGGCATGATTGGTGGAAACAGCCGAATCTGGTATTATATCGTTGCGGCTGTCTGCATCATCATGGGTTTACAATGGGTGGGCGTTTTTTCCCTGCCCCTGCCGGACTGGGCCGGGCGTTCACGGGAAAAGATCCGGCATCGGGGCGCGCTCGGGGCGCTGCTTTTGGGGCTGGCCTCGGGGCTGGTGGCCTCCGGCTGCGCTACACCCGCTTTAGCGGCGATCCTCACCCTGGTCATGGCCGAAGGAGCCGTCGCCTATGGCGCGAGCTTGCTCCTGGTTTACGGTTTGGGCCGGGGGGTGCCCATCGTGCTTTTCGGCACGTTCGCCGGCTTGCTCAAGCTTATCCCTCAGATGATGCGCTGGACGGCCCGCTTGGAACAAGTGAGCGGCGCGTTGATGATCGGCATCGGGCTATACTTCCTATGGGCGGCTTAGCATGAATAGCCGCAAGGGGTTATCTTATGAGATATCGCTGGTTCACTATCGTGTCACTGTTTATCCTATGGGGCGCGCTCGTTGCGGGCTGTTCGCCGGCGCCCTCGTCCACGTCGGCGAACACGCCCCCGGCGACCGCGCGCACGCCTGCGCCGACGCGATACTATGACGTGGCTCCGCCCCCGGCGACGGCGACCGCGCGAGCTCCAAGCCCTGCGCCGGCGGCCGTCGGCGGGATCAAGCTCACCATCCTGCACACCAACGACTCGCGGGGCTATGTGGACCCCTGCGGTTGAGGCGTGCCCAAAGGAGGCGTAGCCCGGCGGGCTACCAAGATCAAGGCCATTCGCAGCGAAGCCCAGCATCCCGTGTTGGTGTTGGACGCGGGGGATACCCTCTTCGGCCAGATGTTGGCCCTGCAAAGCGAGGGGCGGGTTATCGTTGAGGCCATGAACGCCATGGGTTACGACGCCATGGCCGTGGGGCAAATAGACCTGGCCAAAGGGGTGGACACGCTCCAGGCCCGGGCCAAGGAGGCGCGCTTCGCCATCCTTTCCTGCAACCTGGTGGATGCGCAAAGCCAGCAGCCCATCTTCCAGCCCTATACCATCCTGGAGCGGGGCGGCGTGCGCTTTGGTGTGATAGGGGTTACCGAGCCCGAAGCCCTCCAAGCCCCCGGCGTCCGCGAGGCGGCCCAGGTGCTTGACCCCGTGGGTGCGGTGAAAAAGTACCTCGCCGAGATCAAGGGACAAAGCGATGTGTTGATCGTGCTCTCGCACCTCGGCGTGGAGAGGGATCGGGCTCTGGCCCAGGCGATTCCGGAGATCGCCCTCATCATCGGCGGGAGATCCAGAAAGCTCATGCCAGCGCCCGACATCGTCGGCAACACCGTCATCACCCAGATGGGCTACGACGGCGAATGGCTCGGCCGGCTGGACGTGACCCTGGACGCTCAAGGGCGGGTGCACGATCCCCAGAGCACGGTGATTGAGCTGGGCCCCGACGTGGCCGATGATGCCCGGCTGAAAGCGCTGGTGGATTCCTATAAAGAGCGCTTCGCTCAACCGACGACGGAAGCAACCCAATAGCCTTCTGGAGGCGCGGTTTGACAACGGGGCTTGTAGTGGCGCCGTCAGGCGATTCATGCCCTTACGGGCATGCCACGAACGCTCTGGAATGAGCTTACAAGACCTGGAAACTGTGTCTGCATTGGATATGGCATTCGGAGACTGAAAAGATGTCTAACAGCGGCTTGAGTTATTGCCAGGTGATGATCGGGCAAACGATGACCGGCTTGATCGGCCTGGGCGAGATCCTGGAGGCGCTGGCCCAAGAGGGCGTGGCTCCCGACGCGCCGGGCCTGGGCAAGCGCCTGGTGGCCGAGTTGCAGAAACACAACTACGTCCCCAAGAGCGCCGTCTCCCTTTACGAGGCGGCCTTGCTCCGGGAATATAGCCGATACCTCAAGGCGCGCGCCTCGGGCGCGGCGGAACGTATCTGGCGCGACCCGCGCAAGGAGCACAAGCCCTGGTATCCCACCCTCTTCGCCGAAAAGTGCAACGGTTGCGGGGAATGCCTAAAGGTCTGTCCCAACGGCGTGCTGGGGTGGAATCCGGAGCATACCGTGGTGTTGGTGCTGGAGCCTTATGAGTGCGCCCCTGGGTGTGACAAATGCGCCAGGGCCTGCGCGCCCCAGGCGATCGTCATGCCCCCCAGGGCGGTGCTTTATCAGCGCGTGGAGAATCCCGGCGCGGGCGCCGACCCCTGTCAGGGTTGCCCGGCCCAGGATTGCACAACTTGCGAGAAAGGGATGAGATGAGCAAGACCAGGGTTTTATTCCTCTGTACGGGCAACTCGGCGCGCAGCCAGATGGCCGAGGCGTTCCTCCGCCGATACGGTGGGGATCGCTTCGAGGTCTATAGCGCGGGCCTGGAACCGGAGCGGGGGATCCACCCCCTGACCCTCAAGGTCATGCAAGAGATCGGCTTCGATATGAAGGGCCACTATGCCAAGGACATCCGCGAGTACCTCGGCAAGGTGCATTTTGGCTATCTGATCACCGTGTGCGACCGGGCGGAGCAGAGCTGCCCGATCTTCCCGGGCATGGGCGTGCGCCTGCATTGGCCCTTTGAGGATCCCGCCGCTTTTCAAGGCTCCGAAGAGGAGAAGCTGGCCAAGTTTCGGGAGGTTCGCGATCAGATCGAAGCGCGGGTCAAGGCATGGTTGAAAGAGGTCGCCTGAGCAATCGCCAGGCCGTGTTTGCAAATCCAGAGCGGTAGCTTAGCCCCTTGGGGGCGTTACTTCTCAAGGACGCAGGCCCCAAGGCGGCAAAACGGGCGCAAGGCCCTAGGCTACGAGGATTTGCAAGCATACCCTGAGATGCCCTTACGGGCACATTACGAACGGCTCGTAGTGACGCCGTCAGGCGTTCATGCCCTGACGGGCACACTACGAACGGCTCGTAGTGACGCCGTCAGGCGTTCATGCCCTTACGGGCACACTACCAACGCTTTGGTGCGAGGAGGGACAAGATGAAGGTTGAGCAGATCTTGGCTTCCCTCACCCCGGAGAGTTTGCGCCGCATCATCCTGGAGCTCTCGGCGAAGCAGGCCCCCGATGATCCAGGGGTGATGATCCCGGCCATCGTGGAGGCCCTTGCCCAAGGAGAGGAACTGGGCCAGGGCGCCGAGAGCTGGGAGGCCTACCTGAAGCTCAAGGAGGCCATCCGCAAGACGGTGGAGCAAATCCCCGGGATGCGCTATGTCGAAGTAGACGAATGATGAGGGGGCGATTTCGTCTTCCTGGAAGGAAGACGCTAACTTAGGGAGAGGTTAGGAGGTTCGCGGCCCATGCAAAGCTTGGAGGAAGCTCTGGCGGCGTTGACGCCGGAGCGCCTGCGGGAGCTGATCCTACAGATGGCCAACGAGCAGCCCCCCGATGAGCGGGCCGGCGTGGACGTGAGCTCCATCATCAGCCGGCTCATGGGGGCCTATGGCATCGGCCCCGGGCCCGAGCGCAGCCGAGCCTATATCCGCCTTGTAGAGGCGCTCAAGGCCAACGTCGCCCAGATCGAGGGGATGACGTACGTCAAGAGCAAGGATTGATGAGGGGGCGACTATATCTTCCTGGAAGGAAGAGCTCGCCGATAGTAAATCTCCACAGCAAAAGGATGAACATGAAGCCACGCTTGATGCCGAGGCGTTGCCCCGTGCAGAGGGACCTTTGCACGGCCATCAAAGTCTGTACCACGGGCGCGATCTATTACCTGGAGGACGAGAACGAGCCGCTGGGCGGTAGGATCCTCTTTGATTATGAGAAGTGCAATGAATGTGGCCGATGTGCTGTCGAGTGCTGTGGTCATGCCATTGAGATGGTCGAGGTTTAAGCCAGGGCCCCTGGGGGAGCCTTATGCTTAAAGTGAGACCGCATCCCGATTACCCGCCTGAGGAAGGGCGCTTTGTGCGCGGGAACGATTTTTCCCCCGTGGCCGTGGCCATCATCTTGAACACTGACGCCGACAAGATCCCCCCTGATTTGGAAAGGCTGGTCAGGGTGGGAGTTGAAAGCGGCGCCGCCCTTTCCGGCACCGTACAGACCGAGAACATCGGCTTCGAGAAGATGATCTGCAACATCGTGGCCAATCCCAATATCCGCTACTTGATCCTGGGCGGGCCGGAATCCGAGGGACACCTTACGGGGGAGGCCCTAAAGGCGCTGATGGCCAACGGGGTGGACGAGAAGCGGCGCATCATTGGCACTGCCGCGCCCCACCCCTTTTTATTCAACCTCCCCCTGGACTTTATCGAGCGTTTCCGCAAGCAGATCACCCTGATCGACCTGCAATTTGAGGGAGATCCGGAGATGATCCGCAAAGCCGTCTGGTGCTGCTACCAGGAAGAGCCGGTGCAATTCCGCAGTTACACCCTCTACGATCCCGGCGCCTATCCCGAGCCGCCCCTGGGGGGCAAGCTCACCTGGCGGGTAACCCAACCTTGGGCCATGCCCGCCGACGAGAAAGAGCGCCTGGCCATGCAGCGGGTGCGGGAGATGATCGAGCGCATCAGGGCCAGGACGAAAAGGACATAGCTATTCGATGCTAGGGCCTCATCCCTCAGAATAGAGAGTGTTAGTATGACCGACATTTACGGTTGGACGGGCAAAATCTTGCGGGTAGATCTGACCACAGGCACTATTTCGCACATCGAGACCCCACGTTACGTGCCGCGTCTGATCGGTGGCCTGGGCGTGGCCGCGGGGATCGCCTGGGAGGAGCTCAGGCCGGGCACCGATGCCTTTGACCCCGGCAACTTGCTGATGATCATGGTGGGGCCACTGACGGGCACGTTGGCCTCCGGCGCGGGGCGCTTGGAGGTGGCCGGGATTGCCCCCCAACAGCGGCCAGCGATCTTTTCTCGCTCCGGCATGGGCGGCCATTGGGGGGCCGAGCTCAAGTACGCCGGCTACGACGGCATAGTCATCCAAGGCGCGGCAGATAAGCCAGTATACCTCTGGATCAATGACGACCAGGTAGAATTGCGCGACGCTAAGGAGCTCTGGGGCCGGGGCACCTTCGCCACGACCACCATCCTGCGCGGCATCCACGGTCCCAAGACGCGGGTCATCTCCTGCGGGCAGGCCGGGGAACGGCTCTCGCGCATCGCCGTGATTCAGAGCGAGACGGGCAACGCCGCCGGGCAAGGGGGCTATGGCGCGGTGATGGGGGCCAAGAAGCTCAAGGCCATCGCCGTGCGCGGCACGAGGGGCGTGCGCCTCGCCCATCCTCAGACCTTCCTAGAGCTTTGCTTGAAGGCCAGCCGCGAGGGCCAGACGCCGACTAACCCCGGCAGCGATTGGGAGGGTCAGGGGCAGCCCCGCTCCGGCCCCCACTACCGCACGCGCAAGTGTGGCTTTTGTATGACCCCTTGTGTCCATCGTCTGTATATGAACATCCCCGGCGAGGCCACGGCAGGGATCTATACCGTCGCACGGCAGTGCTGGGGCTACGAGGCCACCTCGCACAACGCCGAGCTGGAGGCACGGGCCATCACCAGCGATTACGGGCTGAACGGCTGGGAGATCTCCTACGGCATGATCCCCTGGTTGCAACTGTGCAAGCAGCACGGGCTGATCGAGAAGATCGACGGCCTGGAGATCCCTGCGCCCGATAAGCCGATCGAATACCTACGCGACGTGTTGCCCGTCTCCGCCGAGTTCCTGCATACCCTGCTTCGCCTTATCGTCAACCGCCAGGGCGAGCTAGGGGATGCCCTGGCCGACGGCACGTGCTACGCCGCCGAGCGACTCTTCGGCGGCAAAGGGA
>Ga0078972_1015731_pt1 | contig 11480 bp, 7 predicted proteins | sample YelNatPaOPGAMG01_FD_67568 | JGI IMG/M metagenome (GOLD analysis project Ga0078972, IMG submission 67568) | Hot spring thermophilic microbial communities from Obsidian Pool, Yellowstone National Park, USA - OP-RAMG-01 (SPADES assembly) (version 2) | ecosystem: Environmental > Aquatic > Thermal...
TCATTAATATATTTTTCTGGATTTTTTGTTTTATTCATGATTTTTAAAATTGTTGGACTTGCCGATTCCATTCCAATATTTGCTACTGAGAAACCGCTTTCATACAATTTCTGTAAGTAATTTTTCCATGGACCATCTGCTCTAAACTCAGTAGTCCATTTTATTCCAATCTTTTTAAGTCCCTCTGCTATTTCCAAAGTATTTTTATTCTTCATCATCACTCGTGTTAGCTAAAAATCTATTAAAAGGCTTAAAGCCTCCAAATTGGTAATATACCCTGTCGTCTGACAATACTTATAAACAAAGGAGATTCAAGCTATAAGTTCTCTTAACACAGTTGTTAATGAATTGCTACAAATTGCCCCGAGATACAAATCCAGAGCCAGTATTTTTTAAAGGTATTAATAATTGACTTACTATCTATTCACCAATTCGCCAGAGCCTTTACCAGCGCCTTTGTCAGAGCCTCGCCCCCGCAGGGGGCGAGGGGAAAACAAGCAGAAATAGCAACCACAGGAATTCCAAGCTATCGGAATTTACTACAATCCTGTTTTAAAATTCGGCTTTACCACACAGGGGAAAAGCCAATGATTCTATTTAATCTGGGATGATGTTTTGCCTCTGCTTAACTTCTTATGACAAGAGGGCTTTCGTGGTTAAAAAAAGGCTGAATAGGACTTAGGAATAAACTTTTTTTCTTAACAGGGGTACTTTAAATGGGTGTCCCTGTTTGTTCCTCCATTATTCTGGATCTTAACAAAGGTCCTTATCTTTTCCTCTTATGCTTCACAAGAAAAAATCTTTCTCTGCCTGATTATCAGTAGATACCCTTGTATAAATTGCACAACGCATCTTTAACTGTTACCTCTTAATAGTTGATTTGTCCTCAAGAATTCTTCGGGAGTATTATAAACGGTGAGGAAAAGAGGGGTACCGGCAAATGAAAGAGGTGAAACAGGTCCGATAGTCATAAAAGCATATTGTCTGGATGTAATATCAAAAGCACTGTGAGGGTCACGAAATGATTGATAGAGTTTCAGAGCATTAGGTTCTCCGCTAACAATTTCTTTTAAAGACATAAATTCTGTACCCAAAGCCAGACCAAAACCAAAGAAAAAGATTCTCAGTTGACCTATGATTTCTCTGTGTAAACTTGACAATGTTTGGCTAATGAACATCCATCCAAGACCATATTTTCTTGTAGTTCTCACTGCATCCAAAAGTGAAATCCTAACACTTTCTTGTTTTTCGTTTTCAATTTTTTCCCTTGGGGCTAATCTATGGGCTTCATCTAATATCACAAGAGTATTTAAAAATCTGTTTTCCCGATAAGCGCTTTCAGCAGAATAATTTAGTCCGTCTAACAACCTTTTTATAACCAATGCTTGAATAGTATCGTTCCAGAAAAGTCCTGATGCCATTTCTCTAGACAAATCTATAACCACCACCGGACGACGAGTTCTATTAAGATCAAATGTTTGTTGTATGAGACTATCAACGCTAATAGCCTCTCTTCTTTGTGAGCTAAATAATTCGGTTATAGGTCGCCAAAAATTATTATAAAACTCATCTTTATTAGATTCCTCGTAAACAATTTTGAATCTTTCTCGGGATTGTTCACTTCTATAAAATTGTTTTTGAATGCCTTCATTTCCTAAAATTTCCCATGCTTTTTCAAAAGAAGGGCGAGTGTGTAAATTTTCCAGAGTTATACCAGCATTTTGTAGTTTACCTTTACTATTTTCTGTTCCTGCAAGGATATCGCATGCTATTCTTCTATTTTCACCTTTTGGAATAGACAATCTTTCAAAAAATGGAGATTCATATAGGATTTCATTAAATAAAGCCCATCTGTCCAAAATTAAGTTTCTGACACTTTTAATTATTACTTCTTTATTTAACTGTTGAAGGACACCGGACAAATTGAGAGGGAAACCTTCTGCCCTAAGTGTCCCTCTTGCATCCTTTGAAAATTCCCCTTGAGGGTCTATCACAAATATAGCCATTTGAGGATACCTTGCATAGGCTAAGAGAATCATCTTTGCCAGGACTGACTTTCCAGAACCAGTTTTACCAAAGATTCCAATGTGGTATGCTTCACCCGCTCCATGTGGTCCTGTTCCGAAATGTTTAAACCAGAGAGGCAACTTTGGCGTTGAACCATATACATGCCCCAAGTAAAATATTTCATCCTTGTATCTTTCTAATAGCTTATCTAATATCGAATCAGTTGCCAAGTGAATAGAAGTTCCAGTTGCTGGGACAGTTCCCAAAATACTTGGTTCAAATCTATGACCATCATCACTAAATACTGCACTTACTGTCACCTTACCGAGGTGTGTATCTTGTTGACCACTTACAGGATTTACTTGCCCTCTTTGCCTTGCAAGAGACCTTATTGTAGGGTCTTCAAGCCAGATATTTTTTAATTGAACCTCTGTTATTTGTCCTAATGCATAATGAGGTTTGCCATCTTGAGAAAATTTAAAAAGAGCAAGTTCTCCTACTAATTTTTTACCAACAGCGGTGCCCAGAATGTCTAATGAAAGTTCACTGGTAGAAGAAGGGGAACCTATTGTCCCAATCCGCTCAGAGGAACTTATTAATTGCTCAATATTCGTTCTTTCATTACTCATGTTTTCTTATCCTTTTTATCCTCGCCAAAGTTTTATTACTAATTTGGAAATTGCCCATATGGCATAACCTGCAATGACCGGCCAGTACCACCAACTCCATTTCTCAAGCACTTTAGATAAAGCTATTGATCCAGTTCCAACACCAAAACCTATATCGCTTAAAGCGTCGATTACCCTATAAAGAATTTTCCTTTTAACTTTTATAGGGAAACTTATGTCTATATTTAAAGGTTCTTCATTACTTTTTAATTCAGTTTCATAAGAAATTACACTCCATATGTCTCTTTCTAAAAGAAACGAAGCAAGATTCCAGGATTCCTCATAATATCTAGAATCCAACTTTAATTCATATTTAGAAGGAGTAGAAAAAATCTTTTCATCGCTTAAAAGTTTAATTGAGTATTCAGGAGGTTTTTGAGGAAAATATACTGCAAATTCAAACGAACAACGATCGCCTTCTTCAAGTTCATAGAAGCTTTTATAAGTGAGCGCATCGTATTTGGGCGTAAGAAATTTCCCCTTTTTATCTTTTATACCATCAATAAAACAAAATAGAGGATAATACTGTTTTCCTTCGGGGGAACTGAAGTGTTCAAACTTTAAAGATTTACAAATTTCATGAAATGCTGACTTACTCTTTTCTTTATCGCAAATCTTTGGTAAATAGTTACTCCAAAAAGCTAAATTTTTGCCCGATATTCCTTCACCTGCTATGAAGTTGTTTGGTCCGGCATTATCGCTATTAGAACCACGATCATTGGACGTTTTTCTTTCACTTAAATTACTTATAATGTTTTTGCAATCGCAAATATAATTTTCGACTTTGAAATAAAAATGAGCGATGTCTTCATTACTATCACCTGTTTTATAGGCATCCATCAGAATTCCTGTGCGTATTGGATAAATTGCAATCCACTGCCATTGTTCGTTTCTTTCCTTTTGATAAAGATAACATATAATTACCTTAATGTTTCTTAATTTTTTTTCTTTGTCTTCTTCCTTTTTAGGAAGATTTTTCTTTAAGTCATTGTCCAGCCATTTTAACTGATATCTAAAATGTTGAACTGCTCCTGAAGGTAGAGACAGTGTTTCTAAAATATCTAATATGTATTCTTTTGATGCATTAGAAGATGTTAAATAAAGCCTTTTAGGACTGTTTTTCATGGATCACCTCTAAATTTCTCTTTCCTCCATTATAAGTTTAGTTGCTTCTTTAAGAGAATGAACAATCATAACTTGATCTGATATAAGTGTGCTTTTCTCATATTCCCAAGTTCTACGTGGAATTAATATCGCCTTAAAACCAAGTTTGAGGGCTGGGTTGATGTCTGATTTTACGCTATTTCCCACAACCAGAACTTTTTCTGTAGGAACTTTTAAATCATCTCTGATTTTTCTAAATTCATGTTCATTTTTCATTTCAGAAATATAGATTCTAGAAAAGTGTGATTTAAACTTCTCACCTAATGAATCAATTTTTCTTTTTTGAACTTCCTCATCTCCATTTGTGAATAAAATTAAATCAAAATATTTAGAGAGCAATTCAATAGAGGGTATTGCATCATCATAAAGTTTGGGAGGAGTAAAAACACTAAATCCTAACTCTCTAATTTTTGACTCAATGGAAATATCCCACTTTTTATTATGCTTTCCACAGAGGAAGGCATAAATAATTAACATACTTTCAAAAAATCGTGTTTTTGAAAATTTAGAAATCTCAACACGTTTTGCATCCTGCTCATCAAGCAACTCAATTATATTGTTTTCAGGAAAAGCTTGTGTTTTCATAAGTTTTTCAAACTCTGCTTTGGCAAAATCATATAGTTCTTGGGTTCTCCAAAGTGTGTCGTCTCCATCAAAAATTATAACTCCATTTTTAGTAACTACCATACTTACCTCCCACTTTCAGTTCTATAACCATGCATACTAAAAAATATTTCTCCTATATCTCCTTGATGCAATTCTGTCATCCGTCTGGTGGCAGTCTGTCTGAACGTAGGAATAGCACTTCCAAGATGTTTTACCATCCTATCCGCTATGTAAAGAGGATATGGTTCCATAATCCCTGGTGTTCCTGATTGATACTTAAGACCTTGAAGTAATACTGCTATCCGGGAATTATTGGTGGCAATAGAAGATGCCATCTCAATCCTAAAAACTGGCGTCCAATTATGAGGCCTGTAATACATGACATGAATTCTATTTATTGCTGAAATAACTTCTTCTTTTAATTTTTCAAGCTCTTCATTATTAGAAGGGATCCTTAAGTGCCAGGGCTGTTGAGGTTTTTCTAATGGGATCGGTGAAGTAAATTCACCCGGAGATAAGATAGTAGTTAAAACTGCGCGGTCATCGTAATTGGATGACCAACTAAACATTTTACCTAATTCTCTCCTTGTAGTGTATTTTGGCAAGCTTACCCATAATTTGTCAGTTCTTGAAGATTCTAAAATAGTTTTATAGTCCTCAATGAATTTACTAAACCTTTCTTTTAGTTCTTTACCAATCTCCATTTGGATATTCTCATTTTTCCAATCTAACACTTTGTTTATTGCCTGGTTCATATATATAAATGGTGTTGTAAGAGAACCATCTAAAAAAACTATATCGTGAGGGGCTCTTGCTGCAAGTTCAAGTTCCATCTCCATCATTACTCCTCTAATAACTGTGCTTGTGTCAGAATCATGCTTCTCGGGATGAATAAATACTCTATGATGGGGTTTTTCCCAGTACCTTTTTTCAGAAGGTGGAGTTAAACCTTCAATTGCAACTGCCGCACAGGCTGCTAAATCAGTTGCTAAAAGCTTCTCAACCGCATAAGAACCATCTATTCCACAAGTCGTTGGTATCCCTGGATACCCAATTTCTGAATCTTTTTTCAGGATATTTTGTAGTTGTAATTGTTCCCGTAAATAGGCTTTATTATTTTGAATTTCTTTAAAAGAATCATAAAGTCCATCACCAATCCGTTCACTTTTAGAAAGCATTTCTTCAACCAGAGCTTCTGGCAATTCCGCAAAAGGTGTTTGTTCAAATTTTTCCATTTTATTAGCCATTATTTATCTTTATTTGCCCAACTTTTTTTAACAACTCTTTGAGTTTTGCATTGTCACCAAAATCAATTTGCCAAGTTGCTTTATATCCTTTTGAATACTGCGTTGGGTTATATTTTTTAGGCAATGAAAGATAAATAGATACATCAGGTCTCAAATAATAAAAAAGAGAAACACCCAAAGTTTGTATCTTTGAACCTAATGCTGAAATATTAATATGAAAATCCGTAGATTTCTCTTTATAAATTTGTTCTAATTTTTTAAGAGTTTCTTTATAATCAAAAGTACTGATTTCATACGTAATCACACCGTCCAGTTCTAATATTTCTTTGTTGATTTCTTTCATTATCTTTTTTCGATTCATTTTTATTGGTTCATCCATATGAGAATCGCCAATTATACAAATAAGCCTTTTATTTGGTCTCTGTAACAATGACTCATCGATGTCGGCAATTATTGCTCTTGTCCTTTCAGGTTTAAATGTAAGGAAAACAATAATTAGATCAGGATTTTCCTTCTGAGCTCCAGGATGTTCAGGACTTGGAGTTACAAATCCTACGCCTGTAGCGATTCCAAAATCTTCTTCTATTGACCATTTTTGAAGATTATTTTTATATTCTTCCACTGTCGGATGATATATAGCTGCTTCTGAATAGACAATTTTTAAATATATGTCAAACTCTAAAAATATTTTTATTGCAAGAAGTAATAATTTTGATGAGCAAACACTAATATCGAATATTACTTTAGGTTTAGATTTTATTTTAATTTCATTTTCTAAAGTGTCTCTTAATCTTTTGGGAAATTCATCAGAATCACACTGAAAAGAATCCCATGAATTGGTAAATTTTTTGAAAACTTCTAATAATCTTGGCTTATTTATCTCATTATCTTCTCTATTGGTAGAGTATTCAAAATAGTAAGCCTTATTACATGTAAAATTTTCTGTATCAGCAAGCAATTCGGGGATAGTCAAACATCTATCTTCAAATCCTAAGGCGCAGAAGAATAAGTCATACTCTTGGTTTAAAAATTCTTTTTTGCAATCTAATGGAAGTATATCTGGTAATTCATTTATTATATCTAAAAGTTCTATTTCTTTAATCCTCTTCATTTTTATCCTCCTCGTCTAAGTTTGGAAATAAAGGTAAAGTAGATCCTGCTTTTAATGGCTTTTCCCATCTTTTAAACTCGGCCTCACATTTCTCCTTTGGATTAGAAAGAAAGAACTTGAAATCACTTGTAGACCATTTAATAGCTACGGTTTTTATTGGACTAATATAAAAAGCGGGACAGTAAATTCTTCTTAATTGCCACCTCAATGTTGTTCCTGAGGTTACTCTTGCCCTTCCAGGTTCCATCTCTATAAATATAGCACGTCTTACAAGTTCTTTCATTAATCTTTTCTGATAATCGCTGAATTCTTCATCTGGTTTTCCAGGTGTTGGATTAACTTCAATTCGGCTAGTCTCGGGTAAGACACCTTTGATTGCTCCGCTCGGTCCTTTATATTCCATTTTTTTCCCAGACACAAGAATTTTACGACAAAGAGCTCCAAATTTATCTACTATATTATACATTTCCTCTCCCATTGGATAAAAGGCTTTAATCTTTTCAAAAAAATTTTTTGAGACACTTACTACTGCGCTATGTTGTACATTTTTTTTTACCATCGTATTAGTTGAACGATTTACTCTTCCCTCTTCAAATATTACTCGGTATATTTCAAGTAACGCAGAAATATCACCCGAACATATTTCTGCAATTGTTTCCAAACCATGATAATAATCATTCCGTTTTGTTTCAACACTTATAGCTAATGCCCTTCCAATACTCCCTTCTGGATATTCTGAATGTCCTATAATTTGTTCACAAGTTCCTTCGTATTTAGCTAATTTTAATCGACGGTCTAAAAGCTCCTTAGCAAAATTTATTAGTTCTTCTTTACGTCCCTTATCACTTAGGTCTATGTAATACCGTCCACAGTCGATTTCTCTAAACTCACGCGTAAGGTCTGCTGTTGGAATGCTTTGTGCTGAAGATTCGTATAAAGTTTCAGCCCCGTATTTTTCAGTGGATAACTTAAAGATATGAGTAGGTTGTCTGTCCCAGATAATTGGATTTAAAATTCGCTGAACAGGTTCTGATACACGATGAACCGAAAAGTCGTCAATCAAAAAAGTTATATTTTTTTCTTTGAAATAAGTTATATTATTTGTCAAAAATTTTGTCAATTCTTTAATAAATGAAATTGGCGTTGTAAATTCTAGATTGTATCCTTTCAAAAACTGTTCATAACAATAGTTCACCTCAGATTCTACAATGTCAAGAAGATGTTCTAATGGAGAGACTCCTTGTAATTTAGTTGCCTGGTCTTTTTTATTTAATTTTTCTAAAAGAAAATTAAATAGTTCTTTTTCTTGTATTTCTCCGAAACCAAAAAACGTTTCTCTATCATCCCTTTGTGAAATATTGAATAAAGTCTGACAAATTTCCCGACATAATAAGAGATTAAAATAATGTATTATTTCCTTTTTAAACTTTTCAACCACCATTTCTGAGGTTATACAACCAAAACGGTTTCTCAAATCAGCGCTACAGGAAATATAGAAACCTGCTATTTGGGAATTTTTAATTTCCTCAACTGGTCTATTTAAAAGTGCTTTCAGGCTAAATCTTCTGAATATGGTAGATTTACCACAACCTCTTGGACCAGTAAGTAAAATAGGATTTGGACTTGTTACCTCTTTTATCCAGGGGGTCTCAGCAAAAAGTTCAACAAGTAACTTATCACTTGAAATATGTTCAGCTGAAATATAATCAAAAGGATCTTCAAGCATTAATTCTTTTTCTTTATAAGGAAATATACTTCTCGTATAAGCATGCTCAAATTGAGAAATAATTTTTTCGGGATCAGTAAGAGCTCTTTGAGGGTCCTCATCTATCATCAAAGTAAGCAAAACCTTCATCTCTTTAAGAAATCTTTTCTGAAATAAACAAAGAGGTTTTCTTTTGTGATTCGAGTCAAAGAATATAGCATTATGCAAAATTATGAGATGGTCTACAAAATTACCAAAGTCATCTTTACACTTCGTTAAAGGAGCATCATAAGGTTTCAAAGAACCCATATCAATTATTTTTATTCTGTAGTCCTTTTTAAGTTCTCCTTTTAAAGGATTAGCAACCATGATATTCCCTAAATGTAAATCATCATGTCGGAGATTTAGTGATTTTAGAATATTAAGAACCTCACACAGTTGAGTTACATAACTTTTTATGAAGGAAGGTGTAATTATTTCCTTTTGGATAAATTTTTCAAGTGTTAAGCCATCAACCCATTCTTCAATAAAACATACAAATTTCTCTTTTCTCTCATCAAATTGAATTTCAATAAGGTCGGCATCATAAAAGGAAGCAAACTGCGGATAGCTTTTTAACTTTGCAGCTCTCGTTACTTCTTCAAGGTATGAACGATTAATATAATCCTCATAGATAGTAAATTTAATTGCAACTTGGTGTCCGTATTCGTCTACACCCTTCCAAACCACGGCTTTATAACCTGAGGAAATAAACTCCTGTGGATAATATTTTTTACCTTTTATTTCCATGGGTATTGTATTAGGGTTGGATAACAATCTTTTTGTTTCTTCGTCTATTTGAATTCTTTTTTGATTCATGTCAATTCTCTAGTGATTTTAATACATTTTCTACCTTTTTAAAAAATTTATTGCTATCAAAATTTTTCCATTCAGGCATTCTTTCTGCTCTTGGTATTGCCCATCGTTCTTTCCAATAAGTAGTCAAATTATTAAAAGGACGGTCAATCCATATAGGTTCTTGTTTTTTCTGAATAACATCTCTTAAATTTTTAACAAGAGGAAACAGATAAAACTCTCGTTTAATCCCGTGGTATTCAAATTTAGATAATCCAAGATATTTTAAACCAAGACTTATTAATTTAAGTTTTCGTGATGGACCGTGCCCGTATCCTCTTGCTGTATCAATACCTTTGTCTTCTAAGAAATCAAGTATTTCTTCATATAGATTTTCAGGAATGTGAAACGTTCCTGAGCCTTGAGTATAACCTAAACTTTGTGCCACGACTTCTCCATTATATCTTAAACGATTGTATAGACTGCTTTTCCCAAAAGCACTTGTAGTAGTAATAAATAAGAGTTCAGGTTTTAATTTTCTTTTTTTAATGATTGAGACACGGTTTTTATATTTTTTTCTATACACTTCTCTTATTTCATTACAGGTTAGCGCTAACGCAACCATTTTCCCTCCTAATAATTCATTGTAAGGGGGTAAGGCACCTACTCTTTGGGCGTTCATTGATTTATTTACCCATATATCTAATTCCTCTTTAGAAATTCCGAGGTAATTATCCCGAACAGATATTTTTAACACAGGACTTTGTAAACAGATTAAACCAAATGGTGCGTCATGTGTTGTATCCCATAATAAAAACCTCATCTGACGACCATATGAGCGTTGAAATGGGATACTCCACCAGATTAAATTCCACCATCTAAATAAAACCTCTTCAAAAGAACCTGACTGAACCTCTCTTAATTCTAAAGAAATCCTCTCAGGGATAATTTCAGAACCATCTCTACAATAATTTTTCATTTTCTTAAAGGAATCTACTAAAAAATTTTTATGCAAAAATAGTTGCTCATACCTTGCCTTTTGCTGGGTCCAACGATATGTATTTTTGCTGCATCCCTTTGGCCTCACATGAGGATTTATTTTAAATCCCTGTTCTTTTAAGACTTGAATGATTCGCTCTCGGAGTTTTCTTTGAGATTGGTTTAGTTTCATTTTTATTTTTTGTCTTTTTGCCTTATAACTTTTCTTTTTTCAACCCAAGCGTCAATTTCTTCTTTCTTAAATCTCTATTACCTGTCATACAAATCGCTGGTCAATGACGGTTGTAATTACTATTTTTTCTCAATAAATTCCTCTACCATTTTCTTTGCCTGCTCTAAAAGTTCTTTTGATTCTTTGCGAAGTTCAAATGACTGTTTAACAAGGTCAGAAATCTGGTTTTGGTATTGTTCTGGAATAATAGGAATTATTATATCTTCTATATATTCTTTCTTCAAAGTTGGATACATTGCACCAACAACAGGTCTTCCTAACTGATTTAGCCCTAATGAAGATCTTAAATAAAGAAAAAGGAATTCCTTTAAAGGAGATTCAAGATTTAAAACATAAAGAGCAGTAGACCCAACGGAATTATCAAATTCTTTTGGAATAATTGTTATTGCTCCTCTTGTGGGTCTAACCATTGATATAATCAAATCACCATCCTTTAGTAATTTTTTTGCATTTGGTGGAGCTTCGTATCCAAAAATTTCTTTAGTTTCTATTGTTCCTGTTGAGGTATCAATATCTCCTATCTCCACATAAGTAAATTTATCGCCAAGTTTTTGTAAAGGATTTATTCTTCTGATAACCTCTTTGCTTATTTCTTTCAATCTCTTAATTTCAAATCCTGAGGCTTCCAAAAGTCTTAGAATCTCTGTGTAGTTTGGTAAAAAATATTCGGCGTCGAAACGAAAAGTTTTCTCAATCTCATTAAATCCTGTTTCAAACACCTTTTCTTCTTTTAATTCAAGTTTTTCTATTCCTAATAGTTTATTCAATAGGTCTTGTGCTTCTTTATATTTTTCATCTGCAGATTTTCGTTTTTTGTATGATTCTTTGACGAGTAGTTCTATTTTTTGTTGGAAAGTATTTTCAGGGATAGGAATAAAAACTGACTTAAACAAATCTCTGGTTATTA
>Ga0078972_1015732_pt1 | contig 11480 bp, 9 predicted proteins | sample YelNatPaOPGAMG01_FD_67568 | JGI IMG/M metagenome (GOLD analysis project Ga0078972, IMG submission 67568) | Hot spring thermophilic microbial communities from Obsidian Pool, Yellowstone National Park, USA - OP-RAMG-01 (SPADES assembly) (version 2) | ecosystem: Environmental > Aquatic > Thermal...
TAAACGATACCTGCTTTAATAAAGCTCATTTGATTGTAATATTCAAGTTTTTCAGGAGTAAAATCTTCCCATCCAAAACCAGCAATAAAGAAAACTTCTTTAGGATAAACTCCCTGATAGGCAATATTATGTATTGTAAAAACTGTCCTTGTTTTATTAAAAAATGCATCTATTCTATAAAGAGTTTTTATATAAGCGGGTATAAGTCCTGTTTGCATATCATTACAATGTATAATATCCGGCTTAAAATCAATTGCTTTACAGCATTCAAGAACCGCACGAGAAAAAAATATAAACCTCAAAGGATTATCAGAGTAGTCACCATCTTTTGTTCTATATATCTCATCTCTATCAAAATATTTGTTGTTTTCTATGAAATAGACAGGAACTGAATCAATTTTACCCTGCCAGATGTTTGCTTCCTCAATCGTACCTCCAACAGGTATTAAAAATTTCTGGTTTAAGTTTTTTAATCCGAATTTTTTTCTGTCAATTTTTTTATGCAATGGTATAACAATTCTTATATCTATCTTTTTGTTTTTCAAGAATTTTGGAAGAGTACCAACAACATCAGCAAGTCCGCCAACCTTTGCAAAAGGAACGCACTCAAAGCCACAAATTAACACTTTCATCTTATTTTACCTTCCTCTGGATTATTCTGATTCTCTCAAAAATTTTGCTGACTCTTCAGGTGGAGTAGGATTTATATAAAATCCTGTTCCCCATTCAAAACCAGCAACCTTTGTCAATCTTGGCATAAGTTCAATATGCCAGTGATAATATGAGGAGAAATGATCTTTTAATGGATTTGTATGTATCAGGTAATTGTAAGGAGGATCCTCAAGGACATTGTCAAGTTTTCCTATTACTGTTTTCATTATCTGAGTTAAAAGAGTAACTTCATGTTTCTGTATGGTTTCAAACTGTGAAATATGTTTTTTGGGCAATATCCATATCTCAAAAGGGAATCTTGAGGCATAAGGACATATTGCAACAAATTCTTGATTTTCAATAACAACTCTTTCGCCAGTAGACAACTCTTGAGAAATTATGTCACAGAATACACATCTTTCCTTATAATCATAATATTTTTTTGCACCTTCCAGTTCCTGTTTTACTCTTACAGGTATCATAGGAAGAGCAATTAACTGTGAATGTGGATGACTTACACTTGCACCTGCTGAAAGTCCTCTATTTTTAAAAATCAATATATATTCAAAACGAATATCTTTTTTTAAGTCAAGAATTCTGTCTCTAAATGCCCATATAATGTCTTCTGCCTTTTTCTCCTCAAGAAGATGAATCTCTTTATCATGTTCAGGTGTTTCTATTATAACCTCATGAGCGCCTATACCATCCATTCTGTCATACATTCCATAAGGAAATCTCTGCAAATTTCCTTCAACCACAAGCACTGGATATTTATTTGGAACAACTCTTACCCACCAGCCGGGCTTATTTTTTTGAGTTCCCGGTTGTCTGTAAGCAGTTATTTCAGGTGGTGTCAGATGTTCATTTCCTGGACAGAAAGGACATATTTTTCTGTCATTTTCTGGTTCTTTTGGATATTCAGAGGGTTTTACTCCTCTTTCAGTTGAAATTATAACCCATCTTCCAATTATTGGGTCTCGTCTAAGTTCAGGCATTTTTTCCTCCAGACATCTCCTTCTTTTCGGAAGGGCTTCAAAATTAGCCGACCCGCCTGCCAATTTATGTCTCAGTGTCTGTTTCTAACTTTATTTCTTCTGCGGGAACAAGTTCATCAAGCGGCGGCAGTTCACTTAAACTTTTTAATCCAAAATATCTCAAAAATTCGTCTGTGGTTCCGTACAAAAGAGGCCTGCCAACTGTTTCTTTTCTGCCAACAATCTTTATGAGTTTTCTTTCAAGCAATGTCTCAAGAACAGATATAACCTCTACCCCCCTTATTTCTTCAATTTCAGCACGGGTTACTGGCTGTTTATAAGCAATAATTGAGAGTGTTTCTATTGCAGATGAAGTTAATCTCAATGTGGTTCTCTCCTTAAATAGTTTTTTTACCCATATACTATACTGCGGCCTTGTTGCAAACTGATAACCGCCTGCAATTTCTCTAAGTTCAATAGGACGATTTGAATATTCTTCTGAAATAACTGATATCGCTTCTTTAATTTTGTCTTCACTGACATCTTTTTCTTCTGAGAAAATCTCTTTGAGTTTTTCAATTGTTACTGGTTTATCAGAAATAAAAAAAAGTACCTCGAGAATATTTTTTAGTTCGTCTAAATTCATAAAAGATAAATCCTTATTTCGCCAAACAATTTTGATTGTCTTGCTATAACCTGCTTAAGTCTTATTAATTCAAGAAGGGCAAGAAAAAGAACTATCATTCCCAGGCGTGTTTTTTCTGTTTTTAGCAAGTCGCTAAAGTTTACAAATTTTCTATTGAATCTATCCGTCTTTGCCTGAGTTAAAAAATCAAGAATCTGGCGAATTTTTTTTTCTACAGGTATTTCTTCATATACAATGTCCTTTACTTCTTCTGGTAATTCTTTTATTGCTTTTCTGAATGATTCTATTAAATCAAAGATACTTGCTTCAATGGTAAACTCCTCTTCGGAAAAAACAGGGCCCGACCTGTAATATACACCCTGCTCATTTAGTTCTCTTTTTGAAAGAAATTCTCCTGCAAGTTTATATTTTTGATATTCAAGGAGTTTTGCTACCAGTTCAGCCCGAGGGTCAGGACCTTCCTCTTCTTCAGAAGGTGGACTTGGAAGTAGCATCCTTGACTTTATATGCATAAGTGTTGCAGCCATTACAAGAAATTCTGAAGCAATATCTAAGTTCAGTTCTTTCATCAATTCGATATATTCTAAGTATTCTGCAGTAATTTGTGAGATTGGAATATCGTAGATATTTAAGTCATTTTTCCTGATCAAATATAACAGTAAATCAAGTGGCCCTTCAAATATTTCTAAATGGACATCATACATTTACTGCTTTCCTCACTTGTTTCATTGTTTCTTCTGCAACCTTTTCTGCTTTTCTTTGTCCTTCTGCTAATATTTCTTTTATTAAATTTTTATCTTTAAGAAATTTGTTTCTTGTTTCTCTAATAGGTTCAAGTGCCCTGATTATTTTTTTTGATAGTTCTTTTTTATCTTCAACACAACCAATTTTTCCTTCAATACATTTTTTTTGAATATCCATGAAATTTTCTGAATAAATTTGGTGGAATGCAAAGACAATACAGCCATCAGGATGTCCTTTGTCATCTTTTCTGATTTTAAGAGGGTCAGTAAACATTGCACTTACTTTTTTTTCTATTTCTTCTGGCGAATCAGACAAAAAAATTGCATTGTTGTATGATTTTGACATTTTTCTTCCGTCAATTCCTGGAACTCTTGGTGAATTTGATAATATTGCCTGTGGCTCAGGAAAAATTTTACCATAAAAATTGTTAAATCTTCTTGCAATCTCTCTTGACAATTCTAAGTGTGGAAGTTGATCTTCCCCGACAGGAACAGTATCTGCTTTATATAAAAGAATATCTGCTGCCTGCAGAACAGGGTATCCAAGGAAACCATAAGTATGAAGGTCTCTATCTTTTACTTCTTTCAGTTGTTCTTTGTATGTAGCGCATCTTGTTAACCATCCAAGTGGAGTAATCATTGAAAGAAAAAGATGTAATTCAGAATGTTGTCTTACTTTTGACTGGCAGAACAAAACACTTTTCTCTGGAGAAAGTCCACAGGCAAGCCAATCAACTACCATATGATAAATATTTTCTTGAAGTTCGCCTGTGTTTGCATATTCTGATGTAAGTGCATGTAGGTCAGCGACCATATAAAAACATTCATATTCATCTTGAAGTTTTGCCCAGTTTGACAGAACTCCTACATAATGGCCTATATGCAACTTTCCAGAAGGCCGCATTCCAGAAAGAATTCTACCTTTTTTAGTCATGGATTTTGTCTCCTATACAACCACTGTGCCTCCTATATATTTGAAAATCAGAAAAGCCAATGGCTGAACTATTAATCTAAAAACAATTTCAAGAAAACCACTCATCAGTAAAAGTATTATTATAATAAAACCATAAGGCGTTAATTTCTCGTAATGATATGATAATTCATACGGCAATATTCCTGCAACTACTCTACTGCCATCTAAAGGTGGAACTGGTATAAGATTAAAAACTGGCAAAAGCACATTTATATATATCAAAAAAATAAATATTGGTGAGATGAAATTTAAAAAATGAAGTGAATTTGTTATTCTTAAAGCAAAGCCAGAAAGAATAGCAACTAACAGGTTAGAAATAGGCCCTGCTATTCCAACATAAGCCATATCTTTTTTTGGATTGTACAATTCATAAGGATTTACCGGAACTGGTTTTGCCCAACCAAAAACAGGTGCTCCTGTAATAATAGCAACAACAGGTAGGACTATTGTTCCAAAAAAATCAACATGTGCAACTGGATTCAAAGTTAATCTACCAAGCAATCTCGCAGTACTGTCACCCCTTTTATCAGCAACATATCCATGTGCAAATTCATGAACAGTTATTGAAAAAAGTAAAAGAGGAAATTGGACAAAGAGCCGATAGATAATATCCATTATGCTGGGCTATACCTTCTTAGAATATATTTTTCTGCTTGAATATAATTACTGAAATTCTTTTTGTTTACATCAGATAGAATCTTCCTAAAAGCTGGGCCAGGTTTAAATCCAAGTTTTATTAGAGCATTTCCGTCAATAAAAAACTTCCTTTTCTCTATCTTTGCGATTTTGAAAAAATATTTTGACCATTCAGGGAGATTTTTTATGATGTCACCTGAGATATATCTAAAAACAGTGATTATTTGATTTGTAATTTCCCTTTCAAGTTTCATTTCTTTTAAGATTGACTTTATCTTGTTAATCTTTTCTCCAAGTAAAAGTATTGAAAGTTTTAAAGGCACGGGATTTTTTCCTATATTAAGATTTTTTAACATATACTGTTTTTCTTTCGTGAGTTTTAGATCAAACAAAAAAATACCAAATTCTGAAAACTTTTTCAAGATTTTGTAAGTGTCTTTTTCAACAAGAACAGCCAGAAATTCTTTTTTTATTCTCTCCTTTGAGACATTTTTTAAGTCGTTTCTTTTTATAGATTCTTTGAGTAATCCTAATGTCTCTTTTTCTATTTTGAAATCTAATCTAACTGAAAATCTAATTGCTCGTAAGATTCTTGTAGGATCGTCAACAAAACTTTTTTTATGAAGAACTCTTATTTGTTTTTTTCTGATATCATCAAGACCATTATTTGGGTCAACTAATAAACCAAATTTGTCTTCTGAAAGGCAAATAGCCATTGAGTTAATCGTAAAGTCCCTTCTTTTTAAGTCAGAATATATATCAGAAGGCCTTACCACAGGTAAAACACCTGGCTTTTTATAGACCTCACTGCGAGCCATTGCTAAATCAATTGACTTACCATTTCTAAGGAAAATAGTTGAGGTACCAAACTCCTTGTAGTATAAAAAACTCTTTGCTTTCAATGTTCTTGCAAGATTTTCTGTTAACTTTTTTATACAATTCTTTTTTGTTTTGCTTTCAACGACTATATCTAAATCTTTTGATTTTTTCCCTAAAACTATGTCTCTGACAGGGCCACCTACTAAATATGCTGAACAGTTGAATTTACTGGATTCAATGCCTATTGTTTTTAGTATGTCCATTGATTAAAAAAATCAAGGATAAACCTTGAGATACGCTTTGCTCTCCCAACTTATTTAATTTCTTCAATATCCAGTGATGGGTCTTCTATTATAATTTTTAATGCATCTCTATATGTGGCAAGTTCATCACAAAATTCAAGTATTTTTTTAAGCCCATTTATGATTTGTTCTTTTTTGGTATCTGTCTGATTGATTTTTAACACAGGTAAAACATTTGGTATGTGTTTTTCTCTTGCTTTTGAAGGTCTTATTTTTATTGTAGAGATTGAAAATTTTTCTGATAAATATTTGACAATTTCAATTTCATCCTGTTTTTCTTCTTCGTGATGAAGGAAATCAAGTAAAGAGTCTAAACCAAAAAAAAGTAATGGCTGGTATTGAATTTTTTCTTCTGGTAGAAGTTGGCTCTGTGCATTTTCAAAATCAGATAACATCTTTTTTTCCCATGTTTCTTTATCAGATGAATAACTGGAAGGATAAACAAATGCTATAAATTCATTGGCCGGGTCAATATACAAAAGGAAATGTTCAACATAAAATATCTGTCTACAAAAGGGACATTCTACAAGATTAAGTTCACCTGCAAGCAATGTTTCCTTTAACTTAATGTCACATTGCGCATTTATAGAACTTACAATGTCAGCATAAAATGACATCCCGCAGGGGCATAAAACTTCTTCATTTATTGTCAGTGACATACCTAAATAATACCAAAATTTGTATCAATAAGTCAAATTCTGATTTTCAAGATAATTCAGATGGTCTTGAGTAAAAGGATTAAAAGGATTTATTTCTATTGCTTCTGTAAGTGCATTTAGTGCTTCTTTATATTTCTTCTTTAGAATACAAATTTTACCTAAAAATTCCCACCCAGAAACATAATTGGGATTTTTCTCAACACATATTTTTATATATTCTTCTGCCTCATCTATCTTTCCCATTTCTACAAGTGTTTTTGATATTTTTAATAATACTACCGGGTTGAATTTTTCAGATTCAAGCGCTTTTTTATATTCAAGGTATGCTACTTCAGATTTGCCATTCATTCTAAGTTTATCTCCCAGACGAACATAGTCCCTCACACTTATTCCTACAAAAGCATCTATTTCATCAACTTTTTTCCAGGTGATTTTGTCGGGTATTGCCCCTTCTGTCTTTTCAATTTTTAGATTCTTTATATAGTTTAACCAGTTTTTTTCAAATCTCTTGTAACTTATTCCAAATGTTTTTTTGAAAGAAATTTCTTCTCTGGAGTTTGAAAGATTTCTTAGTAACTCAAGGAGTTTTTTGTTTGAATAGTTCTCAACAATAAATTTAACAGCATTTGAAACTTCAACAAATGCAAGTGCAATTTCATCCTGGTCTCTTAAGTAGACCAAAGATGGTGACATCCTTTCAAATGAGATAATTTTGTTTTCTTTTATAGCATCAACTAAAAGATTGATATTGCCAGGTGTTTCATCTGAAAAATTTTCATATTTCCAGATTTTTTCATAATGTTTTGCAATACCTTCATGTAGCCAGAGCGGGCAGCCATATTCAGAAATTCTATTAACAACAAAATGAATATACTCATGTGAAATAGCATTAAGCCATCTATATCCCTGAGGTAGTGCTCTCGGAGAAACTATCATTATTCTATTAAACTTACAAATACCAATTGTACCTGATTTTTCTACAATTTCTTCTCCAAGAGTTGAGGAAAAGGCAAAACTTTCTTTATCAGGATATATCTCAACTAAAACTTTCTCTTCAGGAAAATAGTCAAATACTTTGCCAACATTTTCAAAAATTTTTTTTGAATTTTGTATGAGATATTTTTTAAGAATTAGGTCTTCCTTAGAAAGCCGAAATCTAAAATTTTCTGTTTCAAATTCTTCAAACTTTTCTGTTAATTTTATAAGTTCTTTAACATACAAGAATAAATTTAGTCTATTATCTTTAAGGTCTGTTTTTTCTATTTCGTTTAGAGATTTTTCATAATTTCCTTTGTACATATAATATAAACTCAAAATATGATGTTGTTCATTGTCTGGAAGTTCTTTAGACAATTCAAGCATTTTCTGGAATTTTCCTGCCTCCAATAATTTTATGCATTCTTGAAAAGAAGCATTTTTTGAAAAACTGCTATTGACGCAAAAGATAATAAGTAAAAATGTTATCTCAATAAGTTTCATAACTACTAAGTTATTCCGTCAATTTTTTATAGTATTGTTTGATAATTTGTTGATAACTTTCAGGATACTTTTCTTTTAATGATTTTAATAACTCCTCTCTGAATTCTTTCGGTGGTAAATAATCATTGATATCTGGCAATTTTACATGTCCTAACCTAACTCCAATAATACCACCTGAAGAAGTGGACTCCCTTCCGCTCTGTAAAAAGCCAGCCATTGGTTGATTAAATTTCTGAAATGATTCTGATATTTGCTGATATGATTCCTGCATAAGGTTTATTCCCTCTGTTAAATATTGAAGTGCCAACTGTTCACTTCTTAAAGCAGAATTTGTTTTATAAGAATCCAGTTTACTTTCCGCATTTTGCATTTCATAAGATGCCGATTTCAATCTATAAGAAATCTCAGAAGAAATTATAGATGTCTTTCGAGATAACTCCTGGACATTTCTATCCAATTCAATTGCTTTGTTCTTAGTTTCCTTTTGTCTATCTGATAATTTTTTAATCTTTTCCTGTTCTGCCTTTGAAAATTCAATTTCGACCTCACTTTCAAGTTCTTTCAGGATGTTCTGTTCAATTTCCTTTATCACCTCATTTTCGGATAAAAGCATTTTACATATATTCTGTTGTTGAACATTGGCAGTTGTTATTTTGACTGAATAATTTTTCAATAAAACTGTAATATTATCAATTTCTATTATAATTTCTTTCAGCCATTCTTTTGACTTTGCAATTTTTTTTGATGTCAGTTCCTTAAGGACATCCTCCATTTTATTAAGGTTTCTATTTGTAATACCTGTATATTGACTTTTCACTAAAAAATTATCTATTTTGTCTGATGTTTCAAGATTCTCCCTGGTTTTTTTGACTGCCTCTTTTTGCAATTTAATTAATCTGTCAATTATCTCTTCTTCCTTTTTTACAACTTTCTTCTGCCTGATATTCTCTAATTCAAGTGTCCCTTCAATAATTCTTGTTTGCTCTTCAACTATTTCTTTCAACTGAGATAAAGTTTTATTAACTCTTTCGGCAAACAAACCATCCGCTGATTCAAATTTCACATCTAAACTTGCTCTTTTAAGGGTTTCCAGCATTTCCTTAAGTTGCTTTTGAAGAATTTTGGCCTGCTCAATTGCACTTGATATGTCTGCCCTATTTATAGCATCCCTTATATTTTTTGAAATATTTTGAATTTCTGACATATTTATTTGTTTCACTGCAGGCTGATTGATAAATTCTTCAGGCAATTCCTTTGGCATTTTTTGTATTAAATCGTTTATCTGGCTCATCAACTTCTGTATATCATCTAATATTTTATTTAACTCATCCATGCTTTTTGATTCGCCAATTGATGAATTCAGTCTGTTTTGTAATTCCTCTGACAAATCATTTAATTTTTCAGCAGAAGATAACAAGTCCTGCATTGTTTGGTACTGCATAACATCTTCTGAAATTAAATTGAGTCGCTCTAAATTGTCTACTATTTCATCAATGTTTCTTGTTGCTTTAGCATAATCTTGCTGTGAAAGTGCTGAAACAACATTTTCCATCTGATTTTTTGATATTTTCTCAAGTGAATTAGAAATTGCTTTATGCTCATTATAGACCTGAAAATTGGTGTAAGGATCAAATTCCATCTTCTTTAGAATTTCTTCAATACTATTTCTTAAATCCTGGGTGTATTTCTGTGTTTCCTTTTGCTGATTTATAAATTCTTTTAATTGTTCAGAATTCAGCATTTTGTTTTCTTTTAATGTCAGTTCAAACTTCATCTTCAGAGTAATTTCCTTACTGAGTAAATCAATCAAGTCGTTCCTGAATCTTTTTAATTCATTTTCTATTTTTTCATGTTCTGTTTCATAACTGAATACTTCTATGATATATTTTTCTGAAAAACCTTTCTTTGGCCCCGAGATTATATCGTTGTCAGTTACTTCAAGAAAATAGGTAAATATTTCTCCTGCCTTTGGTCTGATATCTTTTATATTCCATACATATTCACCAGTAAATTCTGTCTTTTTATCTGAAAACCTGTTGAGTAATATCTTTTTTGGATTGTCTTTTGTTTCTTTAGACAGATAATTTAATTTGATCTCATTCAATCCAAAATCGTCATTTGCTTTATAAATTATTTTTATCTGGCTTCCTTCTGAGACAGTCAAATCTTGAGCAGGCCACAGAATTGAAATATCAGGGAAAAGGTCTTCTTTTATGTTTATTTTATAATGCGCTGGAGATGGGTTAACAATGTCATCTGTAGATTCAAGTTCAAACCAGATTTCAGAATTTTTTTCAGCGACAATCTCTCCAGTAATTTTTGTTTTGTCAACAAGTTTAAGAGGAAACTTTTTCCCATCAGCAAAAACAAGAATTGCTTTTTTTAAGGCCTGGGTTGAATCCGCAGAAAATTCAATTCTTGTTCCAGTTAGATACGATATTTTTTCAAAGGAATCTGTGTCGCATGGCTCCATTCCTGTATAAGCAGGAAAGTAACATCTCAATTTGAAATTTACAAGTTTTGGAATTTCCGCTATATCAATTAAAAATGTCTCACTTTTTATATTTTGAATTTTTGCAAAATACTGCAATGGCGACACTACGATAATCTTCTCAGAAATAAATTCAGAGCCATTTGAAAATATTTGAATTCTATTCCAGTTCGAATTTTCTGTCTTTGTAAAAATTTCTGGGATACAGGTTTCATAGCCCTGTTTTAATTTTATTTTAATTTCTGCCTGTGAACCAGAAGGAATTTTGATATTTCCTGGAGAGATATCTGCACATTTTTTGAACTCATACCTATTCCAAGGTGAAACAACTTTCAACAAAGCACTTTTGAACCTCTCAGAGGAACTAAAATATAGGGTTATAACAATCAGAAAAATACAAAAAAGTGGATTTGCAAATTTATAAAGTTTTCTGAAGTCAACTAACTTTGAAGTGTCTAAATTCAGAATTTCTCTGTCTGTTTCCTTGATGAATTCAACTGTGAGTTCTCTTGAAAGACCTAAAGATTCAATGTTCTTTAAGTTATTCATTAGTTGCCAGGTATTAATTGGCCTATCCTTGAGTTCTGGAAACTTTTCGGAGATTTCAAAAAGAATTTTCTCTTTTCTCAGGAAAGAGTTCAGGTTGAAAAAAAATCTAAGTGTTAGAAAAATAAAGACAAAAAATAGAAGTATAAAATAAAGGATTAAAACAAACTGAGGAAAAAATGAAACAATGCCAAGAAAGGTCAAATAAATTGTTATCGAGACAGAAAAAACTAAAAAAAATAGGAATGATTCAAGTGCCAGATAAATGGTTTTTCTTCTAAGTGTTGAATTTAATAACAGTTCAAGATTTGTCATAAAGATATTGATTTATAAATTCTGCAATTTTTTGTGAAGAAGATGGCTTGCTGTATTTAGAAACAATATTCTGTAACTCGGAAATTTTTTCAGGTCTGTCAATAAGGAAGTCCAGTTTTTCTTTCACTCTTTCTATTTTGTTTTCTACAAAACCAAGATTATTTTTTAATATAAACTTGGCATTCCCTCTCTCCTGGCCAGGGGTAAAAACAGGTATGAAAATTGGCTTACCACTGGAAAGCGTCT
>Ga0078972_1015735_pt1 | contig 11476 bp, 8 predicted proteins | sample YelNatPaOPGAMG01_FD_67568 | JGI IMG/M metagenome (GOLD analysis project Ga0078972, IMG submission 67568) | Hot spring thermophilic microbial communities from Obsidian Pool, Yellowstone National Park, USA - OP-RAMG-01 (SPADES assembly) (version 2) | ecosystem: Environmental > Aquatic > Thermal...
GTATGAGACGATCTGTAAAAAAAAATCCGAGTTACATCGATCCCCTGAGGCTGGGGGGTACCGTCCTGAAGGGCCGTTTTTTTCACCAAGATGGGGGTATCGTCCAGAGTCAGGGTGTCGATGTAACTTTGATTTTTTTTTTTAATTACCCCTCAGTCAGCGTATGAGACGATCTGTAAAAAAAAATCCGAGTTACATCGATCCCCTGAGGCTGGGGGGTACCGTCCTGAAGGGCCGTTTTTACAAAGATGGGGGTATCGTCCAGAGTCAGGGTGTCGATGTAAGTTTGATTTTTTTTTTAATTACCCCTCAGTGAGCGTATGAGACGATCTGTAAAAAAAAATCCGAGTTACATCGATCCCCTGAGGCTGGGGGGTACCGTCCTGAAGGGCCGTTTTTACAAAGATGGGGGTATCGTCCAGAGTCAGGGTTTTATATCGTCTCAACTTTAGGACGATAATGCTAATTTTTATATCGTCTCAACTTTAGGACGATAATGCTAATTTTTATATCGTCTCAACTTTAGGACGATTAAGGATAGCTTTAATTTTTTTTTCGGCGTTTTCTAAAGGCTCCGATTTCTTTCTTTCTTTTTTTTCCTTTGAAATAAAACAAGGAACTTTTAGAAATATTTTTTTGGAACCAAGTCTAATGTTATTTATTTAAACCTTTTTCGTTAAAATTTACTACTAAAATACTAAGGAATGTTTAAATTTTTAATTTCAGGCAAAAGTACATTTGTTAAGAACCTACTTTTGTACCGCAATGAAGTATTTGATCAACCGTTTTCGCGTGTTATTTTCTGTTGCCCCGCAGAAATGAGACTAAATTCGTCATATTTTGATGAGCTGAAATCTATTTATCCAACGATTGAGTTTCTTCACGGCCTCCCGAATGTAGATGCCCTTCAGCTGAGGACTGATAAAACTCATAAGCTCATCATCGTTGATGACCAATTTGAAAAAAGTATCAATTCAATTGAAATACACGATATATTTAAATTCCATTCCCATCACGACAATATTAGCATAATATTGATTGGCCACAATTTGTTTGCCAGATCAAAGTTTGGAAGTACGCTTTCTAGAAATGCCACAGCTAAGATCGTCTTTTATGATAAAGCCGATCAACTTTTTCTCTCAACTTTAAGTCGGAGAATATTTCCACATAACCCCAACATTTTAACTGACGGCTTTGACTTTTTGATTGAAAATTATCCCGAAAACTTTTCAAAGTACATCGTCATTGATACTCGCCCAATAAGCTATTTGCCTAAAAAATTAATGGTTAGAAGTAATATTTTCCCAGAAAAAGATGGCGTCATCAGACCAGTCTTTTTTATACCAAATATAGATTAAAAAGTAGTCAAAAAAATTAAATTTTTATTTCTTTTGTGACAATTTTACAATTTTAGCAATACAATTACTTAAGCTACAAAATCGATCCAAAAAAATAAATTTTTTTAATTATTCAACAAATCCATAAGGGAATGAACTTAAATTTGCACAGTTTCTGTTTATAATTCTTTTTGCTTTAATACTATTTGTAAAAAAAAATTTTTGAAATTTCTGCACTTTTATTTTTTTGTGTTTTGAAATTCTGCTTCTCATTTGAGGAATGCTTTTTTTAACATGTTTGTTTTTTAAAAATTCTCGTAAATAAAAATCGTAAGTTTTGGAATCGACTTGTCCTTGATTTAAAACGTTTGTTAGTGTTACTCCCCTCAACTTTACAGTATCTTTTATAGAACCTTGTTCGTCTTCATATTGGATAGAAAAATTTTTTGGGCCCAGAGAATAAAAACTTAATATTTTGCAATGCTCTGAGATTTCATGTTTGAAATCTCCAAAACAGGGAGAAATTTTAAATGGAAAATTTTGATCATTTTTTAAAGCAAAAATTAGGCAGTCTGTGTCAAAGTACATTATTTTAGCATTAAGTTTTTCAAGGTCGAGCATTTTTTGGTGCATAAATTCTCTTGCAAAAGCAACAACCTGGGCGCCGATAATGCAATTAGTTTTTTGGTTGGGGGGAATGAGAGTTTTTCTTTTTCTAGTTAGGCGAATGTGGCAAAAGTATTTGTTCACAGCGAATATATCAGAAATATTAAAAGTTTTGCTATAAAAATATTTTGTAATTTCGGCCTCAGTGCCAATTACTTTTGTAATGCAACGGTCATGTTTTTGTGAAAATTTTCCTAAAAAAGAGTTGAGAGCTAATTTCGTAAAGTTTCTTTTTTGAACATTTTCTTTAAAATCGTCGGCTGTCAACTCTTTTTTTAAGCACATTTTCAAAGTTATTTCTTTGAGGTTAAAACTAGGATCAAATTTGCATGAGGTCAACTTTTCGTAACCTAGAATGCTAATAAAATCTTTTAAAAGGGGTTCCGACGTTTCGTAAACAAAGCCTGAAAATATTTTTAAAATTTTATACCCCAATTTAAGAGCAAAATTTATTTCGCTTATGCAATAAGTTCCTCTAATAGCTCGGTCAATTAATGAATGTTTACAAGAGTTAATTTTGGCATTAGGAAGAGATTTAAATCCACAAGTGTAACATGTTGGGGCAAGAGATCTTTCATTTTTATTTCTAATAAGTAAAAATGGGTTTCGCAAATTTTGTGGGCACAATATAGAAACTTGTATAATTCCAGTGGTTTTTTTGTTATTATAAAATATTTCACCAGTATCATAGGTCAAAAGCTCTGCTCTTTCTCCAAAAACGTATTCACCAGGACCAGTCGGGTAGTGATGCAAAAGTCTGTGAAAAAAAATTACGATTAAAAATTTGGTAGGCGAAATTTTACCAAAAAAAACAATCGCGACGCGATAATCGTCCAAAGCTTTATTTTCGGACGATGTGAGAAAGATACCTATCGTCTTAAGTTTAAATTTATTTTTTTTCAATGTTTGGATAAATTAAATTTTGATTTTTTTTTTAGAAAATAAAGGAAAAGTTTAACTAAGTTAAGTTTTTTTTTCTTTCAACTTTTAAATGAAGCGAAGAAATTTGAGTAGCTTTTCAGAAATTTTTAAACAAACTAAGCTAAAGGTGTTTTTTTTTCTTTTCAACTTTAAATGAAGGAAATAAATTCTTAAATTATTTTTTAGTAATGAAATATAAAACAATTACCCCATATAAGGATAAAGAGAGCTGCAATCCACGTAATACATTCTTTCATCGGGATGTTCTTCAGATCTCCACCTCAAAGAAAACGCCTCCACTCTGGCACCTCTAACAGCCTCTCGAGGGCTGATATGATGAGAAGGCCATGGGATGTAGCTTCGAAGAAAGTTTTTTATTTCTGTGTCATTTTGTTTTGAATATCGCCATTCGCACTGCCAAACAACTTTTATGTTTACGTTATAGTTTGTTCTGACATAAAGCATTTTTTCTTCAAATTCTTTTCTTAAGTCATCAAAAGATCGTCCGAAATACGACTTTTTTTTGTTCTTAATTGTTATTGGGCAGTCTTTAGGGTCGTGGCCGTGAACAACACACTCATTGAAAAAATATATCAAATTGTCATCGTAACACAACACATCAGCTATTGCTCTTTTATAATCGCGATCACACTTTAAACTAAATACGTTGTTAAACTTTTTATTAGGATATTTATGCTGAAGAAAAGCAGCAAATTCCATTTCTTCCTTACTCGATTGTATTTTTTTGGGATATTCATTTTTTACAACATAGATCTTTCGTCGGGGGTCTACATAAAACATTTTAAACATGTTATAAATAAATCCACTTATAGTGCAAAAATTTCGAGCAAACGGTAAAGTAGTTTCTTTGATTTCTATGCCTCTAAGTCTAACAGATTCTCTTAGTAAATTTTGCAGGTCAATGCAGTTTGAAGTAAATTTGATTGATGCCAAAAGAATGACGTTTAGTTGAAACAAAGAAAAGTCCAATAGTTGTTTTTGAAAATTCCATAACTGAAAGGAAATTTTTTGCACAAAACTTTTCTTATTTTCTTTCTCTTTCAAAGTATCATTAAAGTTGTAAAAGAATTCAACAGGAAATTCATTAGGCATCAACATTAAAAATAGTTTGTAATTTTCTCGGCAATTTAAAACTTCGGGAAAATATAGTTTTTCTAAGTCGAGTTCAAAAAGATCAATAAGTTCGTTTAATGGGACTTTAAAGTAATTCTGCAAATTTATAAATCTTAAGCCATACGTCTCGACCTCTAGGGAGTAAATGTTTTGACCCTTGCTAAATGGCTTGCAGCTTATACCGTGATCAATAAAACATTTATAAACAAAAAGTAATTGCTCCACTCCAAAACAAATTAGCGTAGTATTGTAAAATTGAAGTAAACTTACTATCATCTTTTCAACTGCATTTTTGTTTTTTAACTCTATTAGATTATTAATGTTCTGTTCCATAATATTTGAGGGACGACTACTTTTTCCAAATCTTGATGCTATTTTATCTCTGTTGATTGGTATTTCACAATATTCAAGATTTTCTGAGTCCAGGTTTGTTTTTCCCAACTCAGACAATTCGTCGTCACAAAAAACCATCGTCTCGAAGGTTCCTCGTTTTTTGGTTTCTACTTTCAAAGTCGCCAAGTTCACAAAGGGGTCATTTGCCTGACGATAAATATGATTATCACAAAGATATTTTGTCTCATCAATTTTTGTTCTTAAAAACTCATCCCATTCTATTCCTAGGGAATTCTTTAGAATGCTTTTATTACGAAAACATTCATAACATGAAGAGTTATTGAGATTTGCTATTTGAAAATTGAAAAAACCTATTGCAGGCTGATTTTTATCAATTTTGGTATTTCTAAGTTTGCAATTATGACTTTTAGACGGTACCATTGCTGTGCAAATGTAACAATAAGTTTCATTGCACTTGTGCCTTTTCTGAGTTTGAGAAAGTGTCATAGATTGTGTTCTTTTTACCAAAGAATCACACCTTTGGCAAAAATATTCAGAACATTGGTGGTATTTAAAGCAAAGATCGTTTGTAATTTTTATTTTGCAAAAATCGCACACGATTTCTTTATTGCCTTCAACACAATAATTTATAATGTTATCTAAGTTTAAGTGTGTGTCTGGAAAAGCTTTATATCTTTGACAAGCATCACAGATTTGTCTCTTTTGACATTTGTGAATTTGAAAGATATGCGATTTAGATCTGAAAACTTTTTCGCAATGTAAACATAACAAAAAGTTAAATCGCCAAAAACTTTTAATTCTATTGATAAGAGATATGTGACTTTTCCCTTCTGCACTAATTTCTTGCAAAAGAAATATTGCTTTTTTTGTTTCGTCATATTTGGGAGGAAAAATGTAAGAAATTTGCTGACTAAGTAAATTATTAAAAACGATAATTTGACAATTAAAGTAACTTGAAAGTTTTGGAGCTATTTCTTCAAGCGAGTGAGGGCCCATAATATTTGCTATATTATTTTCTGTACAAATTCTAAATAATTCGTTTAACAACTGCTGACCTGCTTCTATTTTTAAACGAGTATTTTCTGATTTTAAATTTTTCATAACGTCTAAATAGTATTCTCTAACCGACTTCTCTTGAGAAGCATTAAGATAATTTCCCAAAATGAGCGACAACAGAAGGCAGTTTTGAGAAAAAACAAACTCGAAACCTTCAAATCCTTCTGGTATTGAAAGTAAATATTTTTTCCGATTTAGATTAAAGCTTCCATTTAAAATGTGAGGATTAAAGCCACCTCTTTGTGTGCGATGCTGAGCATGTCTCACACTCAGTACCTTAATATTAAATCGAAAAGATTTGTTAAGTCTTAGTGACATGTGAGATTGCAAAAAATTGTATAGCATTGTTAAAATTCTGTCGGTTACTATTTCAGGGTCAGTGTGAACATTATAATTTCCTGTGTTTAAACCGTGATCAATAGCATCATCTATCACTGTAAAATACATTTGATGATTTAATGCTCGATCATAAAATTGGGACAAATTGTTGATAATCGAGATAAGCGCTTCCCTAAAAATCATCAACAGAGTTATTAGGAGTGGAGGCTGTTTAAATTTTTGTTTTTCAGAAACTGTAATTTCAAATAAGTGATCGTCCAAATAAGTCGTTTCTCTTCTATGTTGAATTTTTTTTATAGTCATTTCTAAATTGTTAGGGTCGTTAAAAATAACTTGACTTTGAGCATAAGGTCCTTCAATGAGTTGATCAACATTAATCGGTTGAGCATTTTCATTTGGGTCAATGAATGATAGAGACGACTCACTGCTAACGCTTACATCGTCGACAGATCTTGATCGAATTCTTTTCCTTTGAGTATTTGAAGTTGATGGCAAGGGATCTTCTGTTTCGGATTCTGCTCCACCAATTTGGACGATAGGAGCTTCATCATTATTTGGAGGTGGGATATTTTCTTCCTCATCATCAGAAAAAATTTCTCGACCTAAGAAATGAATATTTTTATATAGGTTTTGAAGTTTGAAAAAAAAGGGAAACATTTTTCATAAAATTTCCTAATAAAATAAAATAAAATTTATTTACCGAAATAATTATCATAGTTTTCGTCTTCACTATCAGTATCAATTTTTGTTCCAGTGTAAAAATATTCTTCACGATTCATTTTTAATTTTGTTAATTTTTTTTTTCACAAATTTAGCCCTTTAAAAATGGCGACGGTTTGTTATGCCCGACGGTTAATTGTGCGAAAGTAGGCCTACATTGTACTGTACATGATTGTATGCAATGCATTAAAAAATATTTGCAACTTTCTCATAAAAAGTAGTTCAATATTTTTTTTAAAGTAAGTTTCGAACGTAAATTTAATGAATGAAATAGGATACATAAATGTTTTTGAAAAAATATTACCACGTTAAATCATTTTCCTTTTTTTTAAATTTAAAGAAATTTTGTTAAAACTCAATTGTAAAAATCGTTTATTGAATTGGCCCTTTAGTAAAGAGTAATAGTTTTTTTTTTTTGCGTCTGTTTCAACAATCGGGCGCAAGTCTCTTTTTCTCTCTCTTCTCAGGTTTAATGATAAAAAAATTCTCCCCTCCTAGGTATTTTGCTTGTTAGATAAGAATCATTTAAAGCATAGACTAGCAGACATCAGTTGAAAATCAGCTTACAAATAAATCGATAATGTGAGATGTGTAATGTAAAAAAAAATTTAAAACAAAAAAAATTTGAAACTAAAATATTTAATGGCTACCAGAAGTGCGTTTGTTTTTGGAAAAATAAATGAAGAAATAAGTGGTAGTGTTTGGGAACCAGATACTGACATACGAATTGGTGTCTGGGGAATTTGTCTACAAAAAGTTGTTATTAAACTAGCTGAAAACGTTAAAACCGATTTCTGTTTCTGTGTAAAAACAAACTTTGTCGAACAAAATGAGAGAGACAAGCAAGGAAAATTAAAAGTTACAAATACTTGTGTTGGTTTATTTTCTTGCAAAGGATCAGTTGCCGATGAAATAGTTTTAACAAACAGTAACTGTCAATATTTTACTATTACTAGACCAGAAATTGATTTGATAATTTCAATTGACAATCCTTTAACTAAAAAAAAAATTACAACTGAACACGAAATTGGGTGCTATTTTGTTATTAAACGATTACAGTGAAAAAATGAAATAAAAATGAACGATGACAAAAAATTAAGAATTCGAGAATTTATGCTTCAAGAAAAAAGTTTTTTAAAAAGTTTATACATCGGAAACCCTCTTTCTAATCGTACTTCTCTCTCTTTTGCTACAAATTTACAGTTAAATTTGTTGATAAGAGTTTTGAGTTATGTTGTGCGAGGCTACATTCCCATGAAAAAAGTTCATTTTGAAGCTTTAACTAAGAGCAAAAAACGTGGACTTCTACAGTCAAGACTGTCAAATATCAAAAGTCAAAAGGAATTAATCGACGCAGGGAGAGAAGAAAAATTAAAGTTTTTATATAATTTTTTGAGCTCTTATTGTTACATGCTGTACTTTATTTTCAATGAAAAATGAACAAAAAAGAAATGTTCTTATTTAACAGACACTCAAGTAATTGTTTTTTGCCATCGTTTCGACCAAGTTCAACGCCTGGCACAACCTTTCCCTCGCCTGGACTTTCTAATAAAAAAAATTACACAATTTATGTTAAAAGCTATTTCAACACACCTCCGTTGGTTTTTCAAAAAGAAACTAAAGAAGAGATTGGAAAAACTCATTTTGTGCAAGAAGGAAAAGGTCAAGAAGATACTGCTGAGATTTTTGATCCAATTAAAGTCAGCAGAACTTTACTTCAAGCACACGAAGCTAACAATGAAATATCGGAAGTCAACAAAGTTAAAGAAATCTCTGTCCCTGAAGTTAACAAATCGGTCCCTGAAGTTAAGAAATCGGTTCCTGAAGTTGAATTAAAACCAAAAGGATCAGCAAAAAGAAAAACAGAAGTTAAGAACGTCGTCAACAAAAAGTCAAAATTCATGTTTAATTTGATCGATTGAAAATGGACGGGATTGCTCAAGAGGCCAAGACTCAGCCGGTAACTGATTTTAGTTCTCAATTTTTTGATAACTTACCAACTGACCTTAGATACCAGTCAATTGAATATCAAAAGTATAGCCCAATTACTTCTATATCTGAAAATGGAAATATACGATTTTCATTACCAGCTAGAACCGGTCCAGCAGTTTATTTTATAAAGGACATTTTCATGGAGGTAAGAGTCAATCTTCAAAATGAAGACGGAACTAAAATTGTCGACGGAAAAGATGTTAGTGTTGTCAACCTTACTCCACATTCAATGTTTAAAAGAATGTCTATTTCTCTAGACAATGTTTCTGTTCAAAATACTGATAATGATTATTATCACTATAAAGCTTACATTAAAACAATAATTGGAAACTCTAGTGCAGTGAAAACTACACAATTAGGTATGGGAGCTGATAATTTTGCTCCAGATGTACCAGGCCAGTTTGATTCAATGAATAGTGAAAAAAATTATGCCTATGGGAGAAGAAGAGAAGCTTTTGCAAAACAAGAAAAAAGTTCGGCAACTCCTCCAGTAATAAGTTACAAATATTATGGGGACGATGTTACCTATATTGCTATCGTACAACACGATATGGTTTCTTGCGATGTGCCTGTTATTCCAGGAATTGAAGTTAAATTTGAAATGTCTCTCAACCAACACTCTTTTCTTGTTAAAACTTCCGAATCTGGGGCCAAATATAAGTTAAAGCTAAAAGAGTTGTATTTGCATGTTCCCATTGGAATATTGAGTTCTGCACTTTTCAACTCCTTGGAGGCTTCCTTAAGAACAACTCCAGTACTAATGCACTTCACTAGAACAACAGTTAGTGTTGTTGAAATCCCAACTGACTCAACAACTTTCTCTGTTGACACAGTTTTTTCAAGAACTCAGGTCCCTTCCAAAATAATAATCGTTTTCATTGATACAGAAGCCTTTCTAGGAAGTTATTCAAAAAACGGTTATAATTTCAGGAGAAGTTGGACAGGCGAAAGTAGCATTTCAACTCCTCCTCAACCGCCAACACCACAGCCACCGCCTCCTCCTCCGAGTAATTTTACCGAGGATGAATCTGACATTGAAATCTTAAATGCCGAAGAAAGATTAAATGAACTAAGAAATGATTTAATTTTTTGCCGAAATTTAAATCAAAGAAGAAATTCTGCACCACCCTCAATTCTTCAAAGAGTTTTTGGAATCAACAGAGACGATCCAGAGCCAAGACAATTAAATGTGGATAACTTAGCAAGAAAAATTCAAGAACTGGAAGCTTTTCTTGAAAATATCAGAGTGAGAAGAAGGGAAGCAGCCTCTCCTCTCCCAGCACTTCCGCCTCAACCTTCGACAGAAAACTTACAATCAGAAATTACAAATTTCATCAAAGGTACTGTTATGACCTTGAACGGTCACGTCATTGACAGCTTGACTCAATTTAGTGCAACTTCAAGAGAAGACGCTATGAACTTTTGTCGTTTTAAAGTTTTTACAAACTATTACGAAAGTATGTTTTCAAACAACATTGATTACAATGCCTACTTAAATGGAAACTTTATGCTCGCTTATGACCTAAGCACATGTAGCAAATCTAACAATGGTTTTATTGTGCCCTCCATTCGTCTCGGTGACTTAAAATTTTTAGTTGAATTTCATAAACCACTTAAACATAAGGTGACGATGTTAATTTACCAAGAGCATCCAGCATTATTAACTATAAACCATAATAGAAAAGTTACTTCAAGTTATACAAAAATTTAAAAAAAAGCGAAGAAAAAAAAAATAAAAAAGAAGATTAGAAGTCTGTGTTTTTTTTTTACTTTTGTGCGATAAGCGTGTCGGACGATTTAAAAAAAGGCGTTGTTTTTGTTTTCACTCGCCCTCGCTTAAACATTTTGTAAATAAACTCTTCGAGATAAAAAGCTCAAATTTTAAAAATGTTTCGTAAACTATTTTGTGTGATTTTTTTTTTAAACTTTATTAACAATTGTTTTAGTGAAGACCAAAATGTTACTTGCAGTGATGGTCGCACATGTTTTATAATTGAAACTTTTGAAGAACACTGTGAAATATACATTGGAAGTGAGTGCTTTCCTCCTTGCGACCTTAAAAAGTGTTCAATTAAAATTGAAAACAATATCTTTTGTCAAAGATACGATTGCACTTTGCCACCTCCAAAACCCACCTCTGACGTTGTAAAATATACACTTTTGGGCGCTTTTTCATCTTGGTGCTCATCGTGTCTCATTTTCATCTTTTGGAAATGCTTTAAAAAAATTTTCCGAAGAAATATTGTACAAGTGATCAGCATGGATGACGAAACCGGATTATTAAATGAACAATACGTTAGTGAAAGCGAAGGAGATGCTTATAGTCGACCAATAATAAGAGGTCAGTCGACATCAGCTGCTACATCTGCTGATTATTCTCCTTCAGCTCCGACAGCGTTTTCCGATTTCACTCCCCCAATCGGGGGCTCGTCAGCTGTTCAACAACCTCCCTTGCTTACCCAATCGATGGTGAACCTACCAACGGATTCTGGAAGTAGGGATATCGCAACACCAAGATCACAGTCGATGCCGGACGATCTTAAAAGAATCACCACGAGATCGATATCAAAGAAAAAGTTCCAACCTAGCTTAGAGCAAATAGAGGAAAAAACAAAAAAGGTAAACTATTTATTTTTTCTTGGGTCAATTTTTGCAGGCGTTTTTTTTCAGATTTTTTACTGCGACGAAATTTACTGAGACTAAACTTTAAAATATAAATAGGCGTGGCTAATATTTATATCGTCCTAAAATTTGATATTTTTTCTTGGGTCAAATTTCGCAGATATTTTTTAATCAGATTCTACTGCGACAAAATTTTAAAATAAAATATAAATAGGCTTCGCCAATATTTATATCGTCCTAAAAGTTTGTTTAAAATTTGATATTTTTTCTTGGGTCAATTTTCGCAGACATTTTTTCAATCAGATTCTACTGCGACGAAATTTAATTGCGACTTT
>Ga0078972_1015736_pt1 | contig 11475 bp, 11 predicted proteins | sample YelNatPaOPGAMG01_FD_67568 | JGI IMG/M metagenome (GOLD analysis project Ga0078972, IMG submission 67568) | Hot spring thermophilic microbial communities from Obsidian Pool, Yellowstone National Park, USA - OP-RAMG-01 (SPADES assembly) (version 2) | ecosystem: Environmental > Aquatic > Thermal...
TGAATAAGCCATCCCCTACCTTTTCAAAAAGGTGACAGACAAGCTATTCGCTTAGGGCTTGCTCTTTGACAAATAGTTATTAATCCCAAGTTCATTCTAAATCTCTTAAAAAATTGTAAGATTGGTGGGGGGGGTGAAATTTTCAATTTGAATTTAAAAATTTTAAATATTTACTACCATGTCCAAAGTTTTAGGTATTGATTTAGGAACTTCAATTTCAAAAATGGCCTCTCTGGTTCACGGAGAGCCAAAATGTTTAGAGTCAAGAGAGGGATCAATTTTAATTCCCTCAATTGTCGCTTTAACAAAAAATGGAGAAAGATTAATTGGAGAGTTGGCAAAAAGGCAAGCAGTGACTAACCCGAAAAACACCATTTTTGAAGTGAAAAGATTTATTGGAAGAAAATACGATGATCCGGAAATTCAAAAAGAGATTAAAAATCTTCCTTATGAGACAAGAAAAGCAGAAGATGGAACAGTAGAAGTTAAAATGGGAGACAGATGGTATTCGCCGATTGAAATTTCTTCAATGATTTTACAGAAAATTAAAATTGATGCCGAAGATAAATTAGGCGAGAAAATAGAAAATGTTGTTATTACCTGTCCAGCTAATTTTGATGACTCTCAAAGAAAAGCAACAAAAACAGCAGGAGAAATTGCCGGTTTTAAAGTTTTAAGAATTATTAATGAACCAACAGCCGCTGCTTTGGCTTATGGTTTGGGTAAAAAACAACCGCAGAAAGTTTTAGTTTATGATTTTGGAGGCGGGACTTTTGATGTCACGATTTTGGAAGTGGCGCCAGAAACAGTTGAGGTTTTGGCTACTGGCGGTGAGGCTCATTTAGGGGGAAAAGATTTTGATCAAAAACTTATTAACTATATTGTTGAAGAATTTAAAAAAGAACAGAACTTTGATTTAACAAAAGATCCTTTGGCTTTGCAAAGAGTTAAAGAAGCAGCAGAAAAAGCAAAAATTGAACTCTCTTCTACAATAGAAACTGAAATCAATCTTCCTTATATCACTGCTGACCAAACAGGGCCAAAGCATTTATATTATAAAATTACCAGAGCCCAATTTGAGAACTTAACAAAAGATTTAGTTGAGAAATCTATAAAGAGAGTAGAAGAAACTTTAAAAGAATCAAAATTAACTAAAGAACAGATTGATGAGGTGGTTTTGGTTGGCGGAACTACTTTAATTCCTTTGGTTCGAAATGCTGTCAAAGATTTTTTTGGCAAAGAACCAAATAAATCAATCAACCCAGAAGAAATTGTGGCAATAGGCGCCGCAATTGAAGCGGAAATTATTACTGCCTCCCAAGAAAAAAGAGTCCCAGAGGGAGAAATTAAAAATGTTTTGCTTTTAGATGTTTTGCCATTGTCTTTAGGAATAGAAACATTAGGAGGGATTAATACCATCATGATTCCAAAAAATACCACTATTCCTGTTTCTAAAACTCAAATCTTTTCAACAGCCGCTGATAACCAAACTTCAGTTGAAATTAATGTTTTACAAGGAGAAAGACCAATGGCTTCAGATTGTCGTTCTTTGGGAAGATTTATTTTAGATGGCATTCCACCAGCGCCGCGAGGCATTCCCCAAATTGAGGTAACTTTTGATATTGATGCTAATGGCATTTTATCGGTTACGGCAAAAGATAAAGCAACTGGAAAATCACAATCAGTAAAAATTGAAGGTTCAAGCGGTTTATCAAAAGAAGAAATAGAGAGGCTTAAAAAAGAAGCAGAAATGTATGCTGAAGAAGATAGAAAAAAGAAAGAATTAGTAGAAATTAAAAATAATGCTGAAAATTTAATTTATACTGCTGAAAAAACTTTAAATGAATCAAAAGATAAAATATCAGAAGATTTAAGAAATAGAATTGAAGAAAAAATTAAGGAATTAAAGGAAATCAAAGAAAAGGGAACGAAAGAAGAAATTGAGACAAAAATTAAAGAATTCTCTCAAGTTTTACAGCAAATCGGAGAAGAATTATATAGAAACAAAGGGGGCTCTTCAGAAAATCAAGAATCTCAAAAAGAGGGCGAAAACAACAAAGACGAGAACCCGAAAGACGCTGACTATGAAGAAAAATAAAAATTTGGTATAATGGAGTAAACCAAAACTCAATGCCAGAAACAAAAAAAGAAAGCGACCTTTATCGCGTCTACAAATTGGCCCAGCAAGATATTCAGGGTTTTTTAAGGACTATTCTTTTAATTATCGCCAACTTTTCAGTTTTTTCTTTAGCCAGCCTTTTTTCTTTAAACACTATTAAAAGTTTTTCTATAAACAACTTAATTTTTTGTTTGTTATTTTGGTTTTTAGGATTTTCATTTCTTGTTATTTTTGCCTTGTCTAGTAGATTAAAACACCTTTTTGTCGGTTTAATTATTTTTTCTTTGGCTTTTTTTGTTCCCAATCTTCTTTTAAAACAGTGGTTTTCTCTTTACTGGTATTTGCTTTTAGTTGTTTTTGCCCTTCTAGTTGTTTCTTCTTTAGAAATGAGAACTGAGGCAAATAATTTAATAAGTTTAAATTGGCCAAGGATTGTTAAAAAAGGTTCTATTTTGCTCTCCTGGGTTTTTATAATTTTAATGATCTATTTTGTTTATTTAGCTAACTATAATTTAAATAAAGATTTCAAAAGCACAGTTTCTTCAGTTTTTGATTTTATTTTGGCTCAATCTTTAAAATTGGTCCCAAATTCTTCTTATCCTTTGAATGGCACAGTTGATGATTTTTTAAAAAATGTCATTTTAAAACAAAATGAGATTAATATTGACAAAACATTAAAAGGAAAAATAGAAGAACAATTACTTAAAGAATCAAGGGACAATATTTCAAAAATGATAGGCCTGAATTTAAAAGGAGATGAAAAAATAAGCCAAGTTTTAGTAGATACTTTATACAGCAAGTGGCAAACATTTAATAAATCTATCAAAATAGGAATTTACTTTTTAATTTTTCTTATTCTTTTATCAATTGTTAGTTTATTAAATGTTGTTTTTTCTTTTATCTTAATAACTATTAGCTGGATATTGAAAGAAATTTTAATTACTATTAAATTTATCAAAAAAGAAAGCAAAGGAATTGAAAAAGAAATTATAAGTCTTGAGTAGCAATTATGAAAGATTATTACGAAATTTTAGGAGTTAGTAAAAACGCCTCTCAGGAAGAAATTAAGAAGGCGTTTTATAAATTGGCCCACAAATATCACCCAGACAAAGGAGGAGATGCGGAAAAGTTTAAAGAAATAAATGAAGCTTATCAGGTTTTATCAGATCCAGAGAAAAGAGCCCAATATGATAAATTTGGAAGAGTTTTTGAAGGAGTCGGGGCAACGCCAGGGGCTGAAGGTTTTTCTGGTTTTGACTGGTCTTCTTTTGATTTTGAGGAGCCGTTTGGTTTTAATTTTTCTGGTTTTAATAAAGATTTTGATTTTTCAGATATTTTTTCTGATTTTTTTGGTGGCGAAAGAAGAGCGCAAGATAAAGAAAACGCCGCTAAGGGACGAGATTTAGAAGTGAGTTTAGAATTAACTTTAGAAGAAGCAGCTTTTGGCACAAAAAAAGAGGTATCTTTTAAAACTTATGTTACTTGCGAGCATTGTAAAGGAAAAGGTTATGAGCCAGATTCAAAATTAAAAACTTGTCCTTTATGCAAAGGAGAGGGAGTTATTCGTGAATCAAAAAGAACTATTTTTGGAGTCTTTACTCAGATAACCGATTGTCCAAAATGTAAAGGTAGAGGAAAGGTACCAGAAAAACCTTGTCATGTTTGCGGCGGCGACGGCAGGCTTTATAGTAAAAAGAGTTTAATGATAGATATTCCTCAAGGAGTGAGAAATAATGAAACAATCAGAATTAAAGGAGAAGGAGAGGCGGGGATTTTTAATGGCCCCAGTGGCGATTTATATGTAAAAATTAAAATCCTACCCCATAAAGTTTTCGAAAGAAGAAATGATGATTTGTTGATGAATTTAAAAATTTCTTTTCCAGATGCAGCCCTGGGAAAAGAAGTAGAAATAGAGACTTTAGATAAAAAGAAAATTATTTTAAAAATTCCTCCAGGCACTGACTCAGGAGAAATATTTAGAATTAGGGGAAAGGGAATTAAACACTTTAACCGAAGCGGCAGTGGCGATTTGTTTATTAAAATAAAAGTAGAAACTCCCAAAAACATTTCAAAAAAAGCCAAAGAATTATTAGAGGAATTAAAAAAAGAAACAAAAGAATAAAAATCCAAATTCAAAAATGGAATTTAGAATTTAGAATCTGGAATTTAGAATTTGAAATACTACTGTCATTATAAGCGAAGCGAAACAATCTTATCTAATATAATGTCAAAAGTCAAAAGTCAAAAGTCAAAATTAAAATTCAAAAGTCAAAAGTTAAAGGTAATTTATTTAATTGAAAATTGGATAATTTTACCCCCACCTTTTAAAAAGATGGGGGCAAGAAAGTCAAAAGTACAAGTCAAAAGTTAAAAGTAATTCATTTAATTGAAAATTGAATCATTGAAAATTTATTGAAAATTGAAAATTGATAATTGAAAATTTATTAGTTATTGGTTATTAAAATTTGGGATTTTTTAATCTTGCTATCTTACCTTTAAACTTTAAAAAATTAATATGTCTATTATCCTCTATTTTTTAATAATTTTAATATTAATTGCCTTGATAGTATTGATATTTTTATTTCTTAAAGAAAGAAGCAATAAAAAAGAATCAAAAGAAGACCAATCTTTATTAATGCTTCAAAATCAAATACAGGAAATTATTAGAACGCTTGATATGAAAATGTCTGAAACTAATAAAAACATTCAGGATCAGTTTTCAAAAAATATTGAAATTATTAAGGATATTACTGAAAGATTAACCAAGTTAGATGAAACCAATAAACAGGTAATTAATTTTACTGAACAGTTAAAGAAATTAGAGGAAGTTTTAACTAACCCAAAACAGAGAGGGGTTTTGGGCGAATATTATTTAGAAACAGTTTTAAAAAATGTTTTACCGCCAGGAACTTTTGAAATGCAATATCAATTTAAAGACGGTACCAAAGTTGATGCGGTAATTTTTGTAAAAGATAAAATTATTCCAATTGATTCTAAATTCTCTTTGGAAAATTATAATCGCTTGCTTGAAACTACTTCGGAAGTCGAGAGGAAAAAATTAGAAGAAGCTTTTAGAAACGATGTAAAAACAAGAATTGATGAGACTTCAAAATATATTAGGCCCAATGAAAATACAATGGAATTTGCTTTTATGTTTATTCCTTCTGAGGCAATTTATTATGATTTGTTAGTAAATAAAATTGGGGCAATTAAAACTACCACTCGAGATTTAATTGAATACGCGATGGGAGAAAAAAAAGTAATAATAGTTTCTCCAACTTCATTTTTGGCTTATCTTCAAACAGTGCTTCAAGGACTGAAGGCATTAGAAATAGAAGAATCGGCAAAAGAAATTAAAAAAAGAGTAGAGGAATTGGGAAGACATTTAATGAACTATGAAACTTATATGAAAAAATTAGGCACTCATTTATCAACTACTGTTAATATGTATAACTCTGCTTATAAAGAATTAAAGAAAGTTGATAAAGATGTCTATAAAATTTCAGGAAAGAAAATCGAAGTAGAACCATTAGAAATAGAATCGCCAAATGAAGAGGAAGAGGAGTTTGAAGAATAAAATTATTTAAATAAGTTATATTAAAAACTGGCTTTTGCCAGTTTTTAAGTGATCAAAGAAAAAATGGTTATTTTTAAAAAGAGTAAATTTTTTTAAAAAACATTTGACAAAGAAAATTTTCTGAGTAAAATATATATTTAGCACTCTTGGTCGAGGAGTGCCAAAAGTTAGTTATTGTTTTAAAGTTATAATAATTAAAAACTATGAATATTAAGCCTTTGGCTAATCATATTTTCGTTGAGCCAATTAAAGAAGAAAAAACCTCTAAATCAGGGATTGTTATTCCTGATACTGCCGAAGAAAAACCTATGATGGGAAAAGTGATTGCTGTTGGCGAAGGAAAAATAACTGATGAAGGAAAAGTTATTCCAATGAAAGTAAAAGTAGGAGATAAAGTTTTATTTACCAAATATGCGCCAACAGAAATAAAGATTGATGAGAAAGAATATTATGTGATAAGAGAAGATGATGTAATGGCGATTATTGAATAACAAATTTTTACCTATCCACATCTGATAAAATTTTATAAAATTAAAGCTGGATAGGTAAATTGACTGAATTTTATTAATTTTTAAATTTAATAATTAAAATACTATGGCTAAAAATATAATTTTTAATGATTTAGCTCGGCAAGCCCTTAAAAAAGGGGTTGATAAAGTGGCAAATGCCGTAAAAGTGACATTAGGGCCACGGGGTTCTAATGTTGTTTTAGATAAAGGTTTTGGTTCTCCAACAATTACCAATGATGGAGTAACAATTGCTAAAGAAATAGAATTAGAAGACAAATTAGAAAATTTGGGCGCTGAATTAGTAAAAGAAGCAGCAGATAAAACTAATGATGTGGCAGGAGATGGGACAACGACTGCCATTATTTTGGCTTCTTCAATTATTAATAATGGCTTAAAGTATCTAACAGCTGGAGCCAATCCTTTAAGTTTGCAAAGAGGAGTAAATAAAGCTTCAAAAACAATTATTGAAGAACTAAAAAAGATTTCTCATAAAGTAGAAACTCATGAGGATATCGTCAATGTAGCAACAATTTCTTCTCGTGATCCAGAAATAGGAAATTTGATAGCCGAAGTAATCAAAGAAGTTGGAAAAGATGGAGTTGTGACTGTTGAAGAATCAAAAACTTTGGGGCTATCAAAAGAAATTGTAAAAGGATTGCAATTTGATAGAGGATATGTTTCGCCATATATGATTACTAATCCTGAAAAAATGGAAGCAGTTTTAGAAGATCCTTATATTATCATTACTGATAATAAAATTTCTTCTATTCAAGATATTTTGCCTTTACTTGATAAAATATTACAGACTGGTAAAAAAGATATTTTAATTATTGCTGATGATGTTACAGGAGAGGCATTGGCGACATTGGTGGTAAATAAAATTAGAGGAATTTTAAATGTTGTCGCGGTAAAGGCACCAGGATTTGGTGATAGAAGAAAAGAATTATTAGGAGATATTGCCATTGTTACTGGTGGAAAAGTTATTTCTGAGGAATTGGGATTAAAATTAGATAAAGTAAATATAGAAGATTTGGGAGAGGCGAGAAGAATAGTGGTAGATAAAGATAAAACAACAATTGTTGAAGGAAAAGGAGATAAAGATGAAATAGAAAAAAGAATTAAACAAATTAAAAAAGAATTAGAAATTACTGAATCTGATTTTGATAAAGAAAAGTTACAGGAAAGATTGGCAAAACTTTCAGGAGGGGTGGCAGTTATTAAAGTTGGGGCGCCAACCGAAGTTGAACAAAAAGAAAAACAGCATCGGGTTGACGATGCGGTGAGAGCTACTAAAGCTGCTTTAGAAGAAGGAATTGTTCCTGGTGGCGGTGTGGCTTTATTAAGGGCGCTTCAAAGCTTAAAAGATTTGAAAGTATCAGAAGAAGATGAAAAATTGGGAGTAGAAATAGTAAAAAAAGCATTAGAAGAACCTTTAAAGCAAATTGCTATTAATGCTGGTTTAAATGGAGATGTGATATTAGAAGAAGTAAAAAGAAGAAATGGCAACGAAGGATTTAATGCTCAAACTTTAGAATTTACTGATATGTTTAAAGCAGGCATTGTTGACCCAACTAAAGTTACCCGTTCTGCTTTAGAGAATGCGGTTTCAGTTGCTGGAATGTTTTTAACAACAAGAGCAGTAGTTTATGAAATACCAGAGAAAAAAGAAGAGGGCCATCAACACGAACCGCTTTCTGAAGAATACTAATTGAAATAATAAAACTTCTGGCATTTGCCAGAAGTTTTTGATATAATAAACTTGTAGAGGTCGAACCTTTTTGCCTTTTTGGCAAAAAGGGATAAAAATTTAAATTAATAAAAAATATGACAATTCTTTTAATAATTTTAGTTATTTTAGGCGTTTTTATCATTGGAACCTATAATTCTTTAATAAAGGGCAAAATTAGAATAAAAGAAGCGTGGGCTGATATTGATGTTCAATTAAAAAGAAGATATGATTTAATTCCGAATATTGTTGAAACTGTTAAAGGTTATGCTTCTCATGAAAAAGAACTTTTTGAAAAAGTCGCAGAATTAAGAACAAGAGCAATGGGCGCTAAGATGGGTAAAGAAAAATTTGAGGCAGAAAATCAATTAAGTGAAACTTTAAAAACTCTTTTTGCCGTTGTGGAAAATTATCCAGAACTTAAAGCCAATCAGAACTTTTTGGATCTTCAAAGAGAGTTAGTTGATACTGAAGATAAAATTCAGGCAGCTCGAAGATTTTATAATGGAGTGGTAAGAGACTACAATATAATGAGGTTAGTTTTTCCCAGAAACATTATTGCTTCTCTTTTTGGATTTAAAGAAGAGCCACTTTTTGAAATAAAAGAAGAAATTGAAAGAGAAGCCCCAAAAGTTAAATTTTAAGATTTTTTACTCTCACCCAAAACAAATTTTTTATTTTTTATTTGATTTGTACTTTTGACTTTCTTGCCCCCATCCCCCATCTTTTTTAAAAGGTGGGGGATGGGGGGGTGGGGGTGAAAATTTTGAATTTTTATTTTTGAATTTTTATTTCTATGACTCTTTACACCCAAATCGATTCTAATATTAGAAAGACTTGGATTTATATTAGCCTTTTTTTAATTTTTATCATTTTTTTAGGCTGGATTTTTAGTGAGCTTTATGAGAATTATTGGATTCTCGTAATAGCAGTTATTTTAGCCTCTTTTCAAAGTATTTTAAGCTATTGGTATTCTGATAAAATCATTTTAGGGATGTATGGAGCTAAAGAAATTAAAAAAGAAGACAATCCAGAACTTTATCTTATCGTAGAGAATCTTTCTATCACTGCCGGTCTACCAATGCCAAAAGTTTATATCATCAATGACCCTTCTCCTAATGCTTTTGCCACAGGCAGAGACCCGCAGCATGCGGCGATTTGTGTGACTTCAGGGTTATTAGAAAAATTGGAGAAAGTTGAATTAGAAGGGGTAATTGCTCATGAATTATCTCATATTGGGAATCGTGATATTTTACTTTCTTCAGTAATAGTGATTTTGGCTGGGGTGGTTACTCTTTTAGCTCGTTGGTTTTTAAGAGGGGGTTTTCCTCGTTCGGATAACCGTAAAGAAAAAGGAGAAGCTGGTTTAATTTTACTCATTTTAGGAATTTTATTTGCAATTTTAGCGCCGCTTTTTGCCACTTTATTAAGATTAGCAATTTCAAGAAAAAGAGAATTTTTGGCAGATTCTACTGGCGCCTTACTTACCCGTTATCCTGAGGGATTAGCGCGGGCTTTGGAAAAAATAGCTTTAGATCCTCAACCTTTAAAAAATACCAATGAAGCGACTGCTCATTTGTTTATTTCAGATCCTTTAAAAAAACAAAAGAAAATAAGTTGGTTTACTAAATTATGGATGACCCACCCGCCAGTTGAAGAAAGAATTAAGGCTTTAAGAGAAATGAGTTATTAGTTTTGATTTCAAAAGAAATTTGGTAAAATAGTTATATTAAAAATTGGTCGATAAATTTAAAAATAATAAAAATAAAATAAATTTATGGCAGAAGAAGAAAAAAATACCCCAGAAAATAAACCAAGAGAGAGCAAAGGAGCTTCTTCTATTGATGAGAACAAGCTTTTTGGAATTTTAAGTTATATCTCTTTTCTTTGTTTAATTCCTTTGTTTGTAAAGAAAGACAACGAATTTGTTTATTTTCACGCAAAACAAGGATTAGTTTTGTTTATTTTGGAAATCGCGGTTTATATTTTAAATAGAATAGTAAGCGGATTTTTATTTATCTCAATTTTTACTTTAGGAATTTTACAGGTTTGGGGATTAATAATGACATTAGTAAATCTTGGATTATTTGTTTTGGCAATTTTGGGAATAGTAAATGTTATTCAAAATCAGAAAAAAGAACTTCCTCTTATTGGTAAATACGCTGAAAAGATAAAAATTTAGCTAATGAGTCCCTTATTTTAGAATAAGGGACTTTTTGGAGGGGTCGCATAGTCCTGCCTGCCGGTAGGCAGGGGTCTAGTGCTGATGGTCAGGGGCCCAGCTGTTGGCAGGCAGGATATGTCGAGTTAGAAATATGTACTTTGTTTATGTTTTAAAAAGCTTAAAGGATGGAAATCTCTATATTGGCAGAACAAAGAATTTTGAAAGAAGATTCAAAGAACATAATTATGGCAGAGTCCAATCCACAAAATCCCGAAGACCCTTTATACTTTTGGAAAAGATAGAAGTTTCTTCTGAAGAAGAATCAATTAAACTTGAGTTAAAATATAAAGAGGGATATAAACGAGAGGAAATTAAAAGGAAATACGGAGGGGTCGCATAGTCCTGCCTGCCGGCAGGCAGGGGTCTAGTGCCGATAGGCAAGATCATAGCTCGAGTTAGGGGGATTAAAAAATATGGAGGGGTCGCATAGTGGTCTAGTGCGGTTGCTTGGAGAGCAACTGTGTCCTTCGGGGCACCGTGGGTTCGAATCCCACCCCCTCCGCCCCTCACGTGAAAAGCTTTGGAGGCGATGTACTCTAATAAAATCTTTTCTTTATAAATCATAAATCAATTTCTAATAAAAGATTTTTTGTCTTCTTAAAATGTAAAGAAACAATTTAGAAAGATTAAAAGATTTCATAGTGAGTGGCCATTCTGTCATCTTCTCTTACAAAAGAGTGGCCATTAGTAGAATTTGGTATTTCAAAAAATGAACTATTAGAGAACAAAATTCATTATGGAAAACAAAAATTTATCACAAAAAAATATTACCCTTTTCGATCTTAATGTCAAAAAAGAAGATAAATTTTTTAATAAAATAGACAGAAATCTATTAGATAAAATTTTGAATAAATATTTTATTAAAGATATGAACGATTGGAAGGGCGTTAATGCTGATTTAATAATTACTGATCCACCTTTTGGAATAGAATTTAGTGGGAAAAATGGGAATTATCATAGAAACGTAAAAAATGTTGTTGATGGATATGTAGAGTGGAAAGCTTCTGAATATGGAGAAAAAATTCAACAACTCTTAGAGTGTATAAAAAATAATTTAAAAAATAATGGACAAGCATTAATTTTTTCTGGCTGGAATAATAGTTATATTATTCACGAAAGAATTATAAAATTTAAAGGTCTTACTTTGCGGGGGAAAATGTATTGGACATATAACTTTGCTCCTGTTTGTAGAACAAAACCTTCTCATAATGTGTATGAAATTTATTGGGTAACGAAAGGAGAAAAATGGACATACCATAATAGATGTTCGACTCACCACTGTCAAAATGGAGAACCGAATCTTTCAACCTTAAATTTTAA
>Ga0078972_1015738_pt1 | contig 11471 bp, 7 predicted proteins | sample YelNatPaOPGAMG01_FD_67568 | JGI IMG/M metagenome (GOLD analysis project Ga0078972, IMG submission 67568) | Hot spring thermophilic microbial communities from Obsidian Pool, Yellowstone National Park, USA - OP-RAMG-01 (SPADES assembly) (version 2) | ecosystem: Environmental > Aquatic > Thermal...
CTCCAGCTGCAGACGAGCGACGACGCCAGCCGCTTCCTGGAGGTGAACGACAGCGCCTGTCGCCTGCTCGGCTACAGCCGGGAAGAACTCCTGGCTCTGCCGCCCGCCGAGCTGGACGACTCCTTGGTGCGCCTGGCCACGGAGGGCGCCTCGGGGCTCGCCGGCCAGAGTAGTGCCACCCTTTCCGGCAACATGCGCGCCAAGGATGGCAGCCCGAGGCCTGTGGAGACCAGCATTCACTGGTTCGAACTCGAGGGCAGGCCGGTCGCCCTGGCCATTGCGCGCGACATCAGCGAACGCCTGGCTGCCGAGCAGCAATTGCACATCCAGGGTTGGGCCATCCGCTCGGCGAGCAGTGCCATCGCCATGGCCGACCTCAACGGGCGGCTGACCATGGCTAACCCATCCTGCCTCCGGCTCTGGGGCTTCAAGGACGAGCAGGAGGCGATCGGCCTGCCAGCCGAGTACCTCTGGCAGGACCGGCGCAAGGCCTTTGAGGCCTTCCGGCAGTTGCTCGAGCATGGTGCTTTCACGGGCGAAGTGCTGGCCAAACGCCGCGATGGCAGCACCTTCCAGGCCGAGATGGCCGCCAGCGTCGTCCGCGACGAGGATGGCCGCCCCATCTGCCTGATGGCCTCGGTGCTGGATGTGACGGAGCGGGTACAGGCGCTGGAAGCGGCGCGTCAGGCCGAGGCCGCCGCACGGCAAGCCGAAGGTGCGGCGCGCCAGGCTGAGGCCGCGCTGCGCCAGATGAGCGAGGAGTTGCAGGCGATCATCCAGGCCTCGCCGGTCGCCATCTTCACCCTGGACAGCGAGCAACGCCTGCTCACCTGGAACGCTGCCGCCGAGCGCATCTTCGGCTGGGCCAGCGACGAGATCATCGGCCAGCCCGTGCCTCTGGTGCCACCCGATGGGCGCCGGGATTTCGCCGCAAGCTGGGCCAAAGCGACGGCCGGCGCCACCCTCGGCCCCTATGAAGTGAGGGCACTGCGCAAGGACGGCACGCCGATAGACATCAGCGTTTCCATGGCGCCGGCGTCGGCCAGCCACACCGGCCAGGCGAGCGTCCTCATCGTTGCTGCCGACATCAGCGAGCACAAGCGGCTGGAGCAACAGTTCATCCAGGCCCAGAAGATGGAGACGGTCGGCCAGTTGGCGGGCGGCATCGCCCACGACTTCAACAACCTGCTCACGGCGATCACCGGCCACGCCTACTTCGCCCTGAACGCCCTGCCCGCTGATGACCCTATCCGGGCCGACATGGAGCAGGTGCTCAAGGCGGCGAAGCGAGCGGCCGAGTTGACCCGCCAGCTGCTCACTTTCTCTCGCCGGCAGGTGATGCAGCCCACGCTGCTGAACCTGAGCGACCTGGTGGCCGATCTGGAGCAGATGCTCCACCGGCTGATCCCGGAGCAGATCGAACTGGTGGCGCAGACGGAGGCCGCGCCGTGGCTGGTCAAGGCCGACCCCAGCCAAATCCAGCAGGCCCTGGCCAACCTGACAGTCAATGCCCGCGACGCCATCATCGCCAAAGGCGGGCCGGGTGCCAAGGGGCGCATCGTTATCGAGACGAAGAACATCGTCATTGACGAGGACTATAGCAACCGCCAGATGCGCCTGTCCCCGGGCGAGTACGTGCGCCTCTCCGTCAGCGATACCGGCATCGGCATGCCGCCGCAGGTGTTGCAGCACGCCTTCGAGCCCTTCTTCACCACCAAGGACGTGGGCCAGGGGAGCGGCCTTGGCCTGGCCACCGTGTACGGCATCGTCAAGGACCACCAGGGCGACATTTGCATCTACAGCGAGCCAGGCCAGGGCACCGTCTTCCATATCTATCTGCCGCGCGCCAGGGAGACGGAGGGGCAGCTGCCACCAGCACCGAGCAACCCCATGCCCGAAGGCGCCGAGACGGTCCTGCTGGCGGAGGATGAGAGCGCCGTGCGCGTGGTGATGCAGCGCACGCTGGAGCGCCTCGGCTACAAAGTGCTGCCGGCTGAGGATGGCGCCGCCGCCCTGCGAGCAGCCGAAGCCTACAAAGGCGAGATCCATCTCCTGCTCAGCGACATGGTCATGCCCAACATGACCGGCCCGGAACTGGCCGAGCGGCTGAAGGCATCGCGGCCCGCGCTGAAGGTGCTGTTCAGTTCCGGCTACCCGAGCGACACAATGGGCGGCAACGGGCCGCTGCAGGTGGGCGCCAACTTCCTGCAGAAGCCGTTCACCGGCTCCGCCCTGGCCCTCAAGGTGCGTGAAGTTCTCGACGCCCCCATGGCCGCAGCCCCGGCAGAGCACGGGCGGGACACAGATGAGCAGTGAAGAGCACGGTGTAGTATATAGCCCCTTGTGGGCGTCGTCAGGCGGGGCGGCAACGACGGGAATGTGTCAGCTCCGCTGACCCAGCGCCTATACTACGTCGTATGACGCTGGATGGCGTGTCGTGTGTACCGCACAGCACGCCGAAGGTCGCGGCGCCATGAGCTGGTCGGCGTAGTGAGCCCCGCTACGCGAACTCGTACTGGTCAACGTCGCAGACGGGCACGTAGCCGATTCGCGGGTAGATGCGGTTGGGAGTAGGGTTGTTGAGATCAGTGTAGAGAAAGCAGAAGCGGCGCCCCTGGTCCAGCATCAACTGGCTCAGTGCGGCGACGCAGGCGCTGGCATAGCCGCGCCGGCGCAATTCGGGCGGCGTGTAGACGGCGGCAATGCGCACGCCGTTGGCTGTGGGGCTGCTCCAGGCTGCCATAGAGGCCGGCTGCCCGTCTTCCCATATGTACATGCCGCCTGTGACGAAGCGGAGGAAGCGGTCCACGTCTGGGGCAGGGTCTTCGTTCGTGCCCACCGCCTCCCACGTGAAAGCGCGGAACCAGGAGAGGAGCAGTGGGCGGTCGTCTGGGGTGGCGGGGCGCAAGTGGCCGGGCACGCCCTCAGGCGGCACGCTCCGCTCCAGTTTGTAGATGCGCTGCGGCATCGTGAGGCGGAAGCTCTGGCCGGTACGCGCCTGCCATTCGCGCGCGAAGGCGGCCACCACCTGCTTTGGGCCGCTGGCGCCAGGCAGCACGCCATAGGCAGCGAGCATATCGCCGGCGATCAGTGCGACGGGTGCAACGGTCTCCATGCCGGAGAGAAGGGCATTGTGCGGCGGTGTGCGCATGGCAACGGCCACGGTGGCGCCGCCATCCTCGACCGTGGCCAGGTAGGGCGGCCCCTCGTACCGATTGGGGTCGGCCTGGAGAGAACCGGCGATGCCCAGCATGAGGTTGTGCTCGGCTTCGCGCGCCATCAGGAAGGGGCGTGCACTGACAAGAAACCGGTCGAGGCGGTCGAAGCGAGTCAGATGCATGGGTACCTCCGTGGGCGCAACATGCAGGGCACAGGGTGGGTGGCCTGGGTGCCAACACAGCTGTCCTCTCCGCTGCGGGAGCGGATAAGGGCCGGGTAGTTGGCGCTCGGCTGACGGCTGCCCTGGGCATACGAGACTGATGATAATGGGGCTTGCGTATTTGTGTCCATTGCACTATAATATTGAAACTTGTGGCATTCCGCCTGGCCCAACATAAAGCGGCTAGGTTGGCAGACGAACAGGCTCGCGCGCAGTCCTCTATCCTACCCCTGAAAGTGCGCCGGCGGATTGAGCAAGTAATTCCTCAGTGGAGCTAGTATAAGTACTATGCAAGACAAGACCCTGACCTGCCGCGACTGTGGAGCCGAGTTCGTATTCACTGCCAGCGAGCAAGAGTTCTTCGCCCAGAAGGGCTTCACCAATGAGCCCAGCCGTTGCCCCAAATGCCGTGCCGCCCGCCGCGCTAGCCGTGGCGAGGGCTCCTATAGCTCTGGTGGCTCAACCCGCCAGATGTATCCCGCCGTTTGCTCCGCTTGCGGTAAGCAGACTATGGTTCCATTCCAGCCGCGCGCAGATCGCCCCGTTTACTGCTCCGACTGCTACGCCACCCACCGCTCCACAAGCGGCGGCGGCTACAGCGGCGGTGGTAGCCGTGGCGGCAGCCGCGGCGGCGACCGTTACTCCAACGGTGGCGGGCGCGATCGCTGGTAAGCCAGCGACAGGGTAGCCGGCCCACGCGAGCCAGCCGGCATATCCCAGGACAAAACGGAGGGTGGTGTGAACCACCCTCTTTTCGTTGCCTCACCTGCCGCCATACGCGGCCCAGGAGGAGAGCATGAGCGAGGAACAGACGATTCTGGAGGGCCATCTCTCCGTTGCCGCCGCACTCGTCGGGCGGAGCCGTGCTGTGCACGCCATCTACATCCGCCAGGACCGCACCGACCAGGAGACTGCCCGCCTGCAGCGCCTGGCGCGCGGCTCCGGCGTCCCTCTGCAACGCCTCCCGCCCGAGCGCATCGAGGAACTGGCGAGCGGCGGCACTCACGGCGGCGTCATCGCCGTCGTCGGGCCGCGGCGCTTCCAGGAGGTCGAGGCTCTCCTGCCCCGTGACCCGGGCAAGGCCCCCTTCCTGGCCATGCTCGACGGTGTGGAGGACCCCTTCAACTTCGGCCAGTGCATCCGCGCCCTCTACGCCGCAGGGGCGGATGGCCTCATCATCCCGCCGCGCAACTGGATGACGGCGGCGGCTGTCGTCGGGCGCGCCTCAGCCGGCACGAGCGAACTCATGCCGACCGCCGTCGCAACGGCCGCGGAAGCGGCGGAGTTGCTGCGCGCCCATGGGCTGCTCGTCGCCTGCAGCGCCAGCCACAGCGGCGCCGTGAATCTCTTCCAGGCCGACCTGCGCCGCCCTCTCTTCCTGGTCATCGGTGGCGAGCGGCGTGGCGTCACCCGCTCCTTCCTGGACCAGGCCGACCTCATCCTGCGCATCCCCTACGGCCGCCAACTGGACATCTCCCTGGGCACAACCGCCGCTACCGCCGTCCTCGCTTTCGAGGTGATGCGCCAGCGCCAGCAGGCCCTGACCAGCGCTGGCTGAGGCGGGGCGGCCTTGCTTGCGGAATGGCCGCCTTTCTGCTAGCCTTTTCCTCACCTTCCCCATTGGCGACCCTGGCGCGTCGCATCCTGGCAGTGATTGCCAGCGACGTTGGCCGGGGTTTTCGTTTTCCTCCGGCATAGCGGCAGGCAGCATCACCACGGGAGGGTCCAACGGCCCATCGGGCTGATAGCGAGGCTGAGAGCATGTCTCCTGAAGACTGGCTTGCCGATAGCGCTCCGGCTGGCGAGCCCAGGCGCGTTCCCTCGGGCTGCGCCACCGGTGGCATCCTGGATCAGGCCGGCCGGCCCATCCCCGGCCAGATGATTGCCAACCTGATGGCGGCCATGCACGAACGCAGCAACGGCCTGGGCGGCGGGTTCGCCGGCTATGGCATCTACCCCGAGATGGCCCAGTGCTATGCCCTGCACGTCATGTACGACCGCGATGATCACCGCCAGCCCGTCGAGCAACTGCTTGGCAACACCACCTTCCTGGTGCGCAGCGAGCGCATCTACACCCGGCCGACGCGCGGCATCGGCCTGGCGCCGGACATGTGGCGCTACTTCCTGCAGGTGCCGCCCTCCAACCTCGGCACCCTCAGCGAGGAGGACTACGTCGTCCGCCTGGTGATGCGCATCAACCAGGAACTGCACGGCGCCTGGGTCGTCTCCTGCGGCAAGAACCTGGGCGTGTTCAAAGGTGTGGGTTATCCGGAGGACATCGCCAACTTCTTCCGCCTGGACGAGTACAAGGCGTATCAGTGGGTCGGTCATGGCCGCTTCCCCACCAACACCGTCGCCTGGTGGGGTGGCGCCCACCCCTTCAGCCTCCTGGGCTGGACGGTGGTGCACAACGGCGAGATCTCGTCCTATGGCATCAACCGCCGCTATGTCGAGATGTACGGCTACAAGTGCACCCTCAAGACCGACACCGAGGTGCTCGTCTACCTGGTGGACCTCATCATCCGCCGCCAACGCCTGCCCTGGCAGGCGCTGTACGCCATCCTGGCGCCTCCTTTCTGGGAGCAGATCGAGCGCATGTCACACCCGGAGAAGCGCCGGCTGTACACGGCGCTGCGGCAGGTGTACGGCAGCGCCATGGCCAACGGCCCCTTCAGCATCATCATAGGCCACCCTGAGGGCATGATCGGCCTGACGGACCGGGCCAAGCTGCGGCCGCTGGTGGCAGCCAGGCAGGGCGATCTCTTCCTGCTTGCCTCAGAGGAAGCGGCCATCCGGGCTGTCCTCCCTCAGCCGGAGAGCGTGTGGGCGCCGAAAGCCGGCTTTCCCGCTGAGGGCCGCCTGGCCGCCGCTGCGGTGATGCAGCCATGAGAAGCTACCTTCTGCCGGATTTCCTGGTGCAGGTGAGCGACGCCTGCATCGGCTGCGGTCGCTGCGTCCGCGAATGCTCCTTCTCCGCCCTGGAGATGTCCGGCAAACGGCCCAAGGCCAACCACGCCCGCTGCGTCGCTTGCAGGCGCTGCGTCGTCTTCTGCCCCACGGGCGCCATCAGCGTGCAGCGCAACCAAGTCGCCAGCCGCGACAACGCCTACTGGCCGGTTGCCCTGAGGAGCGACCTGCTGCGCCAGGCGCAGACGGGCGGCATCCTCCTGGCCGGGGCCGGCAACGACCTCGCCTACCCCAGCATCTGGGATCACCTGCTCCTGGATGCCAGCCAGGTCACCAACCCCTCCATAGACCCGCTGCGCGAGCCAATGGAGGTGACGACCTTCCTGGGCAGCAAACCGGCCGCCCTGCGCGTGGCTGAGAGCGCAACCGGTGAGCTCCACCTTGAGACCGAACTGCCGCCGCAGCTGCGGCTGGACACGCCCATCATCATAGGCGCCATGTCGCTGGGGGCGGTGAACCTGAATGTACATCGCATCCTCGCCCGCGCTGCCCAGGCGGCGGGGACGCTATGGAACTGCGGTGAGGGCGGCCTGCATGAGGAACTCTACCCCTTCGGGCCACAGACGATCGTGCAGGTGGCCTCCGGCCGCTTCGGCGTGCACAGGCATTACCTGGAGCAGGCGGCAGCGGTGGAGATCAAGATGGGCCAGGGAGCAAAGCCGGGCATCGGTGGGCACCTTCCTGGCGAGAAGGTGACGGCCGAGATCGCCGCCACGCGCATGATCCCTGAAGGGGCGGATGCCCTCTCCCCGGCGCCGCACCACGACATCTACTCCATCGAGGACCTGGCCCAACTCGTGGGTGCGCTCAAGCAGGCCACCAACTACAGCAAGCCCGTGGGCGTCAAGATCGCGGCCGTGCACCACGTCGCTGCCATCGCCAGCGGCGCTGCTCGGGCCGGGGCCGACTTTATCACCATAGACGGCTTCCGCGGCGGCACCGGCGCCGCGCCCAAGGTGGTGCGCAACCACATGGGTATACCGATCGAACTCGCCCTGGCGGCGGTAGACGACCGCCTGCGCCAGGAGGGCATCCGCAACCAGGTGACCCTTATCGCCTCGGGGGGCATCCGCTGCAGCGCCGACATGGTCAAGGCTATCGCTCTCGGGGCCGACCTGGTAGCCATCGGCACGGCAGCCCTCATTAGCCTGGGCTGCACCCTCTGCCAGGCCTGCTACACCGGTCGCTGCGCCTGGGGGTTGACGACGCAGGACCCGGCCCTGGCAGCGCGGCAGAACGTTGAAGAAGGCGTGGAGCGCCTTGGCAATCTGCTGAATGCCTGGAGCGCTGAACTCAAGGAGATGCTGGGCGCCCTGGGCATCAACGCCGTCGAGAGCCTGCGCGGTAACCGCGAGCGCCTGCGTGCCGTCGGCCTGGACGGCGAGACGCTCGCCATCCTCGGCGTGCAGGCCGCCGGCAGGGAGTGAGCGCATGAGCCTCTCAGCCAGCCCAGCCGTCGAGTTGGACGCGACCGGCCTGCACTACCAGGAACTGAATGCCCGCCTGGCAACCCTGGCCGCTGCCGGCAGCCGGAGATTAGTGGTGCGCAATGTGCTCGGGCAGCGCTTCATCGGCACCGGCCTGCCCGGCGAAGTGGAACTCGAACTGCACGGCACCCCGGGCGAGGACCTGGGTGCCTTCTTGGACGGGCCCACGCTGCGCGTGTTCGGCAATGCCCAGAACGCCGCAGGCAACACGATGTCATCCGGCCTCATCATTATTCACGGCGCCGCCGGCGACATCGTGGGCCACAGCATGCGCGGCGGCCAGATCTGGGTGCAGGGCAGCGCTGGCTATCGCGTTGGCATTCACATGAAAGCCTGCCCGAACGGTGGCCCGGCCGTCATCGTTGGCGGCAGCGCCGGGGATTTCCTCGGCGAGTACATGGCCGGCGGCGTGCTGATCGTGCTCGGCCTGGCGAACGGCGATAACGGCCGTTTGGTCGGCAACTGGCTGGGCACGGGTATGCACGGCGGCGCCATCTACGTGCGGGGAGAGTTCCCGGGCTACCGCATCGGCCGCGGCGCCGGCCAGGCGCCCTGCGACGATGGCGATCGTGCCCTGCTGCGCGCTTACCTGGGCCCCTACTGCGCCGAGTTCGGGCTGGACCTGGAGCAGGTGCTGGCATCGCCCTTCACCAAGCTCGCCCCGCTCACCGCCCGCCCATACGGGCGCCTCTACGCCGGCAGCGTCGGCGAATTGTGAGCGACCCAGGCCGATGGCCAGCCGGGTGGGCGCTGCTGGCTCCGGTCGCCGACCATTGACAGCTTCTCGCTTCGGCGGCTAGAATGGTGATTGTTCGGTCCGCGTTCTTGTGGGGCACAGTGCGCCCAGGAGGGAACGATGAAGGCACGCCGGTGTGTTGGTGTCGTGGCTTCCCTCGCCTTGCTGCTGTCGCTCGCAGGCGCAGCAGCACCACATCGGGTAGAAGCAGATGGGCCGGCGGCCAGCCCGGGCACTGGCCTCTCGGCCACACTCCTTGCCAATGCCGTCCCCGCAGTGTACTACTCGTCGTGGCAACGCACTGTCGTCGAGGAAACCGTCAACGAGGACCTTGCCAGCAACGTCTCCGTTGCCATTGACACAACCACCGGTACCGTGTTCGTCAGCTACTACGACAAGAAGAACGGCGACCTGAAGCTCGCCACGCTGGTCAAGAGTGGCGGCAATTGCGGCGGCGGCGCCTGGAATTGCCAGACCGTTGACAGTGATGGCGACGTCGGTATGTACTCGTCCATTTACGTTGACCCGAGTTGGGGCGGCATCCCAGGGACAATTCGCATCGCCTATTACGACGCGACCAACAGAGCCCTCAAGTACACCGCCTGTGTCAGCTTTGGCGGTCCCTGCACCTGGACACCCCCGGCCATGATAGACAAGGGCAGTGACGCTGGCTTCTTTTCCACTTTTGCAGGGCTCTACCCGTCGTTGAGTGTTGACGGCGCCGGCGTGTCGCACATCGGCTACGTGCGGGACAGCTTTTTCGGCAGCACGCTCAAGTATGCCACGTATGTTGGCGCGGGAGGCAGCGGCTGCAGCGAGACGAGCGCCTGGGACTGCAGCACAGTCACCACAAGCAGCGTCGGCACTGCTATAGGCGGTCTGTCTCTGGACTCCAATATGTTTGGTGGCCCGGCCATGGCCTACTACTCCTACACGAACAGCAGCGGCACCTATACCGGCAGCGTCTCCTACGCCAAGTGGGTGGGCATCATGATGGGCAACTGCGGTCCCAGCAATACCTGGCAATGTGACGTTATTGACGGCGGCAGCGGCGCCGACATCGGTCATGCACCGGTGTTGCCGAAGGCGGCGGGCATCCTGCCCAGCGGGCGGATCGCCTACTACGACTACACCAATGCCTCGCTCAAGTTCGCCTGGCAGTTTGGCATGGGCACAGGCAACTGTGGGCCCAGCAACAGTTGGTATTGCCTGAGCATAGAGCGGGTGTCACCTAACCCTATAGGTCACGACAGTGCGATGGGCCTGGCGATGGTCGGCTACAGCGATGGTAACTTCATGATCGCCTACGAAGATGACGACGACCTGCCTGGCAACGGCCAGCTCAAGATCGCCCGCATTGCGCCGACTACCGGTAACTGTGGCATGGGCGCCTTCGAGTGCCTCACCGTGGACGACGGTCTGCGTTGGCGCAGCCGTACCAACACCATGGACACAATGGGTGGCAGCATCGGCGTGGCCCTGAACTCCGGGAGCGTGGCGACAATTGCCTATGGTGGCGTTGGCGAAGACCCGGCGGACCCTACGACCACTGTCTACAGCCTCAATGTGGCCCAGCAGTGGTTACTGAACGCGCTCCCTCTGATAGAGCGCAACTTCAGCAACTGAAGCCTGGCAGGCTGAAGTTGTAGGGGACGCTCGGGCATGGTGTTCGGCGGGGAGAGGTGCAGCCCGGCGCCTGGCAGGGGCTGCACCCCGCGGATGCTGCCCGATGCGAACTCGCTCCGCGTCAGGATCTCGGCGCTGCTTCGAGCTCGAGCCAACCTTCCAGGTGTAGCTCCACCTCCTCACGGCGGACCAGCATCGGGTGGTAGCCGGCGTTGAACCAGGCCGGGACGCCGTCGCTGTAGTGCGGGCTGGCGCGGTGCCCCGATTGGCCGGGCGCCAGCAGGCCCCAACAATGGTCCAGGTCGCTGAGGTCGGCGATGAAGCGGAAGGGCGGGCCGACTACCTCGCCCTTATTCAGGTCGTACTGGCTGGTGAGCGTCGCCCAGATGGTGCTGCCGTCGCCGCCGACGGGGTAGGGCCCCAGGTTGAACACCACATCCAGCGGCCGGCGCTGCCCCAGGACATGGCCAAAGGTTAGCTGGTGCAGCTTGCCCCACTGCCAGTTCGCTACCTCCGGACCCAACTTCTCCTTCAGGAAGTCCACTGCCTGGCGCAGGGCCAGGAGCAAAACGTCGTCGCGCTTCTCGCCGTGGCCCAGGTCGAACCATGGCGAGGCCGGCTTCTCGAGAAGATGGCTGAACCACTCCCAGCAGCGGTCCCCCCAGAGGCCGACGGCTGGCCCTTGCCCCTGAACGTGCGGCGCCAGGTTCCCCAGCTGATGCTCGAGGATGAGGTGCAGGGCCCGGCGGATCGTCACCTCGAACACGGCCGCATCCGGGCTGCTGGCGGCAAGGGTGCCATCCCAGGCGCGCATCCGCTCGACGACGGGGCGCAGGTCCGCGTCCGTCACCTCAAGCGCGCCCAGGCAGCGAGCCAGGGCACGGGCGCTGATGGAAAGCTGGTCGAACTGCATCTTCTTAACGTAGGCGACATCCACCTTCTTGCCCGCCCCGATGCGCGCCTCGAGAAGCTCGGTGATGCGCGCGGCGCGGTCCGAGCTGCAGAAATCGCGGGCGATGAAGCAGGAGAAGTCCGGGCGATGCACAGGGTTGTTGGCGGTGGCCACGTAGCCACGCGGTGGGTTCTCCAGGTGCGGCAGGTCCTCGAAGGGGATGTAGCCCACCCACTCGTATTCGCCCGTCCAGCCCGGGGAGGGCAGGGAGCCGTCGCCGCGGGCGCGGATGGGGATCTTGCCGGGCAAGGTGTAGGCAATGTCGCCCTTAATGTCCGCGTAGACGGTGTTCTGTGCCGGGCCGGTGAAGAGGCGCAGGGCTTC